>Ga0247610_10001851_pt1 | contig 25440 bp, 30 predicted proteins | sample 174DNAGHGhighgp2_FD_193483 | JGI IMG/M metagenome (GOLD analysis project Ga0247610, IMG submission 193483) | Sheep rumen microbial communities from Palmerston North, Manawatu-Wanganui, New Zealand - 1742 DNA GHGhigh gp2 | ecosystem: Host-associated > Mammals > Digestive system > Stomach > Rumen...
GAGTTCGGCGGGAATCTGCGGAGCCACCTTGTTGAAGGCTGTGTTGGATGCTATAATGCGCCATTGCTGCGACTCGGCACCCGTACACGGCGACTGCACCACAATGGCACTTGTGGACTTACGGTAGGCATCGGTGCCGGCTTTTAGGTCGAGGCAATAACCGCTATGCTTGCTCTTGATATAATAATAGCCGTCGGATGCATATTCGAGGTACCAGATTTGGTTGTCTCCCGGGAATCTGGAGGAATAGCACTTCACCTCGCCCTGGTCATCAAGAGTCCAGTTTAACAGGTCTGGCACATAAAGGGTGTCTGCGCTGTTGCGAATGGTTATATAGGAAAAATCGTGACCACCGTCGTAGGGATTTCCTTTGTCGTCATAATAGAGAAGACCACGGGTGGGGAAGTGTCTCAGATTCCATGAGGCTGTCTTTCCTGCAGTCTTGGCCTGAGCCAGCGAAACGCCGCCTGTCAGGTTGCCGTTGGGTGCAAGATAATATCCGCTGAAACGGTTTACAATGCGATAGGAGCCGTCGGCAATGTAGGGCATAATATCCTCGCCGTCCTGGATATTCACAAGACCTTCGGAGTTGAGCTGCCCGTTCTGGTAGTTTGTGCCGCCTGGCAGTTTCATGATATATTCGCGTGTGGGACCGAAGCCATCATAGAACACGTCGTGGTCAAGGGCGGCAAAGCGGAAGTCTGTCGGGTTGGCTTGGCGCTCGCTGGTGCCGCCGAAGCCCTGGACATATCCTCCCGGATGTACGTCTGTGGATGGGTGGCGATAGACGCTGGCTGCCGTCCAACGGGAGCGGTTCTCGGCATATCCGAGCCGTTTGCCGCGTGATGCTTTCATCCACTGGCTGCGTGTGTGTTCGCAAGTCCCCCACCAAACGCCCATGTGCAGGCCGTAGTTGGAGGCTACCATGCACTCCATGATGTTGTGCAGCTCGTCTGCCATACCGATTTTGTTCTCATTGGCCAGTTGGGTGTAGAAGTCGGCGAAGGTGTCAAACGAGCCTGCAAGCTGATGGGTATTGCCGATGTCAAGGTAATTCTTGCAAGCGTTGTACCACTCGGCAGCCCTGTCGTTGTTGAGCGTGTTGCCGCCGCAGAGGAGTATGTTGCGGAACTCTTCCTTGTATTCGTTGTCCTCACGCAGTTTCTTGCAGATGGCGTTGAAGTCTGCTTTCGACCCTTGGTGCCAAGCGGTATAATCCGGCTCGTTGAATGGCGATACGCTCACCACCGTAAGTCCTCGGTTCTCGACGTAGCGTTTGGTCAGAGCTATCAGTTCACACCAGCGTGTGGCCTGAGTGCTGCTGTTGGAACTACGATACCAGTTGGAAACGTGGGCGAGTGTACCTTCCGCCTGGTCGGAGTTCAGGTTGATGCCAGCCTTTGGCGCCCATTTCTTTACGATGTTAATGCGCTGGTTCAGGGTGTCCTTCTGCTCACGGGTTAGTGAGCCGTCAAGAGCCTCGGTGTTCGTGGTTTCAAAAGACAGGCGGATGATATCAATCATGTCTTCGCCGGCGAACTGAACGCCTCGGCGCACATTGGACTCGCTGAGCCACGCCACGTCCAGTCCCCACTGTATGTCGGGCAGTTTTGTGCCTTCGTCTGATATGCGGAAAGGCACGGTAGTATGCGGCACAGGCAGAGCTGTTGCCGATGTGGATGAGGATGTCTGAGCCTGCAGGCTGGCGCTACTCACGATGGCAGCTATACACAGCAGTAGATGTCGTGTCATGGTCCGTAAGAAATAATGAAGAATTATAATAAGTACACTTTACGGCCACAAATTTATATAAATAGAACGAACCTGCCAAAGGAAATGGCAAAAAAATGCCTATTTGAACTTCTAAGGTCTTTTTTCATGCAAAAAGATTTGGCGGCATAGCACATATCGCTTACCTTTGCTCCCGCTTTCAGGGAAACCAGAGGGCATCGTTCATTGAAATCTATATTCCGCAAGCAGACGGAAAGCACATACAGCCGTATCGATTAGACTGGGAGACTCATCAATAACATCAGAAAACCGAGAACGCTTCGTTATCCAATGGCGGGCTGCGCCTTCGGGTAACTCCTTCACGGGAGCCGGCAGATTACAAAGGAAACGGGCACTCAAATCATATCACTCGGAGTTCTCATCACATCATCGATACGGCTTTTTTTAATTCATAATTCATAATGCATAATTCTTAATTCATAATGCATAATTCTTAATTCATAATTCATAATTCTTAATTCATAATTCATAATGTAAAATGTAGAATGTAAAAGCGGCTAAAGACATTTTGTCAGAATTTGAGACAAATTGTCACCAAGCGTCACGATGCAAAGTCGGAATTTGACACAAATGTGGGTTTGGCACAGCTGTTGCCCCGATAAGGGCGTAATGTCTAACCATTTTAAAGAATAGGAGATTAAAACTATGTTACCTATGTATCGCAACAGCAATTCAAATTGGCTTCCCAGCCTGTTCAACGACATACTCAACGACTGGACGCCAGCAGTAATCACCAACGGTAGTGCAGTGCGCACAGCACCCGCATTCAACGTAATCGAGAACGAAAACAACTATCAGGTCGAGGTGGCTGCACCGGGAATGACAAAGGACGACTTCAAGATCCATCTGGATGACGAGAACCGACTGATTGTCCGTCTGCAGAAGAAGACAGAACAGAAGGAAGAGGACAAGGCCCGCAAGTATCTGCGCCGCGAGTTCAGCTATGCCACCTTCGAACAGGCACTTGTACTTCCAGACACAGTGGATAAGAAATCAATCAGTGCCTCAATGGCCGACGGTGTACTGACCATCACCCTCCCGAAGATGACACCGGAACAGAAAGAGGCCGAAATAAAATATATCGACATCAACTAAAACACAACAAAGACATGAGCGACGGAAACTTTAATCGTTCACTCTTGCCACACACACCTTACTCCAGCGGACTTCACACCGGCAAAGCAATGGCACGGATGAAGGCCGCTGAAGCCTTTTCTGAGTGGCTGCGCGATTACCAGCCAGACCTCTCAGACGAGGATGTAAGTCGTCAGACAGCCCGTTTTACGGCTCTGTTGGCAAAAAAGATATAGCAAGAGAGGATTTTTCTACGGAAAAATTTGGCCACCTAAACGGAAACCCTTACCTTTGCAGCCGCAAAACGGGATTTTGCCGTTCGAGGCAGCCCGATTGCATAACCTTGGAGAGATGCTCGAGTGGCTGAAGAGGCACGCCTGGAAAGCGTGTAACCGTCCAAAGCGGTTCCGGGGTTCGAATCCCCGTCTCTCCGCTGGCAAATCTGCGTAGCCAATTGATTTTCAATAGGTTGCGCAGATTTTCTTATTCTCCGTTACCCAAAATCAGACCCAAATCTCATCCAAAACTCGGAGAATACTGAAAATGACGCTTCCTAAACTATCCAAGGAGATGTTAAAGTATGTTTCTGATAAACAGCCATATAGCATTCATGTCGAAATACCATATGGCTGTTAATGATGTAGAGGTTTTGCTTATGCTGCTTCAGAGCAAACTCTGTTGAGTATCCCTGGTTCCTCCTCCAACAGTCTTGTTAGTAGTGTCTTGTTGAAACGCCACCTGTTTCCTGCACGATAGGCGATGTTTCGTTCCTGCAGGATGCCGGAATTGATAATGTTTTGGGCCTTTGTGTTTCCACAGGCAAGGAAATCAGCAAGCCCGCTGACACCTTTGATGAGTTCTCGTGGCTCATTTTTTATCTGCGACTGTTCGCTTTCTTCTGCTTCAAATTCTTCCATGAGCAGTTCCAACAACTCTTTCTGTGCGCATACACTATCGTACATAGTGGTGAGAAGTTTCTTCATAACTTCTTTCTTGTCAGTGAAAATCTATTTTCTCATAATCGTACTAATAAAAGTTTTATATATTGTACTACGTTTTTTGAAAAGTTTCTCTCCTCAATGCAATTTTTTTCAGATAAAGGGAAACTATTCTCAAAATTGGATGTACAATATAGAAACAACAAAATTTTTTATATTTTATTTTCGTATGAAAGAAATAGTTAATACCCACAACGAATCATTCAGATTCAACATCAGCGTTTCAGACAAATGCTATGACCACAAGCCGACAGAGGGAGACTATAGAACAATGTCCTTCCATGTCGAAGATCTCAATGCAGACGACCTGCTTGACAGAATCACGTCTGGCTACTCAATCTGTCACATCTTCAAGGACAACCGGAGAGTGATGAAAAACTTCTTGTACACAAATGCTGTTTTCATTGATGTTGATGACAGCCCTCAACCAATGGAATCTTTTCTTGATGTATGCGATTTTACACCGAGTATCGCTTATACAACTATCTCGGACGGCAAGAACGGACTATATAGGTTTAGGCTAATCTACCTGTTGGACGAGCAGGTAGCATCTGTAGAAGAATACAAGTATTTGTACGACATCTTCATCAAGAAGGTTGGTTTGGTAGATACAAAGGACAACTGTGGGGCTGTTGCCACACAACTGATGAACGGTAATTCAAATAACAATGTACGAGTATTCAGTTCTAACTATGTCTGGAACAAACGATCTTTTTTACAAAACTGTCATTTAGAATTACATACATCATCCCCCCCCACACAATATACTTCTAACCGACAGTTTTGTAAAAAAGAAAATGTGATTACCGTTATGTCTCCTGAGGACTTGATTATTATAGAAGACTTGAATGATAACGCCGATGGCTTCATATAGAAGTATGCTAATGATGTTATGGTAATCGATGAGACCTTACTCGATTATAACGCAGACGGCTATGCTCTTATACCAGATGTATATTACAAACTAAATGTACGTATTGAATGGATCCATGAGAAGCCGAAAATAAAAAAATACAAAGATGGTGAAGGAAGAAGGAAGAGGCTCTATATTGATGCATTGAAGATTAGGGCAATCAAACCAGACGTCACATTTCTCGAATTGCTATACAATCTGGTGTTGAGACGTAAATTTTTTTATGATAATTCCGATAGAGTTCTGACGAACAGGATACTGATTGAAGATGCCCAAACCGTATTGAAGATGAATATGAATGATGTGTGTGCTTTGTTTCCAAGCAAACATGGAACTTTTAAGACCGATGCTGTTTATTGCTCAGAGCATGGAGTGTCTAGAAGGTCGCATTCCAGAACAGTAAGAAAATGGCTAAACCACCAGAGTATTGGTGAATGGTATGATGTTAGTAAGTCAGTCAACTAGAACTATAAGTATGCTTAGGACAACGACATCAAGGCGGGTCTGAATACATTGAAGAAATTCTGCATGGAAAACGGAATAGACATGCATCCAGGAAGAAAGCCTATTGGAGAATGGTACGATGAGACTCTATCCGTCAAATAGAATCTTGAGTGGGCTAGGAGCCACGGCATCAAAGTTTCTCAGGCATTACTTTATAAGTATTGTAGGGATAATCATATTGACACCAAAGGGGTAATTTGATACCGATTAAGTAGAATTGATACTTGTTTCGAACTGAAGCGTCCGCCTCTGCTTGTAAGGAATCCCTCATCATTAAGAACCCTGGCCATTTCTGAATAGTTTGTTGTTTTATTAGCCAAACCTCTCAGGATGGCCACGGCTCTTTTGTTATTAGGATTGTTACGTGCCTTCTCTTGGTTCGTCTTCCGGCTATTCGCAATGGCTTTGTCCATATTCTGCATAAGATTTTCAGGCTTACCGAGTTGACAACCTTGTTCCTTCTTGACTTGAAGAGCAGCCTTAGTCCTTTGACGGATGAGACCTGCTTCGTATTCGGATATGGCTGAGATGATTGTCAACACCAATCGATTCGCCTTCGGAAAGTCACAGAATACAATTTCGATGCTGGAGTCAAGAAGTTGAGAAGTGAATGCTACATTTCGGGACAGTCGGTCCATCTTAGCAACAATCAGTGTCGCTTTTTTTTTCTTGCATAGTTCAAGTGCTTCATGGAGTTTGGGACGGTCAGACTTCCGCCCGCTTTCCACTTCTATGAATTCTGCAATTGGAGAATCACCATTGAGGTGTTTCTGTATTATCTCCTGTTGGGCTTGAAGTCCCAATCCGGATGTTCCCTGACGTTGGGTACTGACCCTTAGGTATGCCACAAAACGATTTTCTTCCATATTTGAAATATATTAAACGAACGATTAGTCTTATTCAAACGAGTGCGAAGGTACAATAATTCTTTCAAATATTGTGGGAAATGCGGCTTTCTTAGGAAGATTTAGGATAGGTTAGCGAAGGACCTAAATCGTTGTACCCGAACATTTCGTTGAGATGTGCAGCAGGTTGATTGGTCTTCTTCAGATTCATAATGAAATTACTTATCTTTGTTCTTTCTGCGGAAATATCATTCCATAATTCGTGGTTTATATCGACACGACAAGGATTCGACATAAGGGCATTCAACGTACTAAAGAAAATGTCTCATGATTTGTCTGAAACAGTAGTTTGAAGATTTCATGTATGTCTTGGTGGAATATTGACCCCTTTTTCTTTCAGCCAATGAATGAAATCTTCTCTGTAATCATTGTCTATACGTACTTTTCCTGCTGTCATAACTCCGGCGAGTGTTCCATCGTTTTCAGCGTATGGTTTTACAAAACCTTCATAGAAATCAGGTGCCCATTTATAGTAGTTCCTCATGTCAAATAGCACTTGATGCAATTTTTGATTTTCTGTTTTCGAAATAGTCATAATATTATTATATTAATCACCTTCATCTATTGATAATTGATAGTTCTTTGCTGTTTGGAGAAGTTCGGTTAACTTTGATGCACCAACAATCATTTTTACACCATCATCAAACGCCTTAGGTGAAATAGTTAATATACTATTGGGAACTTCAATACTGTTTAAACCGCATCCCCAAAATGCTTTTGCTCGAATTGTGGTTAACGCTTTGGGTAGCACGACTCGATTGAGCGAAGTGCAGTTCAAGAAGCATCCTGCCTGAATTGTTGAGAGTCGTGGTGGAAGTGTAATATCTTTCATCAGCTGACAATCGCGGAAGCAGCATTTACCGATATAAGATACACTCTCCGGGAATGTGATGGACTCTAATTCTGACCCACAAAAGGCTCCGTCCGATATAGCGACTACGCCTTCTGGAACATTATACTCTTTTACTCCACGAAAAAGAGGATAATCCGCCTTTACTAACACACGTCCGTATTCTGTAAAATGCACTCCGTACTCGTCTGTTTTATTGGACTCGGCTATCATACTCACAAGAGCAGAACATTCTTTAATAGCATCACTTACCTTTGTTACAATACGCGGGATAGTGGTTATGTTTGGGTAGTACAACATAGCAAAGTCTCTTCTCTCAACATCAAGCCCAAATACACCCCAGCAATGCGTACCTTCGTCGAAGTCCTGACTGCGGTCGTAGGCGAGTTGTGTTTTTTCCTTTTCCCTGTACATCTTTACATGAGATGCGTTACATCGAAGTGAAGGATGTATTTGTGCGTTTACACATATTCGGTTGTAACCACATAGATGATGCACAAAGAATGCTGCGATACCCTCTGATATAATAACATCGGGGTTAAATTCGTTAAGAGACTTATCTATTATGGATATAGATTCTTCATAAGCATTGATGTCAACATCAATATCTACGATTTCATAACCTGTCAGTCGACTCTTCAACAAATCTAATCCTTCGGATGAAGCCTGTTGCTCATGTACATATAGTATAAACCTTCTTCTCATAGTTGCTTCGATTTATAACATTGCCATAATAGCCTCCCATATCAGTGAGAGAACTAGATAACCCAAGAACAACACGCCAGCAACTACTACGAAACCAATCAAAAATGCAATCATAACTATTAATCTTTAAATGTTTTGCCTACTGCCTTTCATGAGCGCTTCGGCTTTTCTACGGTGCAAATATAGAACAGTATTTTCAATAGAATAGTATATGAAAGTTATAATAATATAAACTGACCGTTTGGTGGTAGGAACTGAATGTTTATATCCGTATTATTGTGAAAAACTTAAAACTTTGATGTACTTAAACTCTGGATATTTTTTTTGAAGTGCCATAATAACTTGATTATAGTTCGTGTTTACAACGGTCAGTTGAGGACACCATTCTACATATGGCCCTATGCCATATTTCCCGTCCACATAAGAGAACTTTACATTTTTAATCTTCATATAAAAATAACATTAGCATTTTTCTTGTTTTCAAGTCCAAAGGTACATATTAACTATATTATAAAAAAGGAAAAAAGTGCTGCTTTGGTATAAGTAGCACTTTTGGGGGTATAAAGTTATTTAATAAGATATTCTTCTTACTTAGGTTTTGTCATTTCCCTATATTGGATTCTCAGCATTGAGTTCTTTGGCAAGCAGATATAAATCATTCATTCTTGCCGCCGTCCTTTTTAATTCTTCTGCCTTTTTATGAAGTTCGTATGATATGTCGTTAGGAAAATCTTCACGTTTAAGTTCAATAGGTTCCTCTATATTAGCACCATATAATATGTTTAGTTTCTCCTTTAAAGGTGCCCCTGCAGATTTTGCTATTCGCAAGAAAACACCTTCATCACCTCTCTTGAGAATTAGGATTCCCTTTTTGACATCAACTTTCTCTATGTACCGAATATTGATTATAGTTGAACGGTCAACGCGAACCAAAGTATGCACAATGTCGAGTTCGGTTATTGCTTTCCATAGTTGTCCTATTTGTATTCTTACAGTCTTGTAAACCGTCAGTTTTTTGTATATGTCACAGAAATTTCCATCTGCTTTAATGAATAGCAGATCAACCGGATCTAAGAAATATAGATTCCTTCCATCTTTAATTTTCAATACAGGTTCGCTCATATTTGCAAAAATAATCAATTTTTCGGTAATGTATAACTTTATTAGGAAAGATAAGGTGGATCTTGGCTAATTTAACTGTTCAGTATTGCTCAGCCTCCCATAGTCGTAGTCTTTGCCCTAATCCTGGCGAACTGTCGATGTACATCGTACCATCTTCGATAGTGAAAGTATATGATTCCAACCATAAGCCTTCAGATGCGGCTTTCGGGTCATTCAATGAATGGCCGACAGTGAATAGGCTATAGCGAGTTTTGCACTCGTCACATTCTGCTTCAACAGCAGTATTATTAACAGAAACAGTACTGCTACCTTTTTCTTGTCACATACAAGACATTTAAATCGTAGACAACGACGTCTTGTGTATAGGGCTTCTTATAGATAAGCGGCCTATTGTGACCTACAAGTACGTTCGGATGATTGCTTTTTCGAATATAGCACCAACCACAATTCTTATCATTGAGAGTCCATTCTGTTCTCTTGTCCCCTCCTGAATGTTGATGGTCTTGAGGTTGCATTGAAACTTTACCAAAATAGGATTTATACATAGAGAGTCTATCGAGAAACACAATAAAACCAGTATATTAGTCTCATAACAAGAACCTTAAGTCCTCTTCGGACATCAAAAGTCTGATGCCTGAAGAGGAATAATTGTGACCTGAAGTGATATCAATATACTCTTTTCCCGTTGATGTCATGTTCCCGAACTTCAATCACATACTTTGGATTGTAAGCGTTCTTTCTCCACATTTCCATCGCTTCGTTTACACTATCGGCAAGATGCATACTTGAACATTCTCCATTTTGTGCCATTCCCTTAACATAGTAATACATAGTAAAAATTTTTTTATTTGACCTACTCCCTTTCAAGCGTTTCGGATACCTCTTTATATGTAATTATACTTGTTTTATCTCGTCCCAATGGACATGACTCCACTCTGCTTCAGGATAATGAGTTCTCACATAACCTAGTAGAACGGCGTCTTTATCTGTTGCACGATACCAACGATCAGCATTGATGATCATTTCGTCACAAATGCTCCCGCAGAAATCTCTCAGGTCGCAAATAGAACCATTACGTCTACCCTCAGCGCGATAGATAATTCTTAATTGTGTATCCATAACTCATCATTTTTATTCATAATTATTGTTGTCTTGGCTTCCTTGCTCGTCTGTTATCTTATGCAAAACTATAAACGTTTTAGTGGCAGACCTAACTAATCAATCATCTTTGGTAAGAACCTGCCATTATAGTGTACAAAGCCAGCAACAATTAGTCGTTATGTTATAGGATGACTTGTCATATAGCGACTTCTTCATCTTCTTCAAAGAAACTGTCTGGATTACACTCTTTGATAAGAAGACACCAACCAGACTTGCTAAGTTCTGCTTGACAAATTGCTTTTCTTTGATTTTCGTTGAAAGCAATAAAATCTTCATAACTATAGGGAACTTCAATGTATCCAGAATACTTCAGCCAAGTAGTCTTGTAATTAGAATTGTGCTCACTTTCTGAAGCAGGAACAACAATACCACGGGGTTCGCCTTTAACCAAAACATAGGTTACTTTAGAGTCTTTCTTAAATTGTGCAGCAGTCATATCAATAACTTTTTTAAGTTACCCTAGGCTCCCATCAGGCGTTAAATATAAACTACAAGACAACAAAGGTGTTAGTCATCAATATAGAAAGCGTGGAACCTTATTGTTGCTGTTCCACTATCGAGGCCTTCGAACTTGCCCATGTCATAGAACGAGCAACGAAGACCCCACGCCGTATGATATATACACCAAAACTCTCCATAATAAAAATCTATTAGGAGAATTCGTATGCATATCAACATACAATATGGCATCTATCGTTACTATGTTCTGATGACATATCTGAGTGTTCGAAGTTCCGATAGTCAAAACACAGCGTCAATAAACGCTTTTTTTCGATAAGTTCCTCCCACTGACACCATCTCCGTTGAGAAGGTCATATAGCGAAAGGATGAGGCTCCAATATGTCCGTAGAAATACTTTTGCCTTTGCAAAATTAGCGATTTATTCTTAAATAGCCAAATGATTCCTAAATTATCCTAATAAAATTAAATGTATTTAAGGAAACAAACAGGCGAAATTACGCAAATAATTGTGGTTTGCGCATTATTCGTAACAAGAACCCGCTATATTCATACCTTCCTTGAAAAATTAAAATAACTATACATGACTTTATTGTACCTTTGCAGACAAATCAATATGATAGATTTATTAAGATAATGCAACAGAAGCAGAATTTTATAACAGCATTAAAGATATATGATGCCACGTTGTGGTTATATAGTAGATTGTGTGCAAAAAAATGTGCACATGGAGGTTTGTCAGAAGATGATTTTGTCATGTTGAAAGACTTGACTTTGAGCCTGTTGTGGCAGGCTAAACATTTATTGACGGACTTCTATGTCTGTGAATGTGGCAGAGGGGCTGACGATGCTGATTTCGTTATTGATTATGCAGCAGAAAAGGGAATCATTTGGTATCCAGATCGGTGGAAGACAATGTATAATGGACTAATGAGAAGAATCGAAGAGGGGAGTTTTGTGAGAAATGATGAAACAAAAAATCTGCATTCTCCGCGCTATCTTCTTCCTACGTTGAATATTCATTTGGCTGCATGCTGCTGGATTGAGCAAGAGACAGGAAAGACATATACTGAAAGTCCTTGTCTTTTTAATGCCTTGTGTAATTATCTCTCAAGTGATGCACCACTGATTAATAGTTACCCAGGTGTGTCGTTACAGGAACAAGCAAGGGCCGCTGAAGAAGTTTTCCTCGTTCACGCTGGCGAATATGTCGAATACATCTGCGAGTTCAAAAAACGGATGAGATTACTGATGGAGGAGCGAGGTCTGGCTTTCTTCCTTTCTCCTACAGCAGAGATGGCTGATAAGGTACAAGGTCCACCATGGGGAGCGAAATTCAAGAATGAAATTGAACGAAAGGTCTTTCTCGCTTTACAAGAAAAGAGGGGAATAGAGTTCGTTTATTACTCTTTTGAAGATGGTCATTGCTTCACATCACTTGTAAGAACTACTCCTGTCAGACTTCGCTATGATGAAGACCACTGGACACTTATTGGTAAAGATAAGAACAAAAAAATACATGAATACAATGTTCGTCTAATCCTTTGTGTTGATGATGTGGAGATTGGGAGTTACAAGGAAAGATATAAAAGAGCGTTCAATAATTCACTTTCAAATATAGGTTTGATAGATTTGTAGAAGAAAAGAAGTATGGATAAAAATGAAATCGAAATTCTGCGAATGATGCAGGAACAGGGTTATCGAGAGATCGATAGTTCTGCAATTGTTGTTGCCGAGTTGGGCGTAGTTGATTATTCGACTAATGGTACAATCAAAGATTATCTTAATAAAGGCTATAAGTTGTTTGACTCGAATCGTTTCGGCGAAGGCTCAGAGCAAATTGGTGAGTTTTTGGTATTTGTGAAAAAGAAATGAGATAAGTATGAAGTATTCGGACCACATAAAAAGGACAGCATGGGAAGTTCATGAGTTTGCCATGAAGAGAGAAGAGATTTATCAGCCTTTTGCTGATGATCCAATCGTAATACGAAAGTCCCCAACAATAGAACAGGCAAAAGCATTTGTTGATTGTGCTCAACGACAAAGGGAGTGTTGTCTTGCTCGTTGTTATGGTGGCAGACATACAACTTACGAAGAAGAGCAAGAAATCAACCGGCTATTTGATAAGTTTGAAGAGATGGCATTAGATATGCGTGATGTAATCTTCATAGAAGACGGGAAGCATGGATTGCGTCGCGTTACGGGTGAATTGATTGTACCCGCTGTTTTCGATAAAATTCCAGAGAGGTATGACTATGTATCACAGATTGGTGTAGATATGCAATTGATTAAATCAGTTCCGGTAATTAGTGATAATAAGTATGCTCTTTGTAGAATTGACGGACAGGGAACTCTTGTGACAGATTTCGTTTACGATAAGATATTCAGATATTTCTATGGATCTTCTAACCTCTTTGTCGTGGAACGCAACGGCAAGAAAGGACTACTTGATGATTGTACTGGAGAGGTTGTGGTGCCATGCGAGATGGACGAATTCTATGAGCAGATGGATACAGATGGAATCATTCCGTACAATCAAGGGAAAAAGTGGGGGATGGTTCATTTTGGCGTATCTACTGGAGCAGTCTTTAATGACATTGATATCAGAAGTGAGATGTCTGCCAAAGCCAAGGTCGGTGATGAATGGTTTTTTGTTGACGGAGAAGGAAAACCTACAAAAGATGAATATGAAGCATGGTTCGGGTCCTGGTATGATGCAGATAAGTAGACTTTCCAATAAAAAAGGAGAGGTTATCGGCCTCTCCGTTTGCATTATAAATCACCTTTGAACTTCTTGACAGGGTTACCACGTTCCAAGGTGTTGTGGTTCATCCAAACATCATGTGTCTGCTGCATCTGTTTCTCTTCTTCAATGGAAGACAACTTCATAATGAGACGTTCGTAAGCCAGTTTTTTGTTCTGAGTCTGAGAACGCATGTCTGAAGCGAGAACTGTCAGACCTGTTGGTATATGGATGGCTCTTACGGCGGTTTCCACCTTGTTGACGTTTTGTCCACCTGGACCAGACGAACGCAACGTATTGTATGTAATATCACGTTCATTGATGGTCCCAATTTGAATTGGCTTGAAGAATGCCACGCCGACAAACCAGTTTTTCCGACGATGCCACGGTCTGAATCCGTTTTTCTGAGCAACCCAGAGCACAGAACCTTCCCATTCACTTCTGAGTTTCTCAATGTCATTTCCAGAAACAGAAAGTGTTGCAGAGAACATACAGCCATTTTCTGGCCCATCTTCGTGCTCAATAAGTTCGACTTCCAAGCCATGTTGCTTAGAGTGCTCAACCAACTTATGCAACACAAGTACCACTACTCGGCAGCACTCTACAGGTCCACGACCTGATGTGATTTGAATATAACATTTATCCATACTATTCTTCACTCATTCTTACTATGCGAGGGATGATTGTCCCTTCAATGTTAACTAACTCTTTTTGTGACTCCATAACCTTTTTGATGTCTTTATATGCTTGAGGTGCTTCCTCTGTTGTACCACCTATAAGTGTAACACCTTGCTCTGAAAGATATTTCTTCAGTGCATAGCGACTGATGCTGTTTTTTGCATCAAGTCGTGACATGATTCTTCCAGCACCATGAGATGCCGAGAATAGTGACCCAACATTGCCCATGCCAGATACAATGTAGCCGGATGTAGCCATTGATCCTGGAATGATACCCAACTCACCATGATGGGCGGGAGTTGCCCCTTTGCGATGGATGATTACCTTCTGACCGTTAGGAAGAGTTTCTCGCCAGGCAAAGTTGTGATGATTGCTCACGTTTACAAGTGGCTTCAAACGTAGAGCTTTGGCGACATTGTAATGAATGCACTCATGGTTGATGGCAGAATACTCTCCTGCTATCTCCATACACCGCCAGTACTCTTCTCCCGCTTCACTATCCAGACTAAGCCATGCAAATGGTCCTGCTTGGCGTGGAAGTCTGCAAATTATTTTTGCAATCTCAGTATAGTAGTCGGCAATAGCAGCCCCCAAGCCTCTGCTACCAGAATGACTTAATATACCTACATATCGTCCATCAGGAATACCCAATGCATTGCTCACTGGTAGTTCGATTACGCATATATCAACGAAGTGATTGCCTTTTCCGCTGGATCCTAACTGTTTTACGGCTTTTCCACGTAATTTCTTAAGAATAGGAATCTCTCTAAACTCGTTTCTGTCGAAAAGCGGATGGTATTGTCTGAATGAAAGGACATTGTCAAGCCCGAATGCTGTATTGTTGACCAACGCTTCAATCGTTCTATCTTGATGTTTCTCCAAGAAGTCTGCATCAGCATCAAGGATTGTTAGGCTCATCCGACAGCCAATGTCTTTGCCGATAGCATATGGAATGACGACATTGGATTTTGTAGCAAGCACTCCGCCAATTGGCAAACCATATCCTGCACATCCGTCTGGCATAAGAGCACCAGCCGCTGTAACAGGAAGTCTCATTGCCATCTCCATCTGACTGATTGCAAGTTGGTCGATGTTGTTTACACCATATATATTATACGGTAGGGGAGTTTCACTAATCTTGTATTTTGAGATGGTTGTTTGAGTTGGAGAAATGACTTCTGCTAGTCTTCCCCAAATCTCGTTGTTCTTAAATTGCTCAGGATGAATTCGTATGTCATGTAGGATAGTAACGATTTCTTCCTGAGTGCTATGTTTACAATACTTGGCTACTAACTCTGTCGCTATGCTTCGAGCGACATTGTCCGTATAACCCAACTTGCTTAGTTCTTTCGGTTTAATGCCCATAATGAGTATAAATTATGTACAGACCATGAAGTCTGTGTCGTTAAAAATAAGATGATGATGAGAGTTTGGTATATAATTAAAACACGCCGCAACCACCCATCGGTTGCAGCCACCAAGACTCTGTGGGGATGTATACTTACTTTATACTCATTCGACTGACCCTTTCTTACTTTAAAGGGTTCAACATTTAAATTCGACCGCAAAGGTACATAATTCTTTTGAATTATCGAAAAGAAACGAGTCTTTTTTGTCATTTCCGTTTGCTATTTGTTTGCGCTATACTTCTTGTCACTCATCAATAATGAAAATTGAATTTCTTGGTTAGTTTCTTTTTTGACTTTGGCGCGAATGATGCCGCTCGCAATCCGATGTCCTTCATTCCGCACCTGATGACCTTGCGTACTGCCCGTAATTCTATACCAGTGCGCGTTAGGACATCTTATTGCCACAAATTTAGAAAGCGTATTCTTTGAAATCTCATCGTAACGATGGGGATTTTTCGTCCTTGATACCCAGCGAGATTTCATGTAATTACTTCTCAGATGACTTCTACTCATATACTATAGTTAACCAATGATAATTGAAAAAGACATGGCAGTATTAAATACAGAATCAAATCTCAAGGCTGTTGACACGGAGTTCTTGGGGTAACCTGCGAAGCGACTTTCGTCTTTCCTGCTTCTTCATTGGCGTGTAGAAGAAAGTGCCACCACCTTTGACGTACTTTAAAAGTCTGCCATATTCATGATTATACAGAATAAACTCAATGCGGATGGCTTCATCTCGTAACTTAAGAAAGTAATCCAACTTGTCAATGGGCGCATAGACTGAATACAACTTTGGAAAAGCAAAAAAGTGTATAGGATACTTCGTCTTAAGTTCACGTTCAATCTCGCGATATCTTCTATACAGTCTAAAGATGCGTTTGTTCTTAATGTCTTTCAGATTCTTCTGCATGTTGAATTCTCTGCCACTTGTTTCGCAATTATACTTCTTATCTCTTCAATCGATACCGGTGTTGGATAGTTCTATTTGATTCCTAATGATTTTCTTTACCTGCTCAAACGAAATTGGTCTGTAGTTGTTGTTATCCACCCCGACATCATACTGCATTGGCATCAGCATCTTCAACCTTGGGGCATCGAGACCTCTGTTTGCAGGGCTGGTGTGTACATGACCATAAAGTTGCCAAGTGTTTCGGTATGATCCACCATAGCATAGGAAAGGATAGTGGTTCAGGTAGATTTTCTGACCTTTAACATTAATGAGCATCTGCATGGCGACACCTTCTAATCGTGAAAAGCCGGCGCCGATGGTCTTCATGTCATGGTTGCCGAGTATGAGATAAATCCTGCCGTTTAGTTTGTGGAGGAGCCTGCTCCATTCGGCGGAACCTCCCATGGCGAAGTCGCCCAAATGGAAGATGGTGTCATCTTTACCGACAACCCTGTTCCAATTGGCAATCAGTGCATCGTCCATTTCCTCTATGCAGGAAAAAGGACGCTGGCAATACTTGATGATATTGCGATGTCCGAAGTGAGTGTCTGACGTGAAGAACAGTCGCTCTGCCTTTTCAAAGAATAATATGTCTCTATTCATATCTTCGATTTTTTTTGCGAAGTTACAACAACTTCCTGAGAATTGGCAAGTTTATTATGATTATGGTACGTATCTTAGGCGGGTAGGTATAAACATAAAGACATGTTCATACCAAATGTCCCAATTTTCATAACTACCTGCAAATTATCTTCTATATAATCAGAATAATGTGGTACTTTTGCAATCGTTATTAACAGTCAAACTAAAAGTGTACAGAGTATGAAATTAGCAGAAGCGTTAAGTTTCGTAAAGACTTGGAAAAGAAAATCTCTGGTTTGAAGGAACGCCTGGAGAATGTAGTTCGTGTTCAGGATGGGGATGCGCCCGCTGAAGACCCACAAGAGTTGCTGGGTATCCTAAACAATTGTCTGAATCAACTTGAGCAAATAATCTACAATGTCAATGTAACAAACATGAAGATTGTGAATGATGAAGGTAAGTCAATGACGAAACTGCTGGCAGAGAGGGATGTCCTTAACAAACGCATAATTATTCTTCGGAACACTTTCGACCGAGCTTCTAAACCTGTAGACCGCTACAGTTGCAATGAAATTCGCATGGTGACAAAGATAGACGTTAAGTCACTTCGCCGGGAACTAGACAAGTACTCCCAGCAGTACCGACAGTTAGATAATGAAATTCAGATGATGAATTTTAAGTTTGACTTGGTCGAGTAGGTAGACTTATGGAGGATGGTATGTCAGGTCAGGGTGAGCTGGAAAATAATATATTGCGTAAAAAAGTCCTGTTTTAACTGCCTGCACAGAGCACCAGAGGCGTAAGGTGTAGAGTGTACATGCGCACAACGTATAGTGTAAAACCATCAGCTAATTGACAAGTAGTATCGTCCTCCTTTTTTCTTGATTAGAAAGAAGCGACGATAAGGAGGAATCCGGGCTCTGATGGGTAACGATTCCAGCATAGTTTAGGGCCGGATTATGACTCTATTTACAGGTTTTCTGTGACTTACGTCAGGAAATTATAAAGGATTTGTGTCATTAATAATCAATAAATTAACAACAATGAAAATACTATTATCTGCTCTTTTTTTGCTTGCTACAGTTGCACTAATATGTAGTCCTATCTATTTGGTCTATGTTGGGTTGGTCGTTTACTCTGGCTCTCTCTGGGTGAGGGCTCTGTTGTTAGTCTTCGGCCTAATCCTTTGCCGAATGACTAAACCTATCTCAGTTATTACGGGAAAGGATTTTGTAATTATTTAAAAAGAGTACACTCCTTTCCATAGAAAAGGTACTCCCCAACAAAGGTAGATGATATGTCCTCTGTTGGGGAGTGTCTTTGCTATTGCTCATTCAGTTAGAAAAGAGCGTTGCAAGTGGCTGTCGGCATATCAATGTTGATTCCAACTTGTCGTTGTTGGTTCCTTATCCAGTTCCAGCATTTAGATTCATTTTTGAACCCGTAACCTTGGGCATCATTGATGATTGTCCCAGTTGTCTTGTCAACGACGATGTGCCTGCCGTTATTTAATTCGGCAATCCAATTTTTTCTATTTTCTTCCATAATTATTTTGTTAAATACGTTTTGTCGATTGCGCTGATAACGCTACCAGTTCCTTTCATTGTAGCCTTGATGTATGGTGTCATGGCTTTGTAGTCACTATGTGACGTAATCAGCATGATGAGGTTCGTCGAAACACCCTCATTGAGCGCTGTGACGATGAATGTCCTTCGTGCAGTATGTGTTGCTAGGTCGCACTTTGGAGTATGTACCTCTATCTTTTCCTGTAGGCGATACTCGTAGTCTATCCATTCACCAGTAAGACCAGCTACTTTTCCTAACTCTTTCAAGTGCTCGTTGTATTTCTGATTGCTAAGAATCGGAAACAGATGACCACCATCATATATATGTGTTGAGTACTTCTTGTAGATTTCCACGGCCCTTTTAGCAAGAGGGTAGGAGACTGCGTCATCATCTTTCTCAGTAAGGAGTCGTATGATGAATTTTCCGTCATCAGACTTCGTTATATTGTCCGGACGCAATTGCTTCAAATCAGAATACCGGAGTGCTGTATAACATTGAAAGATGAAGAAATCTCGTGTCTGATCTAGCGCGCTTCCTTCCTCCAACTTCAGATTGTATATACGATCAAGTTCGTCAAGGCTTAGATATTTCACGGATATGTGCCCCTTGGGCAACTTCGGTTTATATGAATCAAACTCTTCACAAACTGTATAATGCTTTTCTTTTGCCCACTTTACGAAAGACTTTAGATATGCAAGATTTTTTTTGAGAGCATCATTATACATGCTCTCTGAAAGGTGTATTTTGATAGCCTCAAGGTTCTTCGTGCTAAGGGTTAGGAATGTCAAGTTCGGATTGAACTTCTGCAACTTGTCTCGAAGTCGAGTATATACATCGACCATATCCTTACCCCAACCTTTTACTCCAGACTGTTCCTGAATATACTTGTTGAATAGTAAGAAGAACTCGCTGCTACGCTGTTCTGAAGTCTGCTTGAATGCATAGTTGAACTTTGCTCTCAAATCGGTCAATACCGGGTCGCGTTTCATAAGTTCACACTCACGGAAGTAATCATCAATATATTGTATATAAGTTGTGATAGTGCTGTTTATATCATTGTAACTATTGCCATTAACGTTATAGCCCTGTTTGACTTTCTGCTTTTTCTTGTCCCACAACTTAGGCTCTATCCGGATTCTGGTTCGGAGGTCAATTCGGTGGCAGTCGTGGGTAACACGCAAACGAAGTGTGTGTTGGTTCGTCCCACTGGATTTAACCAGTGAGCAGTTCGTGTTGTGGATGTATATCCTATGTCCTTTTTCTGTCTTCATGTAGATTGTACATAACTTTTCGAAAATAGTTTCTTAATTAGACAACAAATTTACAAGAAAAAATATTTTTTAATTCCGCTCCTATATATATTTAGGTGTGATTTAGGTATATTTAGGCATTCGTGAAAATCCATGCAGGATATAATGTTACCCAAAATCAGACCCAAATCTATGCGAAATAATATGGTATAATATGAAATAAAAGTGAAGTTGGAGCGTTATAATAGTAAAGAGTAGCAGCGGGTTGCGAAATAATGCGGTATAGAAGGCTCCGTCCCCGTCTCTCCGCAAGTATGAAGAAACACAAAGGGTTGGCAAACGCCAACCCTTTGTTTATAGGAGTGTGAGGTAAAGGGTAAATGCTTACCCTTTACACTCATTTTAATAATTTACTTCACGAGCTTCTTGTTGCCGTTGATGATGTAGAGACTGCCCTTGACAGGAGTCTTCACACGACGGCCGGTGAGGTCGTAGATTGCATCGTTGGAAGCGTCGATAGCAATGCCGTTGACACCTACCTCAGATACCTTCTCGAACTTCACATTCTTGAAGCTCAACCAAGAGATGTTGTTGTCGGCTGCGATGTTGAACTGAATAGTCAGCTTGCCGTCTGCACCAACGATGCCTTCAGCTGTGAACTCTTTGATGTAGAACTGTGAATCGCCAATCTGGTCGCCTGCTGCTACATCTACTGCTTCACCAGCGTTTGCTGTCAGAGTGATGCCATAAGCGGGAGCTGTGTAACCGTTCTTAGCGCGTACGCGTACCCATGCGGTGACTGCATATTTGCCGGTCTCCAGTCCGCTCATAGTGGCGGTCAGAGTGCGCTGGGCGAGTGATTCGGCGTCGCCAGTCCAGTACTCGAAGAAGGGAACCTTGAACTCGGAGCCGTCGTTCTCACCCTCAACAGACCATGTGTTGATGTAAAGAGCAGTCTCAAAGTCCTTGGCCTGAACATCGTCGATGGTCCATGCAGAGAGGAGCAGGTCGTCGATGTCGTTAGCTGAACGCCAGCCGTGGATGGCAGCGGGATTGTCGATGGTAGCTGTGAGTGTACCTTCGTTGAATGCAGCCAGATAATCGTCTGCCTTACCCTTGTATGTCTCAAGAGCCTCTTCGGTATATACGTTGGTGCTCTCGATCATAGCGTACATGGCATTGATGGCGGACTTATTGACAACGTCCTTCTTGGCCTGAGCGATAGCCTCCTTGAGGGCGGATATGGCAGCGTTGTAAGACTCCTCGCTGGATTCCACAGTGTCTGCACCTCTGACAGCTGCCTGGAGAGCAATAGTCGTATGAGCACTAACTTCTCCTCCGTCAATGAATGTCGTAGCCTCATTCTTCAGTTCTGCGAGCTGAGCGATGAGTCCGGCATAGCGGAGTTCCTCGATGTTGGCTTCAGTGCCATAGTATGTGAGCTGGAAGTTATCCCAGATGCACCACAGGTTGGTGTTGCCCTCGAGTTTGGCACCGATGGTCAGAGTTTCACCGTCGTTGATCTCCACATAGATAGGATCGATGGTGTAAGCTCCGTTGGTGAATGAGTTGGAGGCGTCAGACATGCTGTTCTCAGAACCAGTCTTCAGGGGGAATTTAGCTGTTTCGTCGTTTGCGAAGAATACAGGCAGGTTCTCCTCATCGGAGCCGTCCTGACGGTAGAAGCCCTGTGCGGTGAGTGCATACACACCCTTAGGTGCATTGGCCAGAGTCTGGCTCAGAGTGAAGAGGCTGTGGAAGGACTCTGCACAGTTGTTGGTGTTGTTACCACCAGAGAGGTTCTTGTTTGCAGCGTCAATAGTCCAAGCGCTCTGGCGCAGGTCGTTACGGCCGAAGTTGGCATCTGTAATCAGGAATGTAGCGTTTACAGGAGCATCTGCTGTGGCGTTAGCCAGCTCAGATAAACGAGCCTCGGGAGTTACCAGAGTCCACATAGCTGTTATAGCGGTAGCGTCGTCCTGCAGAGTCACAACTCCATTATCCTGAGCGGTGAGGAATTTCTCGCCGTTGCTGAGAGTGTAAACACCCTCACGGACTTCAGCGATAGTCCAGCCCATTGCTGCGCCGTCATTCCATTCGCCATTCAGATAGTGGTTATTACCACCATTGGAGATCTGTGAGTCAATAGTATATTTGCCGTCAGCCAAAGCTACGGTGTATTCAACACCGTCTGAATTGACAACTGCGTGTGTACCCCAGTCTGCACCGGCAGCCAGATACTGCTCAGTTGCAACATTGCAGAAGTAGTACTTGCCATCAGCAATAAGTCCAGGCTGCGGCTGAGGTTCGGGTTCTTCCTCATCTGCGTCACCGATGCGGGTGAGCGTCCAGGGACCGATTACGGTGTAGTCGCCAGCCTCGGGCTGAGCGGTCTTCACGATACCGATGGTGACGTCGCCAGCCTCAGCGAGGTTGAAGGTCACTTCGTTGGTATATTGCTTAGCATCGAACCAAGCCTGAACGGCAGCTGAAGAGTTAGGCACGGGCTTGCCAAGTACCACCACGGAACCTTCGCCATTAGCCCAGTCGGTGTCAGAAGCACCGTCGTAACGGTTCTTGACGAGCACGTCAACGGTCTTCGTGCCAACGGTGGCATACAGTTTGGCGAACTTTGTCTCAATAGCGTCATTGAAGTATGCATCTGCTTCTGCCTGTTCGTCAGCACCATAGCGGTAAGCTGCCTGAACAGAAACCACATACTTACCAGCGGGCAGGCCTGTGATTGTCTGCTTGAAGTCATATACGGCATTGTTGGCGCACTTCACAATACCAGTACCGTCGATACCCTTTGTGCCTGTAGCATCGAAACCGGCAGGCTCAGTGCTCTTCAGGTCTGCATTGACGATGTAAGCGGTGTAGTCTTCCGTAGGCTCAACAGGAGCAACATATTCTGCGATTGTCCAGTATGCCTTGTCGCCACTCTTGGCAACACTCTTGTCTGCATAGCAAGCAGCACCAGCGTCTGTGCCGTCAGATGCAATCATACCCTTTGCTTCGTTGAGAGTGTAGTAAACTACGCCTTCAACCTCAGCAAGTGTAGGATTGATAACCATCTTCTTATCTGCAGCAGAAGACATTGTCCAGTTGTTTGTGCCAGCGAGACCTACATAGAGCTCGCCGTCGGTGAGATACCATCCACCGCCTTCAACAGCAACCCAAGAGAGTTGATAAGGATCTGCAGAGAGAACAACGCCGCTTTCATTCAGGGCGAGGTACATTCCGCTGGCCTTCTGCTGGAATGTGTACTTGACATCATCCTTAGGCATTGTGCCACCACTAGCGTATGCCTTGTTGGCAGCTGCCAATATAGCGCGGGCTTCCTGAATCTCTTCTGTCGTTGCTTCCGCATTTTCTGCAACGCGATGAGCTGCTGTAGCAGCATCTGCCAGAGTAGCGAGCTCTGTCTCAGACTTCTGGAAGAGTCCAGAACCTACGCCCTCGCGAGACTCAACAATTGCATTGGTAGCAGCGATTTCATCCTGAAGAGCCTTAAGAGCCTGAGTTAGTGTTATGTCAACGAGGTTCCACTTGTACTGTGAAGTGAGAGCGTAGCCTGCAGTGGGCAGTTCTTCGCCCTCAATAACATCCCAGTAAGTGTTTGCACCCCAACTTGTACCAGTCGCGTTTGTAGAGCGAACAGCGAAGTTGGTGCCATTGAATAAGAATACTTGACGCTCATAAGTGTCGCGATCGTTCTTTGCATCCGAACGGATATAACCTTCATTCTTTGGATCACCAGTACCACCTTCACCTGTCATGTTAGGATTGGTGAACTTGTAACCAAGGTTCCAACCTGTCGATTTGAATGTACCGTTGGCATTGACAGCCTTGAATTCAAATGCTGTAGCAGCCTCGGCATCGGCTGTAAGCTTACCTTCACCAGTGAGGTAGTAGGTCGTCTCGCCAACAGTTGTTGTAATCTGGTAGAAGTTGTTAGCCTTAATCTGCTTGAGAGCCAGTCTGTAGTCCTTTTCAGATTCTTCCAAATTGTAGGAAACGATAATGTTACCAGTGTTGAGCTCGTAGGTTTCTCTATACTTGGTGAGTAAGCCAGAAACTATTACCTCGGCACCGACCTCGATATTCTCTAAGGCAAGGCCTTCCATGCTCAGGCCCTTGTAGCACTGGAACTGCTGGCTTTCTTCCTTACCGTCGGCTGAAATCCAGTATGTGATAAAGCTCTTTGAGCCATCCTCTGCATCGATATTAACCTTCTCAATCTTGGAGATTATACCCTTAATGAATACGGTCTCGTTCAGAGCATCGCCAGCCTCGATAAGCTCGATAGCCTTTGCTATGTCGTAAGCGGTCTCAGCCGTGTTTTCTATGTGAATAGGCTCAACATCTGCTTCTAAGCCACCATAGACGATATGCAACTTGGCAATGTGCTGTTGATTTGTAGTGTTATTGGTTAGGATGATCTCATCAGCTTCACCCTTCCATGTAGTAATGATACCATCAGTGCTCAGTTCACCAGTATTTGCTGTCAGTTCTGTAACCTTACCGCTCACACCAGTGATAATAATCTTAGTTATGCCTTCGCCCTTGAAAGTGATTACATTACCACCATAGGTACGTATTGCACTACCAGTCGTATAGTATTTTGGACCATTTTTTCCGGTACCTGTCGTGCAGGTCATTGTGGTTTTGGCATCGAGAGCAATTTCAACGCCATTTAAATCCTGTGCATTATCATAATTCTGGTCGCCAGCAATCCAGTCAAATGCAATGAAGTCTGCAGATTCTTCAGTTTTAGCAACCTTCACAGCTACATTGGCAAGAAGAACCTCTTTCCAACCTTCTGCATTCCATTCCAGGATATAATTGCCATCAGCCTCAGGGGTGAACTTAATTTCAGATCTTGTAGAACCGCTCACGGCATCTTTACTGCCATTGACATCGGGGGTGTTGTTGATGGTCTGAGTGAGAACTGCATTTTCAAGATCACCCTCCTTGAAGATAGAGAACACCAGCGTAGCTCCACTGGATTTCCACATTGCAGAGTTGAAGCAAACAGTATATTCTTTACCAGCCTCAAGAGCAAGTGCCTTTACATTACCATAACGTATATAGCCCTCGCGGAAATATATGGCTTTGGTAAAGTCACCATTTTCACCAAAGTTGAAAATACGTGCACCACCGGTAAAGGTTGAGGGATAAGCACGGTTCTCAGAACCGAATTTCACATCATAGCCATAAGGAATACCTCCCTCATCGCAAATGCTGAAGAAGTCTGGAATCAGTTCACCCTCTGCAAGAGGAGCGTCTGGCTCGGGAATAACCTCAGGTTCCGGATCGGGAATCTCAGCACCAGCCTTCAGCGTGCAGAATGTCCAGTAAACGGGATCTTCGCCTGTAGGAGCGGGATTCACGCCTGCGAAATAACCGCCACGAGCCACGCTCTTCAGAGCAAAGCCCTTGGTGGCATCGTACTCGATTACCCAAGCACCACCATACAGACAGTCGGTACCGTACTGTGTGCCATTTCCAAGAACGAAGCAACCGTCGAAGCCACCCTCAGCACCAGAGTTCAGATAGATGGGGGTTTGCCCATAAACGTTCTGGCTTGAGCCGTCGGCTTTAACACACTCGATGGCATAGGCGTTTTCAAGTTGTTCAACGCCTGCGTTTGCCAAACTGTGCAGCTTAAACAAATAAGCAGCACCACCTACAGCGTTAGTATAAGAATCGTAAGCCAAGTTCTGGTTGTCCTTGTTGTAGATGGCCTTGGCGTCTGTCTCGTTAACGATGGCAAAC
>Ga0247610_10001852_pt1 | contig 25439 bp, 42 predicted proteins | sample 174DNAGHGhighgp2_FD_193483 | JGI IMG/M metagenome (GOLD analysis project Ga0247610, IMG submission 193483) | Sheep rumen microbial communities from Palmerston North, Manawatu-Wanganui, New Zealand - 1742 DNA GHGhigh gp2 | ecosystem: Host-associated > Mammals > Digestive system > Stomach > Rumen...
CCTTATTCTTGTTAATAAAATCAATAAGTTTCAAAATGAAATTCACCTTCCTTTTCTATTTCTATTATACAGTAAATTTTTCTCAAAGTCAAGTATAAAATAAAGGAAACTTATACAACAGAAGATACCTCGGGTATACTTAAAAAGAAAAGGGTAAGGAAAACGTAGGAAGTAGGGGTGGGTTTTTAAAATTAAAAATTTTAGGGAAGGTTTCGCGAAGTTAATGATGGGAGGAGAGAGGAAGGAGAAGGGTGGGTGTGGCGTAATTTCTGGCATTGTCAAGTATTAAAAAATGAAATTTTTATAATAAAATTATAAAAACGGGATATATTTTGGGATTTTTATTATAAAACAACTATTTTGAGGTAAGAAATGAGATTGAAATTGAAATTCGGGGATATTTTTGGGCTATAAAGAACTTAAAATTTGTTTAGGAATTGAATTTGAAATTGAAATTGAAATTCCGTTTATATATAAAACAATTGGTTATGCGCGTTCGCTGCGCTTGCACCCAGCTTCGCTGGGCGCTTCGCTTCGCTCCGCGGCGTAAATTAAAAAACAAGCTCGCTTCGCTCGCTTGTTTTTTAATTTACTTATATATAGGATTTTATATATAGGAAAAAAGTGGTATCATTTTTTTACTAACTATATAGGGGGGAGGGGGTTAGTAAAAAAATGATACCAAATATTTTATTAAAAAATATTTTAATAAAAAGAAGAAATTGTAATAATATGGGTATAGTTTTATGACTTTTAAATTGCAAAAAAAAAGATTCTTGACTTTCCAATAAAAATATGATATAATGGAAAGTAGAAAAGGAGGGTTAATTATGAGTGACATTTCTAATACTACAGTTTCAGATTTACAAACACAAAACAAATTGAAATTCTATCGCGGGTATTTCAATATTATTGATTGTGGAATACGCACAGGAAAAACTTATTGGGCTGTTAATAATTTAAAACAATTTTCGCGCGACGGTCGTTTAAATCGTATTTTATTTTTAGTAGATACAACCGCACTTAAGGATCAGATTATTCAAGAATATGATAACTGCGCGGATGTTGATATGTTCTGGGAAAATTGCAGCTCATGGGGTGAACAAGTAGATAAAATAGGTGTAATGTGTTATCAAGCTTTGGGCGCTCGTGCGATGAAGAATGATTTAGATTTTTTGGAGCATATTGATGCCATTTGCTGGGATGAATGTGATAGCATTTTTAATTTTGCTACACAAGCTTTTGCACGGGCAAGAAAAACAGACTTCGCGAGGAAAGATGTTTCCAATGCAGAAGTCTTAAGTATTATTCAACAATATTCTACAAAGAAAGAATATATGCCGTTAATTTTATTAGGTGCATGGGAACGTATTATTCTTGAATCTCGTATAATGTGTATCGGACTGTCAGCTTCTCCAGAGCGCGCACAGATATACTATCAATCGTTAGTGAGTGCAAGTAATCAAGGCAAATTAGAAGCTGGTTATAGAATCGCAGCGGATATTTATTATTATGATTTAGCCGAGCACGTAAAGCAGCTTACACCGCTTATTGGTCATGGATATTGGTGCTATTCTCCTTTTATTGAAAGTAATAAAGGAATTGTTGCTATTGCTAAAGAACGCGGTTTTAATGCGATTGAATTACATTCTCCTAATAATAAAGATAAGCCTATGGATCAAGAACAACTGCGCGTATATAATTGTATTGTGGCAACTGGATTAGTGCCACAAGAGTATGATTTTGTTGTAGTTAATGCAGCTTTACAACGTGGTATCAATATTATTGATAGACGATTTGATAATTTAATTGTTGATTCTACAGACTCGGCAGTTCGTATTCAAGCCGCGCGCCAAACCTTTGAATATACGCGACATTTAAAAGTTTTTGCACCTGAGGTTCCAGCTTCTTACAAAAATAAGTGGCTGACTGTATCTGAGTGTCGTGAATTAGCGGAATTTATGTCTGTACCAGAATTTCAAAGTGATAATATTCATAATAATTCTAAGCCAATGACTTGGAATCGTTTAAAAGATTGTTTACCATATATTGGTTATACTGTAGAAAGTAAACGTAAAAAAGTAGATGGAAAACTACAACAATGCTATTATATTAGTGGTGAGTGGCATGACGCAGAAATTCAAGATAATAAATTTTTAGAATTAGCAGCTGCCGCGAACGCAAAGGAGGAATAATAATATGGAGAAAAAATATTTTAAATGTATATTAAAAGGCTGTTCTAATTTATGTTTTAATACTTTAATAGATTTAGTTGTGAAACATTATACCAGCTGGTATGATTGTTATGTAGATGTGATGGTTGATTATTATTATATACAAGGAAGTCTTTATGTTGTTATAAGTTCTGATGTTGAAAATTCTCGTGAACTTGCGGAAATTTTGCTACAGGAAGGGCAAGAATTTTGTCCAGCTTCTGGGACATTTCCTGAGCAGGATTTGGACGGACAAAAAATAGCAGTAACACGCCCGTTGTTTGGTGGAAGCGCGGAAATTTCGTATACAGAATTAGGAGGTAATACTATATATTTCCCAACTACATATAAAATTTATTATGAAAATAATGGTTATACTATTCATGAATTAGATGAAAGGGAATTTTAAATAATTCCCTTTTATTTTTATGACATTTTTTTAAAGAAAAATTTTCTTTGAGTGGGGTAAAAATTTTGTCACAAATTTTCAGCTTCCAGCTTATTTCCAGCTTATTTCCAGCTTCCAGCTTGTCAAATATTTGACAGCGCTCGCGCCTCTCTTTTCCCTTCTTTCTATAACAATTATACCTTAATTTCACTTCAAAGTCAAATAAAACTAACCGAGTTAGTTAGTCTGAACTAACCCTTAGTTAGTCATAACTAACTTCGCACGTTACCACTTTAATGTGCTAAAGTGCTACAATGCTAACGCGTTACTACTTCACCGTGCTAAAGTACGCGGATATTTATATATACATAAATAATAGTTAGTCATAACTAATCGCCCAAAATGATGAGTTAGATATAACTAACTGGCGCCTCCCCCGATATTATACCATAGTTTCGTTAAGGGAATGGGAGGGTGAATGTTAAGAGTGTGTAAAGTTTGCGCCCGGGCGGGAATTTTGCATTCTTTTAACTTGATTTTTATAGGGTGTGGTGTTATAATGCTTATAGAAAAAAGAAAGGGGTATTGAGTATGAAAAGGGAAAAGGTTGCGCATGGTTATTATCATAAGATGAGAAAACATGACAAAAAATATAGGCACCTCGTTGGTGGAAGAAGTCCCATGAATATGGGCGATATGAAATATTATGAATATGCAGATTTGCTTCGATATATTCATCTTAAACTTGAACCTCATTTTGGTTACTGTATTGTGATATATAGATTTTATAAAAATATGAAATATCGTAAAACATTTATTCGATTGATGAATAAAAACAAAGCGGAGTAATCCGCTTTAATTTTTTGTTAAGTATCGCGCCGGCGCGGAAATTTACATTTATTTAACAAAAAGAGCGCTTGCGCGCTCTTTAATATAGTAAACAATAATGCTTATCGCGATATAGTCACATCTTTTTCCATATCAATAGTATATTCTTTAATACATGAAAAATGGTTATTATTATCATATTGCCAAATTTCATAATCATAATCAATATGGTGGTTATCAACATAATTTTTCCAATCTTCAACAATAGCGATGGGGGTGCGATCAGCATCACATTCAAACTGGTCGTCAAGTTCATCACAACGCATAATCAGATAAAGCATTTTAAAGTCCTTTCTGGTTTAAGTTGTTTTCCTTCAACTTTCTGCATATATTATACTGGATGCGCGGTGAAAAGTCAAGTTAAAGATATGTAAAGTTTGGCTCCGGCCGCATTTTTTAACCTACATTTAACAATAAAATAAAGCGCCCTCGGGCGCTTATTCCTTTTCCATTTTCTCTTTACAAATTGCGGCTAAACCTTCCTCACCTTGAATAAAGATGGAAATAATCGCAAGACAATTTGTTAGCGGATGAAGTAGAAGAAAAAATAGAAAGTGTGTATTATGAGCGTTTTCTGTGCCACATTTTTTTGCGATTCGTGAAACGATGAAAAAGATAAAGAACACGTTTACGATGTGAATACCGAGAACAGAGAGAAGAATTGTCATAAGGCATAACCCCTTTCATTTGATGTATAGATTATAACATGGTTTCGCGGTGAAGTCAAGTAAAATTCTGATTAAGTTTGCGGCGGCTAAGGCGACGAAGCGCTTTCTTAATTTTATTCTTACCTTTTGCATTACCCCAACCTTTATAATCAGTAGAACAAAGAACATTAGTATATTCCTGACGATTCGCGCGCTTGAAATTGTCTTTAGTCATATGCGTTACCTCACTTTCTGTATAGATTATAACATAGGACGGAGTAAAAGTCAAGTAAAGTTTAGGTTAAATTGTGCTCCGGCGGCGAAGTTTACAAACTATTAACTTGATTTCTTTAGCGGCGTGTGGTATAATACTTATAGAAAGTGAGGGAAATAGTGATGTTTAGAATTGCTTATGTATTGGAAAATGGTAGTGTTGTAGGTAAGGCCGCGGCAGGAATGATGCTATTTTTACTTATTGGGGTTCCATTGTATTTTATTATCTATACAGAGATACAAATTTTAATTGAAAAAATTAAGCGACATAAAAGAAATAATAAAAAAGAAAGGAACTAAACACTATGAACATGAATTTTCTCGTCCTGTATTGCGCCCTGTCCTTCGTCAACGTTGTCATTCAGACAATCAAGTCCCTTTGCACTGTAAAGTGTTCCACTTTTATTAGCGCGTGTGTTAATGCGGTTGCTTACGGTCTGTATGTGTATGTTATCTTCTTCACGAACGCCGAAGGGCTTGAGTTGTGGGGTAAGGCGCTAATCACCGCGGCCGCGAATTTTAGCGGGGTTTATATTGCTAACATTCTCTTTAATAGGGTTTTCGCGCATGAGGTGCGGTGGAAGGTTGAAGTTTCGGTGCCTAATGTTGATGCGCCCTCGTTTGTTGAACAGTTGGAAGAAAACGATATGGAATACTATCAGGACGGTTCTTACAATGATTGGTTGAGTTTCGCAGTTTTCTGCCCTACTAAGAATGATAGTAAGGTGTTGAAAGGTGTTCTCCCCGATTCTGCTAAATATAATATCAGTGAATGTGTCAAGCGCCTGTAAGGGCGCTTTCTTTTTTTAAGTTTGTGTTAATTATAGGGCCGGCGCGAAAATTAACATACCTTTAATAAAAGAAAAGAAGCGGTTAAACCGCTTCCTTTTCTTTCTTCTTGGCTTCGCGCTCTGCCTTGTCACGCGCGGCCTTTTCTGCGCGTTCAGCGGCTTTCTGCTCCTTGACCGCCTGCTTTGCGTTGTATTCATCAATTTCCTTCTGCATGAGTTCGCGCGCGGTCATATCCTCGCGTTCCTCGGCCACAATCGCACCCAATCTTACATAGCGCTCAACGCCATTCATATCAAGAAGCAAGATACCATACTGGCGGTCGTTAATGCGCTGAAAGCCCTCAACTTTGGAGACATCAAGAAGCCCAAAAATCTGATTGCGAAGAGCGGCGTCAGTGACGGTCTTAGTGGATTTGATAGCCATATTTAATTCCTTTCTGGTTTATGCAGGGTTTTCCTTCCCTTGTTCTGTAAGTATTATAACATAGGGGAGTGAGGAAGTCAAGTTAAGTAATTGTTAATCGACTGGGTATCCAAGTAATTGTAGAATAGCAATAAGAAGAATGCCAATAATCGTAATAATCCACCATACTTGCCAAGCGTTTATTTTCATTTTTCCTTTCCTCACTTTCTGAATTTATTATATCACAGAATTTCAGAAAAGTCAAATTAAGAATATGTTAAATCGCGGGCCGGCGGTGAATTTAACATTTATTTAATAAAAAGAACGCCGTATTATCGGCGTTCTGCGTTGATGGAAATATCTAACATTTTATTCCATTTTTCGGCGAATTGCTGGGTTTCAGTCGTGAAAGAAATCCACTCTTCATTGTCCCAATTCCAACGATAAAGTCCCGTTGCGGTTGGAAATTCTTTTCCGTAAAGCTCACCCATTACTTTATTATTAAAGTATTCAATGCGTTTATCACGAAGATAAGAGGGAATTAAAATAAAATTTGCGTCATCAAGCGCTATTTGAAATGAGTTAATGTCATTATCAAATGAAATTACTTCGCCTTGTTCTGAGTAAAAAGTGATAGACTGTAGAATATCAGAAAATTCCGTTTGCGCCTCATATTCTACGCACTCGTCTTCATCGTCAAATTCCTTACCGTCATTCGCAACATACACAGTCTTTTCAATCATAATTTATATCTCCTTTCGTTTTCTGAATATATTATAACCGATTTTCTCCAAGAAGTCAAGTTAAGAAATCGTAAACTATGGGCCCGGCCGCGAATTTAACCTAATCTTAACATTACATCCAAAAAGAAAAGGGCTTTCGCCCTTTTCCTTACCCACGCAGAGCGTAGGTGTTAGGATTGCGCCCATTATCGGCCTTTACCACCTCATCGGCCATTTCACGCAGAAGCACGTTGCGAACCTTGATAGCGCTGAAATCAGCGGGCAGTTCGGCCTTGGCGGCTTCAAAGATTTCCTTCTCCGTCATCGGCTTAGTGGACATCACCTTACGGATAGCGGGAGCGACCTTAGCAATCAGTTCCGCACGAGCGGCGGCAGTTTCGGCCTTGCGCTTTTCGGCCTGCTTCACCTTGGCTTCCTCAGAGCCGTGGGACGCATTACGCTTCTCAACGGAAACTTTGAGAGCGGTCAGACGCTCAGCGATATTCTCAGGCACGGGATAGTTGTCAAGGACGTACTGGAGAGCGGTGGTGTAGGTGATGGTGTTCTTAGTCATAGTAGATGCCTTTCTGGTTTGTGAGGTTTTCCTTCCTCTGTTGTGTATTCATTATAGCACTTTATGCTTATAATGTCAAGTTAAGTCTTGGTTAAATCGTTGACGGGGATGGTGAGGATTGCACTCACACAAGTGGAACCGCGCCCACTCTGCGTCTTGTCGTCATCCCCTTGAAACATTTTCATTATAGCACTTTCGCGCTGTAATGTCAAGTTAAGAATTTGTTTCAAGGGGGTTTGGCGATGCGTTTCGCATCCATTTGTCAGCGCCTTGGTGAAGGCTTCATTGCGGTTATGAGCCGTAACTTGTTACCGAACCCTCTCCCCTTGGAACAATTATATAATACCACAAGCGCGGCAAAAAGTCAATAGTTTTGAATGTAAAGATTAAGTAAAGTTCGGCGCCGGGCGGAATTTTAACCCACCCTTAACATTCTTCCCAATCCTCCCAACATTCAAATACAGATGCCCAATCGTCACAATCTTCTTGTGGGTTGTCAATATGACAGATACCATCTTTATAGTAAGGACAATCCCAACCATTGACGGGGCAATAGGTTTTGATACCGTTCATAGTGCCCGCGTCTGCATTTCTGTTCCATTTCTTGCCGTATTCGTGGCTCCATCGGCCCTCAACAGTTTCAACACCATAACGTTCGCAAAATTCCAAGATTTTCTTTAGAATTTCGGTTTCGTTCTTGTCGCTATAAAAGTTCTTGCCGATACCATTATTAAACTCGACGTGACACTTAATCATATTTGGTTAGCTCCTTTCAATTTTTACAAGAGCACCCTGCGTGCGAATGTTAGTAATTTCGGCAATATGAAAGTGATGTTCTACCATCATATCACACGCTATTTCTGTTACATCATCAATATCTTTATCTTCTATCCAAGTTTTATACTTATCATCAAAAGTGATACACATTGTCATCGTTGCGGGATGGGTAATTGTAATAGCCATATTTTTATCTCCTTTCTTCATCTGGATATAGTATAGCATTTTCTCTTAAAAAAGTCAAGTTAAAACAATGTAAAAATCGGAGCCGGGCCGCGATTTAACACGGCCTTAACCTTCCATCGGCTCCTGTTCATCTACAAAGAAATAATCAATTATTGACCAATCTATTTCCTTACCATTCCACAACTGACGCGGTTTAGTTGTATTAAGTTCATTACATTCTATTTCTGCATTTTCACGCGTCTTGTATGTATAATAGGAAAGAAATTCATCACAACATCTTTCATATTTTGTACCCTTATTATACACAACAGGAGTTTTAGTCTTATAACAAATAACCGTCATCTTTAATTCTCCTTTCTGTTACTGCGCGAGACACAAGGCCCCGCGCTTTACTTTCTGCCAACATCCACGACTAATCCCCATCAATTCATCATTCATCTTCAAACACTCTTTCATGATTTCATGCTCTATTCTCACATCTTCCATTCCCTTGTGTTCTTCGCTAAAGTTGGGATTTTGTGAAAGAAAAGCATAAACCGTTTCCGCGGTGGCGCGATAATTTTTACCATGATTAGAGTAATAACGATTCAATTCGGCGAAACTCTTGTATTCAGAAGTTTGGCAAATAGTATTGCAAGCCATGTTCCAAATACATACAAACTTAGTATCATAAGGAAAGAACCAACGGAATTTTGATTTAGTGAGATAGCGTAAAGTGGTATTCAAGGCATTCTTATCGAATGAACAGTTATAAGCCGCGACAGTATGACAATCGTATTCTTTCATCAATCTGAGAATTTCATATCTCATATCAAGGAAGTTAACCATTTGACGCTTGCCCGCGCGAATATCTTCGCTGTATTCAGACATCTTAGAAGCATAATAGGCTTGCTTCATGAGTTCGTGTTCATCCACAAACACATCACGAACGACAAACGCGCGTTCATCAAAGATTTTACCCTGCGTGTTCAGAAAGCGGCAACTTACGTCATAAGTAAGCGCGTCTTTTGTGTCGTTCGCGGTTTCCACATCAAGCAAGCACATGTTTTCATCAATCATAGTTAAAGCCCTTTCTGGTTTATCAAATGTTTTCCTTCATTTCATAGCCATATTATAGCATGAGAAGGAAAAGAAGTCAAGTTAAAAGAGTGTTAACTGCGCGCCCGGGCGTTTTAACATAAAATTAACAAGGCGAATTATTCCGCCTTAATACTTTCTTTTATACTGCTTCATAACTACTTCATAAGGGATATTCCATCGTTCACAAGTTTTTTTAGCAATAGCAAGCGCGGTAAGACAATAATTTTCAATTTGCGCTTTCTTATCACCCGTAATTTGAAATTCAAAGTGATCATTGCCTACATTTTCCAACTCGGGAAATAGACGTTCCATGAGTAGACGCACAGTAGATTCTACCATCCAAGTTTCTGCTTTGGACGCATTAGGCATTTTAATATAAGCATAAAATGGTTCCCAAGAAGGTTCAGTATCACGCAATTTGTTAAAACGCTGTGCAGGAGAATCTGCGGTATGTACTTCGCCAATTTTAACGGAACCGACTACGCGACGACGAGGATTAAAACCAGTGTAAAAACAACTCATTTTGTTTGCCCCTTCCCTTTTGTTGTATTTATTATAGCATATGCGGGGTCGGTTGTCAACACTTTTTTATGTTAAGTGTATGTTAAATCGGCATCCGGCCTTGAAATTAACATTCATTTAACTTGACTTCTTCTTTATGGTATGTTATAATGACTACAGTAAAAGAAAGGAAGTGCAATAAGATGTTGAATACGTATAGGAAGTATATTGGTTTTACTCTTGATGATGAATTAGTCGAAGATTATTATGTGTTTGTCGTTAGTGAAGAAAATGAGGCAGTTTCTAAAGAGGAAGAATGGCAAGGTTTAGAAAATATTAAATACGCAGTTACTAATAATCTTAAAAATACAATTAGTTATAGATACTCTTTGCTTAGAAAGCAATTTGGTCTTATGGGGTGCGGTTGGGTATTTTTGAAAGTAAAACAGAATTCCATTTTGAAAAAAGTTGTAAAATATGAAGAAGTGGATTTGAGTTTGAATGAATTGTTTAGAATCAAGGATAGTAAAAAAGTGATTGAATATATGAAACAGCAAGGAATCACTATCCCTATGAAGGCGTAAGCCTTCTTTTTTTAAGTTATTGTTAAATGTTGGCCCGGCCGCGAATTTAACATTCTTTTAACAAAAATAAAAGGGCGATTACTCGCCCTCTTCGTGAATCATCTTGTCAAGGCCCTTTTCGTTTAGTTCCTTGACGACTTTCTTTGCGGCGGCCTTGCGTTCCTTTTCCTTGGCCGCGCGTTCCTTCTTTTCCTCACGTGCCCGCGCCTTGTCTGCCCTATCGGCGAGGTCGAGTTTATAATCCTCTGCGGCGGCGTAACCATCATAAGGAGTATAGCCACCATCGCCGTTACGAGTACCGCGCGGAATGCTGACCTTAATCAGCGCGAATTTTTCGTTACCTTCTTCATCCACAACGGGCACCGCGATTTCAGAAGCGGAAACAGGAAGCGCATCGGTCGCATATTCGGAATCAATCATTTTCATAATGTTCTCAAGCATCTTGTTGCGGATTGCGGTTTCCATAGAAGCCTTGCTCATATAATAGCCCTTTCTGGTTTGTGGTGTTTTCCTTCACCTTTCGATAGTATTATAACATATGGAGGGGATGAAGTCAAGTTAAGTTTTTGTAAAGGAATTTTAGGTTAATCCAACACGTAGCGAAAAAAGCAATAAAAGGCGTGAAAATAGCAAACCACGGATTGACCTTCAAGTGCAAATTATAAGTAATTCTTGTCATTTGACTTTCCTCTCCTTTCACTTTCTATAAATAGTATACCACAAAATTAGAAAAAAGTCAAGTAAAATCTTTGTTAAGTTTGCGCCCGGCAACATTGTTAACGCTACCTTAATACTCAATTATTTCACCATGATAGTTTTTAACGCAGATAATTTCCGCGCCACCCGCTTTAATGCCTTCGATACAGTATGGCAGAAATTTCTTAAATGTGCATTTCATTGTGTCTATACGATTATTGTAAATATAATAAATGATATACATTCTTAATCTTTATCTCCTTTCATAGCATCGCGGCAAATCTGTTTGTTCTTCTTACGGTCTTGCTTCTTGTTCTTTTTCTTCGGTATCATCACCGAAGGGCGGTATCCGACAAAGGTTTCGCCGCGTTCAGTATTCTTCTTCATCATTATCTCCCTCACTTTCAAATATAGTATAACATATAGATTGAAGGAAATCAAGTTAAAAGAATGTAAATTTCCGCGCCGGCCGCAGTTTTAACGTAATCTTAACATTACACGTAAAGAAAAAGCCCCGAAGGGCTTTTCTTACACCTTGAGGGTATAGGTGTTAGCGTTCTTGCCATTCTCGTGCTTTTCGACCTTAGCCGCAAGCTGATGGAGAATCAGATACTGAACCTTGTTGGCCGTAAAGTTTTCGGGCAGTTTGCTCTCACACAGCGCGAAGATTTCCTTGCTCGTGCGCGGAGTGGCGTCAAGCACCTTTTCCACGATGGGCGAAGCAGCCGCATAAAGGTCTGCATTAGCACGAGACTTCGCGGTTGTGCGCTCCCACTCGTCATCAATTTCCTTCTTGAGGACAGTCAGGTCGATAGTCTCGTCGCCGTTAAGGTAGTTGCGGATGGATTCAAGAGTGGACTTCTTCATATTAAATGCCTTTCTGGTTTTAGAGGGTTTCCTTCCCTTTTCTTGATTTTATTATATCAGATTCTTAGAGAAAAGTCAAGTTAAGAATCTGTTATAATCTGGTGGAGAGCGGGAGAATTGAACTCCATCCCTCTTGGGACGACCCTCTTTTGCAAGTGGCCTACGCAATCGTCTTGCGACTTACCGCGGTGGCTTCCCTGATGCCACGTTCGCTCCCCTTGACGTATACATTATAGCATGTTTTGTGCTTAATGTCAAGTTAAGATTTTGTTATGGTGGGGATGGTGAGTATCGAACTCACACAAGCGAAATGCGATGCTCGCTCTGCGTCCTGTCGTCATCCCCTTGGAACAATTATAGTATATCAGAATTTGCTCGAAAAGTCAATAGTTTTGTTTGTTAAGTGTATGTTAATTGAGCGCCCGGGGCGCGAGTTAACGAGGACTTAACAGTCCTCGTCCTCGTCCTCGTCACGTTCCCAAATGTTAGTGCCATTTTTCAGCGCGGAAATGTAAAGCGCAAGTTCCTGCGAGGAATGGACGCTTACATCGTCATAATCCCACGGGAAGCCGATAGTTTCCCAATCACCATGTTCATCCCAATCGTTACGATATTTATCGGGGTCAAAATAGCGATTGTTAATCGGGTTGCCATAACTTCCGTCGTGGCATACTGCGTCCGCGCCCTCAAAGCCCTTAAAAGTGACGCGCCAACCATTTTGAAAATGGTAAACCTTATCTACCTCTACGCCCACCATACGGCAAGCGCTGATAAGGTCAACGAGGGAATTAACATACATTGCATCAATCTGGTCAAGGGTGAAAGCGCTAATATCATTCTTCATAATTGGTTATTTCCTTTCCTCTTTCTTGACTATAGTATATCATAAATCGCGTGCGGGGTCAAGTTAAGAGTTGGTAAATTAGCGGGCCGGCCGCAAATTTAACCTCGATTTAACATTTTATATTCAAAAAAAAAGAAGGCCGTTAAGCCTTCTTATAGCTCAGAGCATTGCGGCCATTCTCAACCTTTTCTACCTCACCCGCAAGCTCGTGAAGCAGGGCGTACTGAACCTTACTCTTAGTCCAATCGGTGGGAAGCATAGACTTCGCATCGTTGTAAATCTGTTCCGCAGTCTTAGGCTCGGTAGTAATCACAGAGCGAAGCACGGGCAGAACAGCGGTCATGAGGGCCTCACGCGCGGCCTTAGTCTCGGCCTTGCGCTTCTCTCGCGCGGCCTGAATCTTCTCGTTAGAAGCGGTGGCCTTGGCACGATTTACAAGAGTTTCATGCATAGCGGTCAGACGTTCGACGGTCTTAGTGATGGTTTCGGTCTGCTCAACGGTGTTCAGGACGTTGATAGCGTTCTCCAGAGCGATAGTGTTAGTCATCTTCATAATTAAAATCTCCTTCTGGTTTGTTGGGTGTCCTTCCCTTTTTGTAGTTATATTATAACACGTTTTCGTGCTATAGTCAAGTAATAAGTTTGTTAAAAGGGCGAGACTTGCGATTGGGTTCCCTATGAGCGAATCATTAGTTCACTTTCTACAAGTGGTTCGCCCTTTCAATATCCTTATTGTATCACAGATTCTACTCAAAGTCAAGTTAAGAATCTGTTAATGGTGCGCTTGGCGAGGTTTGAACTCGCGACCCCTTGATTAAAAGTCAAGTGCTGCTACCAACTGAGCTACAAGCGCATATTGTGAGAGGGTTTTCGCGGAGTTTAGCCTTTTCATTTTTTTTTCGGAACGAAGCCCAATGCTGTTTCGACCTGTTCCTCCCTCTCAACTGTATATATTATAACCGAAATTCGCTCAAAAGTCAAGTATTAGGATTGTAAATTGTAAGTAAAGTTGGCGGCCGGGCCGCAAATTAACATTGATATAACTTGACTTTCGGGAAACTCTATGATATACTATTTTCAGAAAAAGGAAAGGGGTTTTGAATTGAAATGGTTACGAATCTGAACAAGTGGCTGCATTGTTGGGTGGAATGGAAAGATGAGGATGGACAGTGGAAACTATCTGTGGTTCCGTGGCACGTTTTGTTCATGGCAGTCTTTGGAGATACGGGAGATTTTAAGTGGAAATGGGTTATGCCGTGGCGAATTAAAATCGGTACGAAGTAACAAACTCTTAACTTGACTTCTAACAAAATCTGTGATATAATAAAACCAACAAGTGAGGAAAACACTTAAAAACCAGAAAGGGTATTGACTATGGCTATGAATGTTAATGAGGTTCGTGCGTCTGTTCGTGAGTATGTGGTTGACAGGATGGAAGATTTTCTCAAGGAAAATGATGCTATCCAGTTCGATGATGCTTCGTGGGCTATTCCTGTGGGTGTCGATGGTATGACGGTTTACGCGGAAGTTTCCGTCAAGACCAAGGCGTGGAAGGATACCAAGACCTCGCCCGCGTTTAATCCTGAAACTGCCATTGCGAAGTGGGAAGCGGAGAAGTTTGAGAAGGAACAGAAGGCCGCGGAAAAGGCCGCTGAGAAGGCGGCTAAGAAGAAGGCGTAAGCCTTCTTTTTTTACATATAATGTTAAGTTTTTGTTAAAATTGCGCCCGGCCCGCGATTTAACATTTCTTTAATAAAAAAGAAGAGGGTTAATTCCCCTCTTCATCATATCCATTCTGCTTCATTGCATCAAGGAAGAAGCCAATCTGATAGTGGTCAAGAACCACAGGATTGTCATTTTCACCAGTTACGCTGGAAATTCCGATTTCCTCAACCGAAGCATATTCACCTTCATACTGCCCTTCAATATTTTCCATCGCTTCCGCGCGAGAGTTCGCCGCGACGAATCCATAATCCTTATGAGACTTGCTATCAGTGTAATCAGTCCAAGTGACAAAGTAACCGTAAATCGCCATATAAAAATCTCCATTCTGGTTTTTAAGGGTTTATCCTTCCCTTGATTACGTATTTAGTATACCACAGATTTTCTCAAAAGTCAAGTTAAGACTTAGTTAAGGTTGGGAGCAAGGCCGCGGATACCGCTAAAAAAACCATAGGCGGCGAAGATTACGAGAATCATAATGGGAAGACTTTTTGAAATTGATTGCCGCAACGTCAAACCATTTTCCATATTAAAACAGACTGAAAGCAATCCAGATACAAAACCAATCACAACACAAAGCGCGGGCATCGTTTATACTTCCTTTCTTGTTTCTGTAATTAGTATATCACTTTTAGATTAGAAAGTCAAGTTAAAGATATGTTAAAAAGTGGCCCGGCGCGGAAGTTAACCCGCGCTTAACTTTTAGATAGGATAGATTCGAGAGTTTGTGAAAATAGAGATTGTCCATTAATGAAGCAATGAATTGCTATCGAACAAGAATTATTTTCATAATGAATACATGTTTGACATTTTGGATTTTGTTTAGTACAAAGAGTTAAATATTTAGTAATTGTTTCATAATCTTCGGATTCCCACGCTATAAGATTACTATTCATAATCAAACCCTTTCATCAACTTATTCAAAACATCCATCATCATATCGGGATGATACGCTTCACCCCTCCAAGTATCGCGGTTCTTGTCCTCATCATCAAATAGGATTCCCGCGCCGCAAACCTCCCATTTATTCACACCATAACTAACGATGTTAATTTCGTCGAAGTGAACGCTTGCGAGATGCTTCTTGAGCCACCACTTTTTGGCCACGGTTACAGCTTCATCATATGTAGGTGTGGAGCTTTTAGAAAGCCAGCTAATGATTCCGAGCTTGTAGCCAGCTCGCTGGAGCTTGTTAAGCTTGCGCGCCAGCTGATTCATATTTACAAGCGGCTTCGCAGCTTTATAAGGCGTAGGGTCAGATGACTGAAGCATCGTGAGCCAATTAGAAACATCATACAAACCCGCAAGCACGCCATCCATATCGAAGTAGATCCAGTTGCTTTTCATTTTCATTAGCTCCTCTCTTCTTTCTGTATACAGTATATCAGAGAATGACCTAAAAGTCAAGTTAACTTAATGTTAAGTCTCGCGCCGGCGCTGTTTTTAACTTAAAATTAACAAATAAAAAGGGCCGCGTTAGCGGTCCCAAAATTCATCTTCTGAAACGTTAATCACTTCCAGAAGGGTTTCGTTATCAAACCAGAACAAATCATTCAAATCAGTATTAGCAATACCATCGGGATATATTTCGGTTACATACAGTTCCAAAATATCCCATTCATCGTCATTCAATCGATTCGCAAATTCACGAGCGCCCGCCCAAAACTCAAAATCCTTGATGCTCTTTTCTTCGTAAATCTTCATTGTTTTTATCCCCTTTCGTTTTTCTGTATATATTATAACATACGAAAATGAAATTGTCAATATGGGTTTCTGTTAAAGGTTTGTAAAATACGCACCCGGCCGCGAAATTAACTTGAAATTAATAAATGAAATTCGGGAATCACTCGAAAGTGATTCCCTTCATCATTTCATCAAAATCTGAAAATGAAATTTCAGTTTCGGGATTAGCCGCACAATATTCCCAATACAAATAAATTTGCGTTTGAGAATCAAGTTCTTCCCATTTCTTCATTATAATTCTCCTTTAATTATGGGATAATAACTTCTTTTACTTCCCATTTTGTTCCTGTGCAATAGGTTCTGAAATTCGCCGCTTGTTGTGCCTCTTCGTGGTTTCTATAATAGGAACTTCCTTGAAAATTGCCACAGAAAATAGCGTAAACAATCATAAATTGAAATTCCCCTTTCTTAAAGCTCATTAGCCATTTCTTGATACCAGTTTTCAAAACCTTCGCAATTATCCATTAAAACGTCAAAAATATCATCATCTTCACAGAAATAAAAACCGCGATCTTTTGCAATAGCCTTGATAACTTCATCAAAAAGGTCACTATCGAAAACGTCCCACCAATTATTAACACCGTATTGGTCCATTACTTCATTAAAGATTTCATCGAAAGTCTTCATTTTCTTTTACCTCTTTCCTTCCCTTTTCTTGATTATAGTATATCATAAGGATAGCGAAAAGTCAATAGATTTAAGTGTAAAGAATATGTAAAATTCGCGTCCGGTCGCGTTCTTAATTTATTCTTAACAAAAAGGATTACCTCGCGGCAATCCTTGTATATCTTAGATTAACAATTATATCATTATAAATAATCTCTGTTCCGTTCGTGTTCATAGTTGCGGCAGCGAAGTCGCCAATATTCCAATCTTCCGCGCCTTCCCATATCCATTCATTACCATCCCAATCAACCATATAAACCAAATCATCTTTGATTTCTACAACTTCCAACACTTGCGCATACTCTACACTTGCTTGTGTATGAACGACACCGCCCGCGAAGATTGCGAAGAATATAACCATAACGAACGCCATAGCCTGATTAAACTTCATAATTATTACCTTCCTTTCCTCTCAAGCCGCGCGCTCATCTGGAAGGAGCGCTGATAAGCATTTATTTCCCTATATTCAATATATTGTTGTTCGCTGATTTCTTTTCCCGCCATAATCATTCTAGTATGCTTAACACTGGGCATCCGCTTGCCCATGTCCATGGCCTCAATGAGATTTTTTGCTTCAAAAGCAAAAGTGATGGCGGAACTGTGACCATTGCCGCAATGGCCACGGTGGCAAGTAATGAGAAAATAGCGCTTCATAATTTCAACTTCCTTTCTTCCTTGTTTCTGTATATATTATAAGCGATATATGCGCGAAAGTCAAGTTAAGATTATGTTAAGTTGGCGGCCGGTCAGAAAGTTTACTTAAAGTTAAAGAACCATCACTTAATAGTGATGGTTCTTTTATTATCGTCTCGATCAGTTACGTTAATATAAGCGGTGACAACGTGTACTTTGCCTTCTTCGATATATTCTTCACTATAAATTGTATCACCTTCGTGTTTATTACAATAGCGGCATTTTTCTTCAAATTTTGCATTATATTTTTCAATCATTGCCATATGATTTCTTATAATCATATTAGCTTTTTTCTCTGCGGCAGTGCTTGTAGTCGCATAAACTTTTTCTCTTTTATTCATCCGAACAAAAGAATCACACTGAATAACGATTTCCCATACTTCATTCAGCTTGCGGATGGGTGTTGTAGCTTTGCTATTATAACCATATTTCTTATCAAGTGCCTGAATCATTTCTACGTAAGTCATTTTCAATCCCTCTTTCCTTTTTTCTAGCTTTATTATACCATCTTGTAGCTTGTTTGTCAAGTTAAGTCTCTGTTAAGTAGCTTGCCGGTCAGACGCTGGCTTAGGCCATCACCCTCGCCAGCGTCTTTTCGTTGGTCAGCTCAGCGCCGTCGAACTTTATCTGAACCTGCTCACCGTTCCACTCGATGTCACCCGCCACATTGAACGGCACGCTGTCTTTTTCCCACGCCTTGCCCGTCAGCAGCTCCGTGATAACTCGCTCGAAGTTTTCACCCTTGTTATACTTGCTATCCTTTACCAGCTCATCAACCATGCCGCACATGATAGCTTTACCGGTTCCGATCAGCATTGCCTTGAGCTTGGCCGACACGCGCACGCGGATCTTCATCATGCCGCCTTTGCTTTCCGCAGCTTTGTCCAGCTTTAGCATATCGTCGCGGATGTAGCTGTTCATGACAGTGTAATACAGTTTTTGTCCCTGAGTGAAGCCCACAATATACTTGTGAGCCGCCGCCAGATTGTTATAATTCCGAATCATTTCCTCACGCGTCATTGTCTAGCACCTCTTTCCTTGTTTCTGTAGTCATTATAGCACAGGCAGGCCGGAAAAGCAAGTTAAGAATTCGTTAATTAATATGCGATGATGTATATATTTATTATAGTATAATAAGTTTTAGCATAGTAGCATTTTATCATAGTAAAGTGTTACTACTTTACTATGATAAAGCGTGAAAGCTATAATAATGAGTTAGTCATAACTAACCGTGCGCGGCCAGGATAGTTAAGATTTTATTAAGTTAGCACTTTAATGTGATAAAGTGAGAATAATGAGTTAGTCATAACTAACTCGGCAGTTGCTGGGCCATAAAGAATAGTTAGTCATAACTAACTCAAAATTGGGTATTTATATAGAAATATGAGTTAGTTATAACTAACTGCCGTGTCGGTTAGTTATTTCTAATATTTGGTTAGTCATAACTAACCGCGCCGTCGCCGGATCGTGAGTTAGGCATAACTAACTTGAAAAATAATTATTATGACATAATAATTATCACGTCAGAGTTAGATATATCTAACTCGTGGATCCCCCGATATTATAAACGATGAATGTAAAATCTATGCTATGAATTATGTAAAGTTTTAGGGAAGATTAAATGTTACAGAAGTGTGCCAAATATTACAAAAGTATGACGGATACGTGGATACTTGTTTTTATGTATACATAACTATCTGGATACTTGTATACAATCATGATGGAACATATGAACATATGTTCAAATGAGATCCGTTTTACAATTTGATAACATTTCCTGGAATTTGTGTAATTTGACTAAAAATGTTAAATCTAAAATTTCCTATTGCAATCCGGCGCGGTGTGTGGTATTATATAGGTGTTGGAAGGGAACGACGATTTTTAAGGGGGCTTCACAATGGCGCGCGTTTACTACACGATTAAAAATCCTGCAAAGTATGTTGCTGATCATAAGGGTGCCCATTATACCTTTGATAATGAACGTTTTTTCAATGGCGGCGAATATGTGGAAATGGCCTGCAAGGAATACGCCGGCGTTCCGGTGATAAAGGACGCTTCCACGCCCTACAACGTTGCTGCGGATATTCCCGAAATGGGCGCAAGCGTGAAAAGCTCCGCCGCAACGGTGGTAAACATGAAACTTGCCGAAACGCTTGAAAAGTCGCTGGACGTTTACTTTACCAACGACGCAAGCACAGAATATTGGTACGGAACGATTGAACAAAACATTTTAACCATTTACAAGATGACGGAAAAAACATTCCGACGTTTTCTTGAAAAATTCTGCGGATTGAATGAGCGCGGTTATTTGAGATTGAAAAAAGAAAATAAACAGATGATTCAGTGGTTAAAAGTGAATGCGTAAAGAGCCAAACGGCTCTTTACTTTTTTTGTTTAGTGGGCGGCTTGAAAAAAATTATAGTATTATAACCGTCGGGGCCTGCTAAATTTTTCGGCGCTGAAAAATTATAATTATATAAATACCGGCCTGCGCGAAAATTTGCAGTTAGGTATGAAAACATAAATAATATGAAAATATAATGACCGGGGGCCATAGAATTGGGAAAATTATGATGATATAATAAATAATAACCCGGCCCTGCCCAAATTCCACCAACTTTTTATTTTTCAAATTCCACCAACTTTTTATTTTTTAAACCCCAATACTTGACTTTCTAAAAAAAATATGTTAAAATACATATAGGGTTAAAAATAACCCTCAATAACGAGGTGAACACAATGTAATGAAAAAGAAATACTCACTTGATTACAATATAGAACGAGACATTGACCGCTTACAAGCAGTTAATGAAATTCTCGATTCATTAGATAATACCCCATCCTATACCGAACTTGAACAAATGGCTTCCTACATTTTATATGGCAAAGACGAAAACGGCTTAAATGCTGTGCAACGTAAGGAAACAACTGATTCCGATAAAAGATATGGAACCTTTAATCGCGCCGCCGACAAACAAATGCGTTCGTTAGACGCAATTTTAGATAATCCACTTGCCGACCAACAATCATTGAAGCCGGTGGAAGAACGTTACGTTTATTTAAAAAAGCATTCCACCATTAAGAAGCCCAAATACGATAAGAAGACTGGCGCCCTAATAGATATTGGAGATGCCGACATCCCTGGTATGCAAGAACTTTGGGATTGTATTAAGAGACTGGAACATGTATTAGCAATTGGCGAAGGCAAAGTGCCACCAGACGAAGACACCGAACTTATTACAGATTCCTACAAATTATATAAGTTAAGGCATCAAATTGCCGATATGCGGCTTCATCAATACTATTTAAAAGATGCCTACAAACCTACCATAAAGTTCTTGGCGGTGCGGCCGCCCCAACCCCAAACCTATGATTGGAACGCAGATTCCTTCTACTGGATTTCATATCAAGAATGGTATCACCGCGTAAATGAATCGTGGCGCACTTCACTTTCGCGCGACCTTTCAGATTATGAAACGCGCGAAAACCCTGATACCCACGAACTTGAAGTGAAGTGGGTAGTGCGCCGCCACACTTTCGATTGGGAAAACCCGTGGCACATTCGCCACCTTATTACCTATTACTCTGATATTGCAATGCAACTGTATGACAATTTATATGCGGATGGCCGCACACTTATTAAAGATTTTGACCGCTATCAAGATATGGCTGACCTTTCTCCCGTGCGCCAATACGTTCTTACAAGGGGAATTGACAAAGCCCCATATTCCCAGATTGCAACTGAACTTCAAGAAATTTTTGGCTTAAAATACAATGAAAATAGAATAGGAGTAATACTACATAAAGAGATACCAGAGAAAATCGCGGCGGCAGTAACCAAACATCGTCTTTTAATGGATGTACCAATTCGTGAGCGCAAACGCTGCTTCCGATGCGGCCGCTATTTACCCCGTCATCCACTTTTCTTTGGTTCAAATCGCGGCCGAAAAGATGGTCTCGCCTCTAATTGTAAAGAGTGCGAACGTAAGCGCCGCATAGAAAAAGGAGGTCAAGGAATACATGACCGCAGAAGTAAAGATGCGTCAATGTTTGAAGTGCCGCCAATCAAAACCGGAATTTAATTTTCAGCGCACTCCATCTAATTTCTTTCCCGGCCATCGTTCCTACATTTGTACTTCTTGCCTTGAAACCATGATTGACCAATCTAATTTAGGCGAAGTTGATAGACTTTGCCGCTATTTAGATTTACCTTTTGATCTTGATAAATGGACTTCTTTATATAGTATACATAAAGATCACACTTTATCGGCATACTTTAATACTTTACTTGATGAACATTACCAATCGCTGCAATGGGCTGACGAAAATGAACGTTGGCGGCTTGCCCGCGACGAAGGCACGATAGATGATGAAATTACCGTATTAGCAGATGCAAAAGTTAAGGCATTAAAGAAAACATGGTCAAGCGCATATTCAAATGAGGAATTAGTTTGGCTACAAGACTTTTACAATAAAATTGTGGCTACTCAAAATGTTTCAACACCTATTCTACAAGAAAAAGCTAAGGATTTTTGTGAGCTTCAACTTCTTATTAAAAAAGGATTGCGCTCTGGCGCTGATGTTTCTAAAATGATGAAACAGGCGGATGATATAGTTAAAACTTATCATTTTGAAGCCTCCAGCGCGAAAAATGCCGCAAATTTTGAATCCATCGGTGAACTTATGGTTTACTATGGTAAAAAAGGATGGCATCCTAAATGGCATATAGAACCAAATGACTCTATTGACTTTATGATGCAAAATATTCAAAATTATTTAAAACGTCTTGTGGTTAATGAGGGCAATTTCGCCGAACAAGTTGAAGATAGGCGCGACCGCTATAATTTAACCGAAAGACTTGATAGTATTGAGAATGAAGAAGTAGAATTAGATGATACTACTGATATTGAGTATGAGGGCGATGATGAATTGGCGGGTGAACTATCATGATAGGAGAAACTATATTGCGTGATGGTATCCCTATTGAAAAAGGCGTTGTTCTCACTACTGAATTTCTTGATTCTAATCAAGAACTTTTAACAAAATATTTAAATTTATGGATTTTATATCCCGACTTACTATTGGATGTTTTACAAGACCCTGATGATGCTAAACATTGGCATTTACAGCCTTATCAACGTATTGCTCTTCGCGCGCAGATGCGTTACCGCTACCATTTCTGGACCGCGACACGTGCAACATCAAAATCCTTTTGCGCGTATCTTGGAGGATTCTTAAAATGCGTTTTATTACCTAATTCTAACGTTTTTATTGCTTCTGATGTAAAAGGAACAGTAATTAAAACGGCGGAAGCCAAATTTGAAGAATTCTATCGCCATTGGCCTATGCTTCGCAATGAATTAGCTACGCGGCAAGAAGACGGTAAAACCGGTGAAAAGAAAAGCGGTAACTATTATGAATTGAATTTTAAAAATGGTAGCAAACTTACTGTTGTATCAAAAGATACAAGCCGCGGACTTCGTGCTACTGCCGGTATATTGGAAGAAGCCGCTACCATAAGTGAAGAAGATTACAATGAAGTGCTCTTACCACAATTAAACGTGCCTCGCCGTGAAGTTGATGGTTCTTTAAATCCAGAAGAGCCCGTATCTACGCAAACTTTCATTACAACCGCGCGCGAAAAGACTGTTTTTATGTATGGCAAGCTGATTGAATGTGCAGTAAATGCTGTGCTTCATCCTGATAGCTATTTTGTCTGGGGTGTCAGCTACGAAATAGCTCTTAAATATGGCGTCATCAACAAACAAATGTTAATGGATCAACGCGATTCGTCTACAATGAGCGAAGAAAGTTTCGCGCGCGAATCGTTGTCGGTTTGGAGTGGAAATAATAAAGAAGCCTGGCTTGATTCTAAGCGTCTCAATAAACGAAGAACTTTATTAAAATGTGAGCGGAAAGCACAAGAAAATCCACCTAATCCAAATACCTTTTATATAATTGGGGTGAGCAACGTTTGCCCCGCTATCCAGTAATGGATAGGCAATTTCCCCTTAAATTGCGGGAAAATCCTATGAGGACAATCCGCAGCCAAGTTCGTATTTTTACGAAAAGGTTCAACGACTATTATGTAGCACGCAAGCTATTGGCGTGCGAAACAGGGGGTATCCGTAATAGGATAAAGATATAGTCTCAACTTCTATAGCAATATAGAGCAGTTCATAAGAGAACGCATATGGCGTAGCGAATCATATGGAAGATAATTGTGACGTAGCTCGTTACTCCGCAAACACAGCAATTATGGTAATTAAAGTATTACCACAAGAATCGGGTTTCAAGAAAAATGTTGTTTATACTGAAGTTATTCACGGCGCAAATTATATTACCGACCAAGCGCCGCGTTTAAAGAAATTGATTCAACTTTATAAACCTCGCGAAATAGTAATTGACGGAAATGGGCGGAATAAAACCTGGCCCACCTGACAAGTAATTGTCTTGATTAAACTCTTTTAATTGCGGGAACACCCAATTTTGGGCAATCCGCAGCCAAGTTTCGTAAAGAAAAATATATTATTTTCTTTATGAAAAAGGTTCAACGACTAAAAAATAAACAACACAAGAAGTGTATGGAGAAAATAATTATGAATAAACAAGAACTTTTAATCTGTGAAATGCTAATAGGAGACGGCTATCTTGGTAATAAAAATTTAGGAATTAAACATTGTGAAGCTCAACTGCCCTATTTAAAGTGGAAACGAGATATTTTAATTAATAATAATATAGATTGCTGTAATATTAGAACTCACAAAAATGGAACACACTTTTTAGCAAATTCTTTTTATACAAAAAGCTATGATTGGATTGGAGAATTAAGAAAACAAATTTATATTCCCAATAAAACTATTTCATTAGATATTTTGAAAAATTTTACACCGCTTGGTCTTGCTATTTGGTATTTTGATGATGGCGGTTTATCGCAGAAAAAAAGAAATGGAATAGTTTACGCCAACGAACTAATGCTAAATACCGGTTTACAAAAAGAAGAAAATCAAATATATATAGATTATTTTAAATCTTATTGGGATATTAATTTCACGCAAGTGAAAAATCATAATTGTTATAGGCTAAGGTGTGGAACAAGAGAAGCGAGGAAATTTATTACAATTATTGATAAATATATCGCTCCTGGGATGGAATATAAAGTTCAAGTAAAAAGTAATTATTTAGTAAGCAGTAAGCCTATGACTGCTGAAATGGAGAGCCCCTCTCAAGAGGGTGAAGAGATAGTCTGAACTATATAGTAATATATAGCTGGAGCAATCCGCATGAAAACTTGCGATTTTCATGGAACACAATTACAGGAATTGGCCTTTTAGACGCTATGGCGCTACCTTCCTTCGATGCTAAAACAGGTGAACAATTTCCCGCTTATTATGCCTTTAATAATGAGTATCATCTTCCTCCTGAGAAGAAAAATGAAGAAGAAGAACCTTGGCCTGAATTTAATGCTATTATTTATGACATTAAGGCAGGCGCTTCTAACGATGATGCTATTCATTCTAATTTTTATGCACAAATTAACAATGGAACAGTTGCATTTTTAGCGCACGAACGCATTGTTAAAGATAAATTATTAGCTACTGAAAAAGGACGTAAAATGTCATTATATGATAGACGTGTTTATTTGTTGCCATATGAAATGACTTCGCGGTTAATTGATGAATTAAATAATTTAAAATTAAAGCCGACAGGCGTTCAAAATCAATTTAAAGTTGAACGTATATCGCGTTCTATTGAGAAAGACCGCTTCAGCAGTCTAGAATATGCATTGTACCGCGTGCGCTATTACGAAGATAAAGCATCTAAGCGCGCGACTAAGAAAAATATTGCACAATATATTCACTTTAGTCCAAGAAAAAGGAGGTGAAAAATATGGAAGAAAAAAAATCTAAATATAATTTTGCTGATTTTAAACGTCGTATTTCGCGCGAACGTCGTCCTTTTTCACCAATAAATGTAGATTCCTATCGCAGATGGGGATATAATAGTACTCGCGTAGTAAGTGATGATTTTACATTAGAAGACATTCAAGCGATTATTCGTTCTGGAGATATTGAAGCCGCGCGTGAACTTTCTTTATATTATTATCGCACTAATAGCACATACAGGAACAATATAGATTTTCTCGCGGCATTACCTCAATATGATACTGTAGTAATTCCT
>Ga0247610_10001853_pt1 | contig 25426 bp, 18 predicted proteins | sample 174DNAGHGhighgp2_FD_193483 | JGI IMG/M metagenome (GOLD analysis project Ga0247610, IMG submission 193483) | Sheep rumen microbial communities from Palmerston North, Manawatu-Wanganui, New Zealand - 1742 DNA GHGhigh gp2 | ecosystem: Host-associated > Mammals > Digestive system > Stomach > Rumen...
CTACACTTGGTGTAAAGGGAGACGCTAAGAGTGCTACAAACGCTAAGGCTTTGGTAGGACAGGTTAAGACAGCTATCCAGAACCTTAATGAGCAACGTGCAGATCTTGGTGCACAGCAGAACAGATTAGAGCATACAATTGCAAACCTTAATAACGTTGTAGAGAATACAACAGCTGCTGAATCGCAGATTCGTGATACAGATATGGCAAGTGAGATGGTTAGATATTCTAACAATAACATTCTTGCTCAGGCAGGCCAGTCAATGCTTGCTCAGGCTAATCAGTCTAACCAGGGTGTTCTGTCACTTCTTCAGTAAACTATAAACAATTAGGGCCGGATATCCCGGCCCTTTTTAGGTGTGAGAAATAATGAAAAAAATCATGTTTTGGGCAGAATGTACCATAGGTGTTATTCAAGCATTTCAATCGTTAGGGTACGAAATTCAAAAATACGAAGACTATGATATATTAAAAGATGAAGAAAAAAAGACAGAATGGCTCTTTGATAATACAAAGAATATTGACATAGATTTGTTTTTTTCATTCAATTTTATAGTCGGGGTTTCAAAATGGTGTCATGAGAATGGGATTAAATATATCAGCTGGAGTGTAGATAGTCCGCATTTGCCTTTGTATAGTAGAATGACAGACTATGAAACTAACAGAATATTCATATTTGATTATTATGAGTACACATATTTAAGAAATCTTGGTGTAAAGAATATATATTATTTTCCTTTAGCCACTGATGTAGTCTATCTTCACGATAGAGCGCTATCGGTGGTATCTGAAAGGAATATCACGGACAAATATATTCAAGATATTGCATTTATGGGAAATCTATATGATAAAACTCCGCACAACATGTATGATCAGGTGAAATATCTGCCTGAGTATGTTCGCGGATATATAGATGGACTTTTAAAGGCTCAAACAGATCTTTGGGGCATGGATCTCTTTAAGACAGATACTCTGCGAGAAATATTTCCTGAGCTGCAGAAATATATCAAAGTAGAATTGGAAAACAAATATCAAGATGATATATATATGATGTTTGTTGATAGAATATTATGTATGAAAAGCGCCCAAATAGAACGTATAAAAATGTGCGAATTACTGAGTGATAAATATGATTTCTCTCTCTATTCGGGAAGTGACACATCATGTAACAAAAAGATAAGAAATAAAGGATATATTAACTACCTTGATGAAATGCCATGTATGTTCAATAGAACAAAGATTAATATTAATCTTAATCTTCATTGTATATCGACGGGTATTCCGTTACGGGTATTGGATATACTCGCTTGCGAGGGATTTTGCTTAACGAACTATCAAACTGAGATAGAAGAATATTTTGAAGATGGTAAAGATTTAGTGATATATACAGATTTTGATGATATGTGTAGCAAAATAGACTACTATCTAAGTCATGAACAGGAGAGAATTCAAATAGCTCAAAACGGGTACAATAAGGTAAAAGAGAAGTTTGATTACAGAATATGTATACCTAAGATGATGGAGATGATACAAGAATAAAGGAACTCATGACGTGAGTTCCTTTATTCTTTTTGATGCTACTTCAAGTTCAGAGCATTTATTATAGAAAAACAAAGCCTGTTCGTTATTGCCGAAGATTTCATTTATTTGAGCTATATAAAACCAGGGGAGATATGTATTTGTACCTTCCTTATGCGGATTTGAAAGTGATGTGGCACTAACGAAGTCCGCCATAGCATGAAGATAATCGTTGCATTCAAATGAGATCAAGCCGCGAAGGTAAAAATAGTCCGGACAATTGGCGAAGTCTGACTCGTAAGAATTAATGAAATCAAAAGCTTCTTTTTTCCGTCCTGAATGCAGCAGACAATCGCTGTATCCCATCAGAGCTAAACGGTGATATTCTGAATCGGGATTAAGCTTGTCTGATACAGTCACTTTAAAGTATTGTAAAGCGGTTTCGTACTGATAAGTGTTATAGTATTCCTGCCCCAGTTGGAAATTGTAATACCTGTCTGTAGGATTATCTTTTAATGAATTTTGTAACATTGTAAGATTTCTTAAATGTTTATTTTCTTTTTCTTTTTTGGTACCCAAGTAGCCGGTATGCATTACTCTTAAGGGGATATAGAATCCTTCAAGAGGTGAATTGTCCTTTGAAACTACTTGTTCGTGGATCTTGCCATTGTATTCAAACAATCTCTTATCATAAAATCTGGGGACTCTGTCGATGTAGGCACCCTTTGCGTTATCGGGATTGACGAGGTTGACTCGCTCGAGCAATCCTATGCCGTTCGGAAGTTGTTTGGCTATCGTAAGAAAGGTGCTTGGAGAAGTCTCTGTCTCATCAACAAACTCGTCACAATCAAGAAAAAGTACCCAATCGTGAGAAGCCAAAGAACTTGCATAGTTTCTGGCAGCTGAAAAATCATTGATCCAAGTGAAATTGAACACTTTACAGTCATATCTGTTGGCTATCTCGATTGTATCGTCCGTGGAGCCTGTATCCAGAATGATTTTCTCACAATCAAAGACGTTAAGAGCATCAAGAAATCTCTTAATGTTTTTACTTTCGTTTTTTACAATAGCACATATGGAATAGTCAAGCATAGCAGTATAATACCTCCTTGAAAACGCGAGGAATCTGTAAAATACAACTGTTATATGATATAATTGTATAATACAAATCAATTGTAAGCAATTATTATCTGAAAGTAATCGGATGTGGTAATGAAAGTATGAAAAAAGTATCGGTTATAATCCCTACATACAACAGAGCGGATAAGATAGAAAGAGCAATCAAAAGTGTTTTAAATCAAACTTTTGAGGATTTTGATGTTATAGTAGTTGACGATTGTTCATCTGATAATACAGAGGCAGTTGTAAAAACTATTACGGATGATCGTGTAATATATCATAAACTGGATAAGAATCAAGGTGCTGCAGGAGCAAGAAACAGTGGTGTTTCGATCTCTGAATCAGAATACATTGCTTTTCATGATAGCGATGACGAATGGTTGCCTGATAAGTTGTCAAAACAGGTTGAGTATATGCAGATGAACCCTCAAGTTGGTTTGGTATATGGGAAAATGCATATTATCCAACAAACCCAAGAAGGAGATTTCCCTAGTGATGCTATACAGGGAAAAGTAGAAGGATACATATATAATGATTTATTGAAAAGAAATACTATTGGCGCTCCAACAATGTTTATTCGAAGAGAAAACTTTAGCAAAATCGGAGGATTTGATTCGAGTCTAAGATGCCTTGAAGATTGGGAATTTGCTATTCGATTTTCTAAGGACTATCAGATTGGATATATAGATGAGCCGTTAATAGTAGTGCATAGTGAGGCTGGAGGAGTTTCGTCAAATACAAGTGGATATTATGAGACCAGATGTAAAATTGTTGCCCAACACAGAGAAGCTATGGAAAAAAGGGGGATCTTTGATGAGATTGTATTGGATATTTTCAGTAGGGCTCAGGCTACGGGCGTTTTAACACAGGTTCAAGCAATGCTTATGAATTATTTGACCAGATAGGTAATATAATATGAAATACATTTTTACAGACTTATACGAAAATTTTGAATGTGTGGGCGGACAATGCCCAGACAGTTGTTGCAAGGATTGGGTTATAGAAATCGATTCGGATACATATCATAGGTATGAACAGCTGGATGAGCCTATGAAATCACTCATCTGTACCAACATTATTAACGAAGGTAATAAATACAAAATCAAGCTTAACGATAACGGCCATTGCCCGTTTTGGAATAAGGATCATTTGTGTGACATATGTTTAAATGTTTCACCAGATTACTTGAGTTATACATGCGAGAATTATCCAAGAAGATTTGTAACGTGTTTGGAAACGATTTCGGTAACTACGATGTTGTCATGCCCTGAAGCGGCGAGAATGATAATACAAAGAGATAAACCTTTACAAATCAGTATAATCGATGATGGGACAAAGACTAATCCCGAGTCACCGGATTGGTTGAGATATAATATTGTTGTAAATGGCTTGACTGGTAACATGTCTATTTTGCAAGATTCTTCAGTTGCACTGAAGTCGCGGATTATGGCTGTTCTTGATTTAAATATGTACGTAGATAAGGTCCTTGGGGAGAAAAAGAATCCGACGAGAGCAGTGGAAGATATTAAGAGATTTGTAAAAAAGTGGAAAAACGAAAAGAAGTATTTTAGCAACTCCTTCTTAAACGAAAATGTGTCGGGGGTATGGGCTTTCATTTACTCTATATTTGATATAGTATATAACCTCCCGTACGATGAAGATAGAAAGAGCTTCCTTGGACAATATCTTAAAATTCCCAAGAATGATGAGGAAGAGTATAAAAGATTAAAGGCAAGGCTTAGATCATTGGACCCGGATATCATGGATGAAAATATTCTTGTGAATTTCCTTTTTGGACAATATCTACAAGGGTATAAAGAAGGGACGTTGTTAAAATTCTCTATAAAGGCAATTCTATACTTGGCAACTATCACTATGATGAGAGTGATTGCGATTAAAGAAGAACGATACAATACTATTGATGAGCAAATGCTGGTTGTATCTAAAGCATCAAAGTTCTTTGAGAATTCTAATGTTTTTGATAGCTTTGCGAACAGTATATTAGAAACGAATTCAGAAGATAAGTTGATGCAGCTGATATGTCTGCTGTAAGGGTAATGTATGAATATAGTATTCCATAGGTACGGAAATATATGTGAACAGGATATTATAGATTCGTTTGGGCGACTTGGAATAGAAGTGATAGAGGATGATGCCGAGATAGAACAAAAGAATCTGGATGGTGATATTCGAGTACAAATTCTAGCTGAATTGGTTCTGAAAAATCATCCTATGTTTGTGTTCAGCATTAATTACTTCCCATATATTTCCATGGTCTGTGAGAAATTGCAGATCAAGTATATCTGTTGGAGTGTAGATTGTCCGGTTTTAGAAATATACTCTGAAACTATAAAGAATTCTGTGAACAGGATATTCTTATTTGACTATTCACAATACAAGTCTGTTGTTGATTTTAATCCACAAGGAATTTTCTATCTACCTCTTGCAACTAATGTTGATCGTTGGAGGAAGTGTATCGGTGATAGTATAATTATCCCTGAGTATCGATATGATATCTCTTTTGTTGGATCTTTATATAGTGAATTGGCTTATTATCATAACATGAAACTTCCTGAGTATGATAAAGGTTTTTTTGATGCATTACTATCTGCCCAAATGGAAGTTGATGGAATAGGATTGATAGAAAGTGTTATTGATAAAGAGAAAGCAACGAAATTGGTAGAAAGCTTTGGAGATTATAATCAGAGCTTAAGGAAGAAATATCAGATATCAGATTGTTTGATAGATAATGATATTTACGTTGCGATCAACTATATATTAGGTATGGAGATATCTGCACTGGATAGGATCAATCTTATGAATGGCTTGTCCGGTCTATTTGATCTTCATGTATTTACAGGATCAGATATATCTAACTTATGCCATGTTAATACACATGGTATAGTCTCAACACATACTGAAATGCCTAAAGTTTTCTCACAATCGAAGATTAATCTGAATATTACTATGAGAGGCATCCGTACCGGCATATCTCAAAGAGTGTGGGATGTTTTAGGATGTGGAGGTTTTCTTATTACGGATTATCAGTCCGAAATCCCGGATTATTTCGTAAATGGAAAAGATCTTGTGATGTATGAGTCTTTTGAAGAGTGCGCAGAGTTGATAGATTATTACCTGAATAATGAAGAAGCACGAAGAGAAATAGCAGTTAGTGGATATGAGAAAGTAAAATCATTCCATTCTTACGATATTAGAGTATCTCAAATGATGAAAGTGGCTTTTCAGTAATCATATATGGTGGTAGGGCAGATGACAATAGATAATTCATATTATGAAGATGAAGTCAGGGAAGGCTTTTATATTCCGGGAATGACGAAGAGATCCTGGGCTGTACAAATGGAAGTCTTAGATCATGTCCGTGAAATATGTAAAAAGCATAACATAAAGTGGTTTGCGGATTGCGGAACCCTGTTAGGTGCTGTCAGACATCATGGTTTCATACCCTGGGATGATGATCTTGATATTTGCATGCTTAAGGAGGACTACGACAGATTTCTTTCGGTTGTTGATGAGTTACCTCACGAATATAAAGTACTGAACATTTATAAAGAGCAAGAATACACCAATTTTATTACACGTATAGTAAATCACAGTGAGATCAATATCTCAGAAGATTATTTGCGGGAGAATCATGGTTTCCCTTATATAGCAGGAATAGATATATTTCCTTTACATTATCTGTATGACGATGAAAACGAAGAAGAGAATCGCTTTCAAAGAGCACAAAACTTATGGAAGCTGGTCGAAGATTATGTAAGTGGCAAAATCAACGATTCGAATAAAAAAGCGTTTATTATCGAAGTAGAAAAGTACTGTAAAAAGAAGTTAAGGCAAGATGTGCCAATGCTCAATGCGCTGTATCTTGCCATAGATGATGTTTTTTCGGAGGCTGATTATTCGGGAACAGGATTTGTAGCCTTAATGCCTATATATTTAAAAGCTCCCCATCATAAGTTTCCAACCGATTTATTTGATAAATGGATAGAAATGCGCTTTGAGAACAGAACGATACACATACCTGCAGCATATGAAAGTGTTTTGGAGATAGAATACGGTAAGAATTGGGGAATAGCGAATTTAAAAGGCGGTTATCATGATTATCCATGTTATTCAGAGCAGGAGAAGGATTTAGAAGAACATCTGAAAGGCCGTCTGCCATATAAGTACTATCCAGAACTTAATGATAATACCGAATCAATAGCATCTGATTCAAACAAACAGATCATAGATACCTTAAGTAATGCACACAGAGTCATTCGTAAGATTGTAGAATATGATGTGAATGAAAAGGTTATTGAAGTATTGGGGAATTGCCAGAATCTTGCAATAGAATTGGGGACCGGTATTGAGAAAATATATGGAGATGATTGCTCAGAAGTCATATCTGAGTTGGAGTCATATTGTGAAGACTTATATCAGATAAGTATGAATCTTACTGACAATAGTATTCAAGATAATATTGATGATCTTGAAATCAGAATAAAAAGGGTTGATGAATTATACAGATTGTTAAGACATAAAGATATAATCTTTATCGTTTACAGAAAAAAAGACTGGAACAGTTTAGAGAGCCTTTATAGAGACTATAAACAAGATAATAATGACAATGTCTATATTATGCCTATACCATATTATGAAAAGGATTGGAAAGGGAATTTGAGCGATGAACGGCTCGAAACGGAATGGATACCTTCAGATGCGCATGTACTTGATTATAAGGAGTATAACTTTTCTAAATGTGCGTCAACAATCTTTATCACTAATCCGTTCGACATGTATGGAAGCGAAATAAGTGTACATCCATTCTTTTATTCTACAAATTTAAAGAAATATGCCGATATACTTATATATGTCCACACATTTGGTACAAGAGTATTCAAAGAGAGTGAGAAGGCTAGAGTTAATGCAAAACGGTATATAGTTTCGCCGGGGGTGCAAAACGCTGATTTAGTTTTTGTACCTAATGAAAGTGAACGAGAGTTATATATTGATATACTTAGCGAAAACGATTTCAAAAATGATGAACTTATTGAAAAGATAATAGTTAGAGAAGATATAACAGAAAAGGTCAATAATTATTCAGCTGAAAAAAGGCTAATATTCTATACGGGATTTTCAGATATATACACAAATAAAGAGGTAGTGCTGGATAAGATAGAACGAGTATTAAACATCTTCAATGAGCAGAAAAATGAAATAGAGATCATATGGATTGTTGATGAAGGAATGGATAAAAATATGGAAGAGTTTTGTCGAGATATTCTTCCTAAATACAATGAACTTAAAGATTATTTCATTAGTCAAGGCATTGGGAAATATATCATGATGGAAGATAATGAAGCGATAGAGGGAGCGACCGCTTATTACGGTGCTCGCGGATATTATATGAACAGACTTGCTTTTGAAAAAAAACCTGTAATGGTATGGAATGTAGGTATTTGAATGGAGGATCAGAAGGAATATGAGTTGTGAATTCATGGCATCGATGATGTGTGCCGATTATTCAAACTTGGGAAAAGAAGTCAAGGATCTTGAGAAGGCAGGAATAGATTCCTTTCATATCGATATAATGGATGGGCGATATGTACAAAACTATGCTATGTCGCTTAACGATCTTAAGTGCATAAGAAGTCTTACTGATAAACCTCTTGATGTACATCTTATGATAGAGCATCCGATCAACACAATTGATCTGTTTATCGGAGCCCTTAAAAAAGGAGATACTATATATATTCATCCCGAAGCAGAGTATCATCCGTCTACAACACTCCAGAAAATCATAAATGCAGGAATCACTCCGGGAATAGCCATAAATCCGGGAACAAGTGTTGAGACAGTATATGAGATGCTTCGTATAGTTGATAAAGTCTTAGTTATGTCTGTCAATCCCGGCAATGCAGCTCAGATGTTTTTGCCGTACGTAGGTGAAAAATATGACAAATTGCTTTCGTATAAGAAAGATATGGGATTTGAGGTGTATTGGGATGGAGCCTGCAGCATGGATAAGATCATAGATTTTGCACCTAAAGGAGTTAAAGGCTTCGTTCTTGGAACAACATTGCTGTTTGGAAAAGGGCGTTCGTATGTGGAAGCATTGAATATTATTAGGGATGAGATAAGGCTTATTGTATAGATGATATTATTATCTATATGGGGATTTAGAGAATTATTGATGTAGATGCTCGGCGATATTTAGACCAATCAGATACTGAAAAGTGTAATCGAAACGCTTAAAGCCTATCAACATTATTTTGCTAAGACAATACAGATGCGATAAATATGTATGAGAAAAGCATTGACAGATTTCAGAACAATGGAGTTTTTGAAGTGTGTCATTTTTGTCAAATAATTATGGAATCTATTACAGATTATTCAGTGAGAACTAAAGAGACATAATATGGGAAAACAGATGAAGGTTTTTTTTGAGAGCTGTACACGAGTTAAGCAGTATCTTTATTTTATTTGTACTGAGTATAATATTTTATGTCGGATGCACATAATTACAGGAGAAATTTCTCCTTTAGGTAGTATACCCGAGGAGCCGATACGCAGTAAGAGAGTTTCATCAAAGATAGTTTCATGGAACGATGATTTATATATTGCACCATTGTTGACAAAGAAAATATGGAAGTATAATCAAAACAATCAACAATGGACTGGTTACAAGAGAGAAGAGCTTTGTAATTGGACAAGAAGACAGGATATGTCACAGGCAGTATTATATAAAGATAGAATATTCTTTATTGGTTGTTTATATCCTGCAATAATTGTGATGAATCCATATACAGATGATATCAAATATATTACATCACCATACAATGAGAAAATGGAGTTAGTGAGCAAAAAGAAAGAAATATGGTTTAGAACAGATTATGTGATTAAGAACAACTACATATACCTAGCTTCATGTGTAGATGATACAGTATTATGTATGGATTTGGATACATATGAATATGAGTATAAACAAATAGGAGAGAAAAGTTACGCTTATTCTGGTATTGGATGGGATGGAGAATTGTTTTATTTATCTCCAAGGAATACTGGACCTATTGTGATTTGGGATGGAGAAAAAATAGTTGGAGAAATAGATATAAAATTTCCACCTAACGAAAAAAAAATACTTGGGAGTGCTTTATGTTTAGAAGATAAAATAGTATTTCCTGCTATTTTTTCAAAGAATACTGTTGAATTAATTAAAAATGTTGGATATCAGATAGTTTATAGAAATAAGCAATATTTCTTTTATGAAAAGATTGATCAGGAAACAATAGTAAGCCTTGATACTGAAGGGATAATAGAGATAATTTGGAATAATAAAACATATATACACGAAACAAATCTAATGGACAGTTTGTTTTGGAATCAGTTTAAAGAAAGACCTTTTGAAACAGGTATAACGATGAAAGGGATAAACTATGAGAAGACAACAGAGGATTTGCGAGCATTAATGGTTATACTGTAATAGTTAGTTTCTTTAATATCTTGAGACATAAAATTGTGTTTCAGAAGCTTTGAAGAACATCAGAGCTCAATTGATTGTGGATTATTTAACGATATCTAAAAATGCTTTCAGAATCCATATTCGGTGTAAATAATTGTTGATGATGCTTTTATAAAGCAATTTTGGGAAGTATCTTTGGACGTCAATACAAAAACAGGTCTTCGGAAGCAGGCGTGTTGACTGATATAATGGTTTATAAAAAGCGATTTGTTGCGGATTTCGACCAATGTATTATGAATCAAATTGTTCTTTGAATATGTGATTTTGTTTTTAATTCTTCGGAGGCTTATATGATATATGAAATAATCAGGGAGGTTAAATCCTCATCTGTAAAGGTTGTAAGCTTTGATATTTTTGATACGTTAATAATGAGACATGCAAAAGCTGCTACCGATATTTTTGCCAAAATGTATGTGCATAATCCTAACCTGTTTCCGGATTATATGAATGAGGAGGATTGGAAAACCTTAAGAAGTACGATGCATAGGATGGCGATTAAAAAGCATTATGAATCGACAGGGAATTATGAAATCACTTTAGATGAAACATATTCTTTTCTTCCAACCATATTAAAGGATAGAAAAAAGATTATGCGTTGTGAAATAGATGAAGAAATATCGAATTGTTTTCAAAACAGATCTATGTATGAAACAATTAAAGAAGTAAAAGAGATGGGATATACAGTTATATTGCTATCAGATATGTATCTACCATCTGAAGCGATAGAGGAAATTCTCACTTCTTGCGGAATAAATAGCAATATTTTTGACAATATTTTCGTCTCGAACGAATATCAGAAGTCCAAGAGGTTTTATGGATTATATGAAGTTGTCCTGAATTATTATAAATTGAATTCGAAAGAATTGTATCACGTAGGTGATAATGCAGTAAGTGATGTTGCATGTGCAAAAAAACTTGGAATCAATACTTACCATTACACAGGGGTATCTGAAGCGTTAATCAAATATCCTGGAATGCTAATGGAGGATTATACGCCGTTCGACTGTGATAAAGAAACATTTTCTCTTAGAGTGCTAAGTGCGGAAGGGTCAGAAAACTTCTGGCATCAAATCGGAGCATTGTATTTTGGGCCGTTTTATACATACTTTGCTCAATGGATAGTTTGGGAGGCTGAAAGAAATAATATTCGTAAAATTCGCCCGTTTATGAGAGAGGGTGATTTTTTGAGTGAGATTATATCTTATGCAATATCTCAGAATCATCTGTCTATAAATGTTGCTCCGTTATATGTTTCCAGAATGGCGGTGTTTTCAGCGGGATTTGAATCGATAACAGACAAAGAAGTATCCTATTTATTTGAGATTAATAATATTACACTGAAAGAGGTACTTGGGGTCCTTAGAATCGAATTCTTAATAGATGAATATGCTGATTTTCAAGACTGTATGATTGACCAACTAAAATCGATGACTCTTGATGGACAGTCGGCATATGAGACCATTTTGGACAGGATTACTGAGCCTGAAACAATTAATATTATTAGGGAAAAAAATAAAAATTCCATGCAGGAGGCAATAGAGTATTTTTTGGGCATGGGGTTGGATGATAGCTCTATTACCATTGACGTTGGTTGGAGAGGGTATATTCAATCGGCTATCGACAAATTGTTTTTTGATGCCGGAATATCTTCTAGACCCAAACATTATTTATGTATCGCAAAACCTGATGTTGCATGGAATCTGTATCCGAATTCGGATATAAGGGGGTTTCTTGGGAATTTTGGTTCGAATAGAGACTTAACATCATTGCCTTTTGCAAGAATTGTCGAATTATCGTTGCAATCTGAAAAGGGAACCACTTTGGGATATAAAAGAAATGATGAATCTATTGAACCTGTGATAATGCAGATAGATTATCCGGAATGGCAAGTGAAGGCGATAAAGGAAATTCAGAATGGAATAAAAGAATTTCAAAAAAACTACTATATGTTCGCTTCTAAACAAATGCTGGATGGTTCCAAAATCCGAGATAAAGCCCCACTTTTATATGGGATTATTGACAGATTGTTGAAGTACCCCACTTTTGAGGAAGCACTTAGGTTGAAGGAATTGATGTATGACCAGAATTTTGGTGGCAGCGGATTTACTTCCATGATTGATGAAAAAGATCTTCAGAATGCGAGTGCGATGACTATTGAAAATTATTATATTAATGTCTTCGAAAACAAAGTGATTTGGAAATCTGGAATGAATTCACTACTTGATCCATTTTTCTATTCGGAGAAATTAAACGTAATTCGCGGAGGCTTCAAGGTATATTCATGGCATAAAATTGTCAAAGCGGTAATTGAATTGTCAAAGAAAATGGATGAAAGGATTGTTTTGATAGGCGCTGGAGGAAATCTTATATATTTCTTATACTTGTTTTCACTGATGGGAAAATTGGATTTGATTGAAGCGATTTGGGATAATTCAGAAGAAAAAGAAGGCGCGGCATATTGTGGAATAGAAGTTGAAAAACCTTTTAAATCGGGTAACAAGATATTCCTGTGTACTGTCGAAAATCTCGGGGTTGAAAAGATACTATTTGATCAGATAAAAAGCCTCTCCGGTGATGATATTGTGTTTTATGGCTTGGGAATTAATAATGTGATTTCAAATAATTAATGTATATATATGAATATAATAATTATAACCGAAAAAGATGCAGCCAATGTCTCTATGGGGAGAATAAGTAATGAGTTTGCCTGCAGGGGGCACAATGTCCGAGTATTCTATCCGTTTTTCGTAGAGTCGCTAAAAAGTGATTTTGATAAAAATATAGATATGTGGCCCATGGATAAATTGGATGATGATGCACTGAAGTGGTGCGATTTGGTTTTTCTATCGTCGATTGCAGTTGATCATGTTAACGAAGCGTTACTTACTGTAGAAAAACCGATTTTTGTCCATAGTTATATGGTAAATGGTCAAGTGGATTGGGGCGGTGATTGCCGTTTTGTTGCATCATTGGAAACTGCTTCAATGGATTATGGGAATTATTTTACACATATTGATTTTGCTATTGGTGAACCAAAATATGATACGTTTAAGTGTCAACGGGAAAACAAAAAGACTAATACATTTTTATTTATTGACAGCGGGCATTTTCCGTTTGGGAAAAAAGGAAAAATAGATTTAGCTCGTTGCATTTTATCTATATGCAAAACATATCCAGATTATATGCTGGTAATCAAACCGAGATTTTTGCCCAAAGATACTGTAATAACACATAGAAATACACAGACATTGTATGATGCGTTATTAGAAGAGTCAAACGGCGTTTTGCCGGCAAATTTGAATTATCTGGATGAACATTATGATTTGATGACTCTTATTGAACGATGCGACGTAGTTATATGCCTGTATACTTCTGCATATGTCGGAGCGTGCGTGGCTAACAAAGGCTTGGTTATCTTGGACGGATTTGAATCTGATGATGTGTATGATGTCAGAAGAAGGAATTTTGAAAAAATCAAGCGGAATATGATTTATACAAACGCACTTATTGATTATCGCGAAGTCAATTCCGTGCTTCCGAGTGGAGTAAATATAAGTGATGAAGCAAAAAGAAAACTTGTTTCTGAATCAGATAATGTATCAAACAAAATAGTTGAGGTGGTTGAATATTTATTTCATTGCTTCTACAGCAAAAAAAAATTTCCGAAAATCAACGATTATGTTTATTGCGAGTACAAAAAAAACGTTGAGGTGGATGAAAACTTGGATTGGCAAAAGGTAATTGAACTGAGAATTCGAAATTACTTAATGAGACAATCTTTGATCCATTTCAGCTTTCGACTGTCAACCATAATTGATGTGTCTGAAATAATACAATATGTAAATAGCATAGATTTTAAAAATATAGATATAAAAAAAGAAATTAAAAATTTATTGGAACTGCGTTCCGAATGCTTGGCAAAAAATAAAGATCTGTTGATTGAAGACGATATAGATGCCGGAATTGTTCTGAATGCATTATATATGCTGGATAGAACGGATGAAATACTTAATTTTTCAAGAAAAGATATAGGCGCTTTTTATTTATTTGCCGGTTTTGTGTATATGGATATCGGGCAAGAAGAAAATGCAAGAATCAATCTGGAAAAATATTTTGAAATTACAAAAGATAACCCGTACATAAAAGAAATTTCAGATATGTCGGGAAATAGATTCAGAGCGTACGACAGCCTGATAAACATCTATATAGATTCGGACAAAATGGACGAGGCTATAGAATATCTGAATCAAATGGAAGAATACTATAAATCTTTTTATCGAGTAGGTTCCTTGGCTGACGAAAAGGTTGATGTCAGGCAAAAAAATACTGCTGAAATGATCTGCGAATATAAAAAGAAACTACAAATTTTAAAAGTATGAGGGAAGAATGAAATATTTATTTTGTGTACAAACTATCTTTGAAATGGATAATCCCAGAGTGTATACGAATTATGTGGGGATATTTAAAAAATACATCACAAGTTTAGTGAACAGACTCCCCGATACTGAAGTAACGGTCCTTATGGGAGAAGCGGCTTTTTTTTGTGATGTTGATATTCCGGGTGCTGAAGTTGTTGTTGTCACACAGAGCGAGATGCTTAACGGAGGAGAGTTTAAGGGACAGGATGTTTTGAGATCTTACTATAGATATTGTCATGATAGAGGTGAAATTCCTGTATATATGAAATATCACTGTGAATTATTGAAAAGTAAGATCAAGACAATCCCCGATGTAATAATATCAAAAGATAATGCTCCTTACTTGAAAATGATTTTTCCAAATGCTTTGATGCTATATACTGAGGTTGGGTTTATATCTCGAAAACCTTTTCCACAAACCATGTATTATGACATGATAGGATTAAATTGCGGATCTTATTTGAATGATAATTGGGATGGGATTAAAGATGAAGTGAGTCTGACTGAATATGATAAACATGTGATTTCTACTTTGAAAAATAAGATCACATGTGGCCTTAAAAAGGTAAGTCCATATTATGAACTAATGTCAACATTGAGGGGTACATATTCTAGCATATGGTTGTTACCGCTTCAGTTTTCCCGTTTTTCTAACATAGATGGCGAAATACAACAGGATTCCCAATTAGAGGTAATTTTATATGTTTTGGACAGACTTCCGGAAGATGCAGGATTGATTGTGACCGTCCATCCTGACTATAACGTCCTAACTCCGAATGTAATATGGTATTTAAAAAAGAAATATCGTAATTTCATTTATGATGAGTCATTTTATTGTTATTCTTCTTCGTCTCAGTACCTTATGGGGTTTGTTGATGGAATAATTAATATTTCTTCGTCAATTGGATTGCAGGCCATGCTGTGGGATATTCCATGCGTGCAAATTGGAGAATATTTTGCTGGATTTGCTTCCAGAAAATTTGGGTCACCTAACATGTTATCCCCTTTGTCAGAGTGTGAAAAAAATAATAATTCGAAGGCACTATATTGGCTGTTTACGAGATATGTTGTTCTTCCTGAGTATTATGCAAATCCAGAATGGCTCGAGATGTATTTCGAGAGAATTATTCATGAAAAAAAATATCCTGAAATTGATGAGCCGAAAGTGATTTTTGACAAACTAATAAATTCGATTTCTTTTGAGGGTTTACCGGCGACAATAAATATAGGAAAAGCTGAAAGATATTATAACCTTTACACAAAAGCATCCTCGACCTATTTTCGAGGAACTAGTTTTTCGACAAAATTAGAAAACAGAGAAGTGTTGATATATGGAAAAAGTTCATTGGCTTATTTGCTTGAATTGGAAATAAAAAATAATGGAAAATTATTGAAAAATTATAAAGGAATAATTGATTCGTCTACGTATATGGATTATTCATTTACGGGAAATGAATTGATGGTTGTAACTCCTGTACTTGATTATGGCAGTATAGTAACTGCATTACGAAAGTGTTTTTGTGGAGAGATTATCAGCATAGAAGACTTGCTACAGTGATTCTTGAAATAATATTAGGTATAAAGGGAAGAGTGATGTAATGGATGAAAAATTAGTAATTGCTGTATTTGGATGTGGTGGGATATATAAAGGATTATTAGGGAAACTTAATAGACTTGGCGTGAACTATTGTTTTGATAATAATTGGATGACTTTACAGTCGGAATTATGTGAAAACATTAGAGATCCCAAAAGCATATGCGAATTGGATGTTGATTTGGTTATCATAACATGTAAGGCAATTGATGAGATAAAAAAGCAATTAATAGGATATGGCCTCCCTGAAGATAAGATTAAAACATATAAGGATGTTGATGGATTGATTTTCCTGCAGGAGAGTCAAAAAGAACGCAGGGAAAAATATGAATTGGCATCGAGAAAGGTGAAATCAGATAAAGATATACTTATCATAAGTAATGAGATGACTTTCTCTGGTGCAATAACGGCCATATACTATATGTCGAAAATATTGATTAACCATGAATATCAAGTTTCGCTTATTTCAATAAATGATGATTGCGGTATGGGTAAGTACTTTGAAGATATAGGCGTTAATGTATTATATGAAAGATTCTTTGGGTACGAAAACAAAGAGTTGTGGGAATATCTGGATAAATTCAAAATAATATTTGTGAACACGATGATTTATTATGAAATCGTGCCTATGATGAAGCACTTGAGTGCTAATATAGTATGGTGGATACATGAATGCGATGAAAGATGTGACCCGTTAAGGAATGTTCAAAGAACGGATTTGCCTGAAAAGCTGAGAGTGCTGGGAGTTGGCAAACGTGCTGTAAAATCGATAAAAAATATCTGGGGAGAAGATTATCCTGCTTCGAGTATGCTATATGGTATACCTGATATACAGTATTCTCAAAAAGAAAACGAGTCCCATAAGAAATGGATTTTTGCAGTTATAGGGACGCTCTTTCCGGTTAAAGGTCAGGATGTATATATTAATGCAATTAGCGGATTGAGCGAAGAATTACGTAATGATGCAGAGTTTTGGATTATTGGAAGGGTTAGCGATCGCAATACCGAAAAGGAAGTTTTAAACGCAGCAGAAAGTAAACTTGTTAAATATCTTGGGGAATTATCAAGGGTTGAGATGGACAGGATATACCAGGATATTGATGTGGTGGTGGTCCCTTCCAGAAGGGATACTATGCCGATAGTGGCTGCAGAGGCAATGATGAATCGAAAAATATGTGTAGTATCAGATGTTATTGGTACTGCTGAATATATTAATGATGGAGTTAATGGATTTGTGTTCAAAAAGGAAGATGCTGAGGGGCTGAAAAATATTTTAAAAAAAATAATAATGTCCAAAGATCAATCTTTTTATGATAACATTCGAAATGAGGCAAGACATACATACGAGAAATTGTTTTCTTTACCTTCGTTTGAAAGTAATATCATAGAATTATTTGGGAATATAAATAATTGATTTTACTTCATTATTCATAGCATTTACAATTTACACATGTGAAAAGTATTTTTTCTGATATGTTTATAGGAAAGGAAATACTACAATGAAAGTATTGGGCGTTATTCCTGCAAGGTATGGATCTACTAGGTTGCCCGGAAAGCCACTATTAGATATATGTGGTAAGCCAATGCTTGTTCGAGTATATGAACGAGTTGCTTCTGTTGAAAAATTTGATGAAGTTGTTGTGGCAACGGATGATGAAAGAATATTTAATTTGTGCCAAACAGAAAAGATTTCAGTGATAATGACATCCGACTCGCACAAAACTGCTGCTAATAGATTGCATGAAGTATCTGAAAAGATTAAGTCTGATCTTTATCTTCAATTAAACGGAGATGAACCACTTATCAATCTTGAGGCGGTTTCGAAAGCTATAGTGGATGATGTTCCGCAAGATGTTGAATTTGGAACCAATGTGATAACGGAAATAGATGATCCTGCTCAGGTAATTGATCCTTCAAACATCAAAATGGTTTTTGACGATAAGATGAATGCATTGTATATGTCAAGAACACCCATTCCTTATCCTTTCAAAAGCTTGAATTATAAATATTTTAAGCATGTTGGAATCATTGGATATAATAAAAAAATGCTTGATTTTTATAATATCAGCACTCCGGGAAGGCTTGAAACAATAGAAGGAATAGACACATTAAGATTTCTTGATTATGGAAAGCAATTAAAACTCATTCATGTGCCTGATTGCCATTCCCTATCTGTGGATACAATGAAAGATCTTGAAATGGTTAGGGATATTTGGAGGGAGACTAGTATATGAAACAATTTGAAATTGAATTGTTGGATTGTACATTGCGAGACGGTGGATATGTTAATGATTGGAAATGGGGCTTTGAATGCGCCAAAGATATTGTCTATTCACTTAAGAAGGCTGGTATCGAAATAATTGAGGTTGGATTTCTGAGGAATATTGAATCTTACAATCCTGATATTACAGTTTCAAATACAATAGAGGATTTAAACAAGCTTCTGCCCAAAAATGTCGATAGTGTGATGTTCTCTGCAATGGCTATGCAAAGTAATTATGACATAGAGAAATTACAACCATATTGTGGCAACGGTATCGAAATGATTCGAGTTACCGCACATGATTACGACTTGGATGACGGACTGGCGTTCGCAGAAGAGGCTATTCGTAAGGGCTATAAAGTCAGTTTCAACCCGATAAATATCAAGGGCTATTCTGATGATGAATTGTTGGATATCTTCCGGAAGGTAAATGCTCTAAAGCCTTTTCAGTTTTCTATAGTTGATACTTTTGGCAGTATGAAGAAAAAGGATTTTGAAAGAATTGTCAGAATGGCTGACAATAATCTTTCTTCTGATATTCGCCTTGGGTTGCATCTGCATGAAAATATGTCCTTGTCATGCTGTTTGGCTCAAGAGTTTGCCGCAATGAACCTGACGAGAACTATTGTGATTGATGGAAGCTTGTTGGGGATGGGAAGAACACCGGGAAACCTTCCTATTGAATTGATGGCTGATTATCTAAATGATGTAGCGTACAAAGTATATGATATAGATTATTTGTTGGATGCAATCCATGATTATATTAAGCCATATAAGGGAGATTCAAAATGGGGATATTCTGCGGAGTATTTTATCTCGGCCAGGTATAATATACATAGAAATTATGCTGAACATCTCTTGAGCAAAGGTGATTTAACTAGCAAAGATATTAATCATATCTTGTCTGAAGTGCCTAAGGGCAAAGCTTCAGTGTTTGATTCGACTTTTGTAGATGATCTGTATGCAAAATACAAAGGGAATTCGATTGATGACAGTGGGGCTTTTGGTAAATTGAAAGAAGTATTTGCTGATAGGACCATTCTTATTATTGCTCCAGGAGCTTCAATATTAAAATATCAAAGTTCGATAAATGAATATATAATAAGAGAAAATCCTATTGTTATTTCACTCAATTTTTTACCGGATGATTTTAAGATAGATTTTGCTTTTTTTAGTAATAAGAAAAGGATTCAATATCTCGAAAATATTCAAAGCAAAACTATTGTTACTTCAAATCTTTCGCCAATATCCGGTGATTATATTATAAACTATAATCGTGTTGTTGGAGATTTTTCACCAGGAGTTAATTCGTTGGTGTACATTCTGAGGCTGTTAAAAGCACTGGATGTTAATAATGTGAATGTCGCAGGCGCGGATGGTTATCGTAAGGAAAAGGATAACTATTACAATACACGATTGAAAAGTGATATACATTGGGATAATGATTATAATAAAAATGTAATGGAAGCGATTCGAAGAATTGGCCTTATTCCAACATTTATAACTCCGTCGGAATATGTAGTCTGATTGAAGAGGTGATGCTTAATGAGCAGAGAAATAGAGTATATAATAATAGATGTTGATGGCACTATGACAGATGCCGGAATATACTATGATGAACTAGGGAATGAGATAAAGAAGTTTTGTACAAAAGATGCGGCGGGTTTTTTTGTGGCTAAAAATGTTGGAATAAAGATAATAGTTCTTACAGGCAGAGAATGTAAAGCAACTTCTAGAAGAATGGAAGAGTTAAAGGTAGACTCTCTATTTCAGGGAATAAAAGACAAGACGACTTTTTTGAAAGACTATTTTGAAAGAAAAAACATTAAAAAAAATCAAGTGGCATATATTGGCGATGATTTAAATGATTTGAAACCAATGTCGTTGGTGGGATTTGTCGGTTGCCCTTATGACGCGTGTGAAGAAGTTAAAGAGATTGCTGATTATATTAGCATAAAAAAAGGTGGGTGTGGGGTAGTGACTGATGTTATTAAACATATCTTATGCGCTAGCGAGGAATGGGATGATATAATCAACGATATGTATTCTGCGGGAATATAATTAAATCAAGAAACTTCAATTAAGTGATGACTCAGAACACATGGTAGAACAATATAGATGGCAAGCAAAGTCAGTGCCGATACAAAATAAAATAGCAATATATGGCATTGGGACGGAAACAGAGAGGTTTCTTCAAACATCTGCTGATGGCTGGAATGTGGTTGGTCTTTTAGACGGTTTCAGGGAAGAAGGCGAAATCTATGGATATCCAATAATTCCGTTAAAAACAGTTATTGATAATGGAGTCAAAACCATTATAGTCATTGCACGTCCTGGATCATGCAAAGCTATAGCGAAAAGAATTGGCGATATCTGTAAAAAAAATGATATCGCTCTTTTTGATGTACGTGGAAACAATCTCCTTTCTCAAAATAGAATATCATATATTTTTGACAATCAATTGGGCTGCAGTAAAACTAATCTATTCGAAAAAATTGATAATGCGGATGTGATCAGTTTCGATCTATTTGATACACTTATTACGCGTAAAGTTTTATCATATATCGATATATTTGAACTGGTTGATTTAAATCTTAGAGAAAAGGGGATTTGTATTCCGGATTTTGCTAAACAAAGACTGTCTGTTGAAAAGGAACTTGCAAGATTCACCTCTCCCAGACTTGAAGATATATATTTTCAACTTCTTAGGGATACTCATATTGAATCTATGGATAGAGAGTTGCTGACTGATCTTGAATGGCAAATTGATTTCTCGGCCATGATTTCCAGGAATGACGTATGTGACATATACAGAAGAGCGATTTCTTTAGGCAAGAAAGTGATTATTACCACAGACCAGTATTATACGATTGATAAGATTGAACTGATTTTGAATAAATTTGGGCTTGATGGATATGATTCAATCTTTGATTCTTGTGAGTATAAGACATATAAAACCGGGAATCTGTTTGACATAGTAAAAGAGCATTATCCTGGTGCGAAAATCCTTCATATCGGAGATGATGAGCATGCTGATATTCGAAAGGCCTCTGAAAAGGGTTTTGATACATTTCATATTCTTAAGGGAGAGGATTTGTACGATGCGCTTGGAGGAATGGGCATAGATGAACATATCTATTCTTTATCAGATCGATTAAAAAATGGATTGTTCATTTCAAGAGCTTTCAACAGCCCATTCTGGTTTGAGAATAGTAATGTATCGGTATCTGTAAAAGATGCTTTTGATGTTGGATATTTGTTTTGCGCACCGATTATTCTTGATTTTGTCTTGTGGCTTAACAGGAGTATTTCTGCTCTCAAGGATAGTTATATCCTGTTTGGCGCGAGAGATGGACATTTGATAAAGAAACTATATGATCTATATATACGAGATAGCAGATCGTTGTATTTCCTTACGTCGCGCATGGCGGCGATCAGAGCTGGCGTAACAGCAGATGGCGATGTTGAATATGTAAACAGCATGAAGTATTCCGGAAAACTGTCAGAAAGTATTAAATCCAGATTCGGTATAGATATTTCTGATAGAGACGAGAACATTGACGATATTTTAATAAGATCTGCAAGAGAAAAAAGAGAAAACTACCTGAAGTACATTAAAAAACTTGGCATTACAGATAAAACTATTGTCTTCTTTGATTTTGTGGCAAAAGGAACGACGCAATTGTTTTTGGAGAAGATCATATCTAAAAAGATTAAAGGATTATATTTTCTCCAACTTGAACCCGACTTTATGGATAGATATGAGCTGGATATAGAGCCGTTCTATTCGGAAAATGAAAGAGAGAACAGTGCTATATTTGATAACTATTATATCTTGGAAACGGTGTTAACAGCGCCACATCCGCAGGTGTTGGAATTTGATAAAGAAGGTGAACCGATATATGCTGCGGAAACAAGGACAGATGCTGAGATTATGTGTTCTGAAAGAATGCAGCAGGGAGTTGAACAATTCTTTAGGGATTATATTTCAATATTGCCTAGAGATTGTCATTCGATAAACAAAGCTCTGGATGAGGAGATGCTTTCGTTAGTGAATAAAATTCTAATCTTGGATGAGGACTTTAAAAATCTTCATATTGAAGATCCGTTTTTTGGTAGAAACACAGCCATGTCTGATGTGACTGGATGATCAAATAATATGCCCCGGATCATTGACATCGAACATAAGTTCCGATATAATAATTTTGGGCATTATCAAAAACGTTATGCGGTTCGCCTTTTGCCGGATAGTACTATATCCGAGAACTCCCTTGTAAAGGAGGTATCTGTATGGGAAATCTTAAGAAAGGTCATTATCGAGTAGTTAGATGAATTTATTATCTATCCTTGGTTCGATAGCATCTATAGCAGGTTTTATCCAGACTATAGCACTAGAGATTAAGGGTAGAATAAATCATAAAACAAAAGAAAGCAACCGCCGTCGCTAAGGTAGGTTGCTTTCTTTTTGCAACTTTATTAACCAGGCGAACCGTTTGTTACACGATAATGCCTTTCATCTATTATCTTATAAGCATTGCTATAAAAAGTCAACAATTTTTAGTTATTAAGCGAACTCAAAATACTGCGAGCTAAAATGGAGGAATACTTTGAAAGCCTGGATATTACGCGATATTAATGATATAAGATTTGAAGAGATGGACAATCCGTGTATATCTTCTGATGAGGTTTTGGTTAAGGTTAGAGCGGCAGGAATATGTGGATCTGATATTCCAAGGATATATCGCGATGGAGCTCACAACATGCCACTTATTCCGGGACACGAGTTTTCCGGAGAAGTTGTAGAAGTTGGTGGGCTGATTGAAAAGGATTGGGAAGGAAAACGGGTCGGAGTATTCCCGCTTATCCCCTGCAAAAAATGTGCCTCTTGCAACAATAAACAGTATGAAATGTGTTCTTCGTACAGTTATCTGGGGTCTAGAAGAGATGGTGCTTTCGCTGAATATGTGGCTGTCCCCGAGTGGAATTTGATTCAATTGCCTGAGGAGGTTTCATTTGAACAGGCTGCGATGCTCGAACCGATGTCTGTAGCAGTTCATGCTATGAGAAGATGTATTGATTCTGAATTGATAGAAGTCATAAAAAAAGAGAATAGGACAGTTCTTGTTTATGGCTTGGGAACCATAGGGCTTATGCTGACGATGTTTCTTATTGATGCAGGTATTGAAAATCTGCTTGTTGTCGGAAATAAGCCGTCGCAACTTGAAATGATTGTCAGGATGGGCATTCCTATGGAAAACTATTGTGACAGTAAGCAGAATGATGTTAAGGCATGGATAAGCAAAATGACTGATGTACATGGCGTTGATATCGCTTTCGAATGCATCGGCAGATCGGACACTGTGGCAGAGGTAATAGGTCTGAGTGCTCCTTCGGGAAGTGTTATGCTGATTGGTAATCCGTATTCTGACATGACTTTGGATAAAAACACTTATTGGAAAATATTGAGAAATCAACTAAACATTTTTGGAACGTGGAATTCTTCATTTACACATGATAATAAGGACGATTGGCATTACGTATTGGAGCGTCTGCAGACAGGAAGAATTACACCTCAGATGTTTATAACTCATGGTTATTTGTTGGATGAACTTGAACAGGGATTGCATCTGATGAGGGATAAAACCGGAGATTATATTAAAGAGATGGTAATTTGCAGATAGTATTGTGATGGTAATGCAGAATAAATGAGGGTTTATAGATGAAACAGACAAAAATAACGGCGATAATACTGTCAGGCGGCAAGGGTACACGTCTAAACTCTGACATTCCCAAACAATATATTAGAGTAAGAGACAGAGCCATTATTTCGTATTCTTTGGAGATTTTCTTAAATCAACAAGATATTGATTCTGTTTTAATAGTTGCTGCAGATGAGTGGCATCAGTTTATCTTAGATGAGATGAAAGAAAATTCTGCTTTAAATGATAAGTTTATTGGATTTGCCAGACCTGGCGATAACAGACAGCTGTCAATTTGGAATGCACTAGAAGTGATTAATAACCAATTTGCCGATAAAGAGATTGTTTTTTCTGATTGCGATAGACTGGTCATGATTCATGATGCTGCGAGACCTTGCATTTCAAATGATCTTATTACTAGGCTAATAGTTGCTTATAAAGGATATGATGGAGTAATGCCGGTGCTACCGATGAAGAATACTCTATATATGAGTGAGAACGGACAATGTATTACCGCACTGCTTGACAGAGACAAGATATACGCTGGTCATACGCCGGAATTGTTTAATCTTGAGAAATATTATAAAGCCAATAAAGCATTGCTTCCAGATAGGATAAAGCTGATCAACGGTTCTTCAGAACCTGCGGTTATGGGCGGTATGAATATTGCTATGATCGAAAATGATGAGAATAACTTTAAGATCACCACTAATGCGGACTTGGAAAGATTTAAATTACAAGATCGGAAAACAATCTGAAGAAACTTTAATGCTGATGAATTTGTGAACAGATAAATAATTAATGATGAAACATCTCACCTCCATAATGATTTATGGAGGTTTTTTATGTGAAATAATAGAAACTACGGTAATATAAACGCTTTTAGAACGTCAATGAAAGAAAAACACATTTATTCTCAGGGGCGTTAAATATGGAGAGGTCAACTTTGTTGATTGTATCGGTATAAACTACGGAAATGCCAATTTGGATGACTAATGTGAACGTTTCTAAGGACTGTGGACTCAATGCTTTGAAAAAATTGCTAATAACGGACAAGAATGGTAAAATAATATGGATTATGGGTTATAGAGAATAGGAGGTTACTTATGGATAACAAGGCAATGTATAAACTCTCATATGGATTGTTCGTTTTGACGGCTAAAGACGGTGATAAAGCAAATGGATGTATAACAAATACGGCCATCCAGGTGGCGTCAGAACCAAATAAGATATCATTTGCTATCAACAAGGCGAATTTCACTCACGACATGGTTATGAAAACAAAGAAATGCA
>Ga0247610_10001854_pt1 | contig 25421 bp, 22 predicted proteins | sample 174DNAGHGhighgp2_FD_193483 | JGI IMG/M metagenome (GOLD analysis project Ga0247610, IMG submission 193483) | Sheep rumen microbial communities from Palmerston North, Manawatu-Wanganui, New Zealand - 1742 DNA GHGhigh gp2 | ecosystem: Host-associated > Mammals > Digestive system > Stomach > Rumen...
CGCCGGCGATGAAGCCGCCGCTGGGGCTGACGAGGCTGCCGCAGCCGAGGCTGAGAAGGCCGCGGCCGCCAAGGAATATGCGGAGAAGCGGGCCTCCTTCAAGGAGCATCTCGCCAGCATCCTCAGGGGGAACCGGTAATCATGGACGCTGACTACGATATACTCGCTGAGAAAGTCGCCGAGTACATCGGCGTCGTCCAGCCTGCTCTTGACGGCCTTGTTTCCAAGGTCGACGAATACGAGAGGAAGGCCAAGGCGGAGAAATCCGCCGAGGCCGACCTCAACGCCAATTTCACAAAGAGGGCCACGGAGGCTCTCGGAGCCCTGGCGAAGGCCGGGCTCATTTCACAGAACGATGTAACCCCGATGGTCGAGAAGTCCGCTTCGGACCACTCGTTTGTCTGGGGTCTCATGGAGAAGATCGCTGATTCCGTAGGACCGGAGGCGATTGGCTCCAAATCTCGCGAGACTGCGGCCTCCGAGGCGGTGGACCCGTTTGTCCGCGAGTTTTGCAACTACAGCGACAGCGCCAACTCTGGCGTAATCTACTAACAAAGGAGAACAGATATGCATCTTAGTCCTGTAAAGGGTGGTTTCCCCTTCAAAGACCAGCATGACCACACCGCTCCGATAGCGATGTCCGCAGATGACAGCGCCGAGAGCTATCTCAAGATCGAGCGCGGCAATGTGATTTGCCTTAACGACAACGGCGAATTCGTCCTCGCAACCGCGGACGACGCGGGCACGAAGCCCCTCTTCCTCGCCCTTCAGCGCTTCAAGGATCTTCAGGCCGCGATGGCTGGCCAGTTCAGCCCCGCCAATGGCGAGAAGGTTGACTTCCCCTACAAGCCTGGTTCCTGGAAGACCCCGCGTGCGGCCAAGTCCTACAACGTCGGCCCGCTGCAGGGCAGCGTTCGTCCCGCTGTCTCCGGCATCCACATGGATGACGGCGATGTCTGGGAAGACGACATGTTTGACGAGACTGTCGACTGGGAGAACGCCACCGTCAATGCCCCGCTCACGGTCGCCGATGGCGGTCTTATCACGCTCAACACCAGTAACGATGCGTCCAAGACCATCGGCTACCTTGTCCAGGGCCCGAAAAAGCGTTACTGCAACGACGCCCCGGCGGTCGAGGACATGATGACTGGCGCCTACCGCTACGTCATCCGCTTCCAGTGCGGCCTCTAATCTAGAAAGGAGAACTTCACAATGGACACCCAGAACGTTTCCATCATCAACAGCCAGATTCTTGAGTCTCTGGTCAACGACCCCGCCGACGTCTTCGAGAAGAAGGCCCAGGCGAGCGCCACAAACTACACCCGCATGCAGATCCGCGAAGACAGCTTCGCGTTCAAGATCCTCCCGCCTGAGAAGGCCACGGACGACATGCTTCGCTACGACCTGACGGAAGACCTCGCCGTCGTGTGGGAAAAGGAACCCGATTCCCCCGCGGCCAAGTGGGTCCCGCTCCAGACCGTTCCCGACGGCGAGTACATCAAGAGCTCCCGGTACATCATCCCCTTCGCCCGCGTTCTCACGCCCGATTTCCGCAAGGATATCGCCGAGCTCCGCACCACGAAGCAGGACATCCGGAAGATCCTCACGGACAACGCCATCAAGGACGGCCTCGCCGAGATCGACTCCAAGTTCATCCAGACGGTCAACAGCATCGTGTTTGACCAGGATGGTCCTGGCGCCAAGAACCACATCTCCGAAAAGTGCCAGTGGATGGACTTCGAGGGCCCGCTCAACCGCGATAACTTCGCTGAAGCGACCAAGATGCTTCCGGCCGGCAACGACGAAGGCAAGTTCGTCACCCGCAACTACTGCATGCTCATGAACGAGATCACCGCCCGTGACCTCCTCAAGCTGCAGCGTCCGGAAATCGGCGGCGACCTCGCGCAGGACTTCTTCAAGAACGGCCTCACGACGGACACCATCATGGGCATCAAGGCCCTCTTCACGATCAAGAACCACCTCGTCCCCACCGGCTGGGTGTACTTCTTCGCGGAGCCCGATTTCCTCGGCAAGTGCTTCTACATGGACGACTGGACCATGTTCGTCAAGAAGGAAGCCTACTTCATCTCGATGTTCTCCTACTGGATGGGCGGCTTCGCCTTCGGTAACACCGCCGGCATGGCCCTTGCCCGTTTCAACGTCGAGAACTCGAACTTCTAAGCCTCGGGGCCTGAAAAGGCCCCTTGGTTTTCCCTGTCTGCCATGGACCCACTCGACATTGCCCGGTACAGGCGCCAGTTCCTGGCAAACCCTCCGGCCTTTGTCGAGGGGGTCCGCGGTTTTTGCAAGCAGGCCGGAGTTTCCGAGACCTGGGACAGCATCAAGCTTCCGCTTCTGTTGACCTTGCTCACTTACGGCGGTATGAGGGCTGGGTCTGCCTGGGGAAGGTATGCCAACAGCACCGGCAATCCAAACGGTCCTGTCAAGGGTCCGCTTCTCAAGGTTCTTGAGGGTGCGTTGCCCAAGGATCGTTACTTCGTGTACAAGGGGACTCCCGAGTATAACGACATAATGGCCTACCGCACCGCGCAGGACGACGCCAAGTGGGACAAGATGTTCAACAACGCCGTTAGCGAGGGACGTGCCAAGAGCCTTACCATGAGAACTGCACATGCCTAGTGGAAGCAATACGTATCTGACCGATCTTGACGTACGCATTTGGCTTCGGGATAACGACCCGGAGGCCAATCTCCTTTTGGACGACTTTGAGTTCACGCCTGAGGAGATACGTACTGCGTTTACGCTCACCGTTGACTACTGGAACGATCAGCCCCCGTACATTCGCAACTACGACTATGACAAGTTTCCATGGAGGTCTCAGCTTCTTGAGGGAACCGCCGGGAATTTGCTGTATATAGCCGCAAACCGTTACCGTAGAAACGCGCTGCAGTATAGCGCCGGCGGTCTCACAGTGCAGGACCAGGAGAAGTACCAGCAGTATGATGCCGCAGGTCAGAGACTGTTTGAGGCGTATAAGGACTGGGTAATTCGAAACAAGCGCTCTCTTAACGCGGAGCAGGGGTTCGCCACATTGTAATGGAACTGGATCCGGCCATAGCGAGACTGGACGTCGTGCCAGACTACTCAAAGGGCTTTCTGTTTCACTGGAGGCTCAGAGGCGGATTTAACGACCCTCTCCCGTGGCGTTTCAAGATTCAGGGCGCACTATCACCAAAGGGTCCGTGGGCCGATATTTCGCCTGTGGTAGAGAACAGGATGTCATGGAGGTCCGGAGGAAACATCCGCGTCAACAAGTCCGACGTGATATTCCTTCGTCTGGTTCTTGACACTTCAAACGGTCATTACGAATCCGAAACCAGAACCCCGTACGGGGATCTTAACCGACGCGAGTTCCTCATAGGCCGTGAGGTCATGCGCAAGGAGCTGCTTCACATGGCAAAGCTTGCAGGCACTGAATGCGAGGTGTGGACCACGGCTAACTATGGTCCCCGCTGTCCGCACTGCATAGACCCCATAACGGGCCAGCCTCGAGTCGGGCACTGCAGGTATTGTCTTGGCACCGGTTTCTATCCTCCGTATTTCGGTCCATTCCCGTCATGGTGCACGTTTTCCGAGGACAACCAGCACCAGCTTCAGGAGGGTCCTGAAGGCAATGGAATGCTCGAGCAGAAGCGCTTTCAGGTAAGGATGGTGAACTCCATTCCGGTGAAGAAGAACGACATTGTTCATGATAAGGGAAGCGGCAAGCGCTACTACGTGAACCAGGTGTCCATTGTCGCTGAGATACGAAGAGTGCCGCTTGTGCAAACTTTGGTTGTTGACGAGATAGCGACTTCAGATCCTGCATACAAGGTAGGTGACGAACAATGAGTCTTGAGCTTAAAGTAGCCCCTACCGAAACCCATGAGGTGCACGAGCTTGCCGGCCACGAGCTGATATGCCAGCTTCGCAAGACAAACATGGTGCTGTACGGGCTGTTCGTGGAGCTTGTACGAGAGTTCTACAGGTTTCAGACCCCGTATATAGTCGGTGCGCCTGACGTGAGATGGGACAAGGACCCGCAGAAGACGGGCATCTGGATAGACTCGGAACTCACCTGGAACGCCTCGCACCCCGAATTCGTTCCGGCCGTGTATGTAAAGCTCGGAGGCGTGCAGTACGGCAGCCCGTTTGGAGAAGGCAGCCCGGTTTCCAGTGGCATGGTGCTGAAGGACGCGATATACAGTTCAACCAGGACTGGTCGCGGGTCTGTCAGCTTCGTGCACATTGGAGGAACTCCCGGAGAGGCGTGCATGCTATGCGACAACACCAGGGCGTACCTGTCGGATTTCTCGTCTAAAATAGCCAGGGACTTTGTGTTTTCAAAGTTCTACGAGAATGGTGCGTCGGCCATACAGCAGTACCAGCCTGACTCGAAGGAAAAGTGGCAGTCTACGACTACGTTTGGAATAGAGTGGCATGAGGTCACCAAGATCAAACTTGAGTCGCCGATACTTAGGTCCGTTGATCTTTTAGGCCTAGACCCTGATGACTTGAACCGCATCAAGGACTATGGTATAATTTCACTTAGACAGGGTAAACCAGACCAATCCAATGGAGGAGAAAGATAATGGCACAGTACATTGTTCCGCAAGTGCTGATCAACCAGCTGATATCTGAAGTCCCGCTCAACACAGTGCGGAACCAGAACGTGCTGGTGATCGGGCCAAACTATGAGCTTTTCCGCTTTGCCGAGGAGAAGGCAAAGACATACATCGGCGAATACGTCAACCCTACCGGACAGGAGGGTGGCGGCAAGGTCGTGGACGCTTCCGGGGAGGACTATGTCGCTGGCGAGAACGCCTACGAAAACAAGGTTCTCGACGTGGACAACCTTTCCGGCAAGCCGGTCATACCGTATCCAGGGCAGACCGCTGGAACCATACCGGACGCCGGGTACACAAAGGTGTTTGCCGACGAGGTCACAATCAAGCTTGCCAGCCTTGGTTCGTTCGAGTTCCTCGACGACTCCGAGACTGTCGGTCTTGACGCCAGACTTTGCTTCCGCTATGCTCTTGCCGGCGACTACCGCGGCTACCAGACCAAGGTCACGTATCGTTGCCCGTATGAGGCTGTGGACTGCAAGTGCGAGGATAACTGCGGCAACTCGGTCAAGGACTACCGAGTTGTCGAGCTTGATCTCGACACCAATGACCAGCCCATACCTGTCATGGTGGATTATCTCAAGCGAGACATAAACCCCGGAGACGCCATTCGCATCCGTTACGGTAGTGGCGCTGGTGACGTTTACAAGTCCACGATTGTGTCGGTGTTCGAGTCCGTTCCCGGAACTGGAATTTTCGACTCCGTGCAGCTCGCCGACTCGCTTCCGTCTCAGCTTACCGGCAATACAGACGTCGTGATTGACGGCACTACTGAATGCGACGACCCGGATGACAAATACCTGGTCGAGCATTCGTTCAAGTGGTTTAAGGCCGAGGACGAGTCGATAGGCCCTGTCGAACACGGCGACAGCACTGATATGTGCGAAGATCCAGAGGACAGCTCCGAAGCCGGCGGCGATGTTGAGTACTCCGTTCAGCTTTGCGCCCAGTTCTCCGATGTGGAAATCGCAAAGAAGACTGACGTGCGGCATATCTGGAACTGGAATATCTACGCGGACACCACCCTTGGCAACGACGAGGATGTCTTCGGCGTTGTCTTTACGGCCAACCTCCGCGCACGCTATTCCAACTGGGACAAGTCCGACGAGCATACCGGCGAGTCACCTGAATACCGTGTTGTCAGCGCCAAGCTCTACGTGCAGCACCGCGATCTGATTCTGTCGTCCACCGGCGACATTTCCACAATTGCGTCCCATGCTCTTGTCGAGGCTACGCTCGGAACCGTCCACCCTGACAACCCGCTGGCGTTTGGCGTCTACATGGCCGCCCTCAACTCCGGCGATCGCCTGGTGTACTTCTGCGGCGTTTCTACCGACGACCTCGACGGGTACAACCGGGTTCTTGAGAAGGCAACCCTCACCAACGAGGTGTACATCATCTGCCCGACTACCATGAGCCTGTCCGTAGCGCAGTCTGTCAAGGCGCATTGCTTTGAGATGTCCACGGCCCAGAACAAGCTCTGGCGCATCGGATTCGTCTCCGTTGAGCCTCCGAAGTCCGACATGATCTACGACCGTACGAACAACCCGTCCGGGACTGACTTCTACGCGAGGTTCGTGTTCCCTGAAGGCGAGTTCCCCAAGAACGGATGCAATGTCGTACAGTTCATGCGCGACAAGGACAAGAACGACAAGATCGACAACAAGTCGATCCGCTGCCTCTCCGACGTTCAGGTTGGAGACGTTCTCCGCATCTGGCTTGACAACAGCGACGACGACTGGGATGACACTCCCCACTACTCCGAGTTCTACGTGTCCAAGGTGGCGACGAACAACGTTCTGCAGCTTTCCACGCGTGTCAAGGCATGCGATGGCGGCGCGTGCTACCCGGACATGATACCCGGCGGCAAGGAGGATAACCACTTCAAGGTCGAAGTCTACCGCAAGCTGGACGCCAACCAGCAGGTCAGCTACATCGCCGCGCAGTCAAGCCAGCTTGCCACCCGCCGCATGTACAACGTGTTCCCGAGCATCGCCTCCAACGACGGCGTCCAGTTCGACGGTTCGTTTGTCGCGTGCGCGGTCGCCGGCCTTGTGTCAAGCGTTCTGCCGCAGCAGCCGCTTACCAATGTCACGCTCAACGGTGTAAACGACATCCCGCTGGTGTACCAGACCTACACCAAGGCGCAGCTCGACACGATCGCTGCCGGAGGCACGTTCATCGTGATGCAGGACCGCCCGAGCTCCCAGGTGTATGTTCGCCACCAGATTTCGACTGACTACACGAGCAACAACCTTCTCAAGGCCGAGCTCAGCATCACGAAGAATCTGGACAGCATCTCGTACTACTTCGCGGAGATCTTCGCCCCGTATATCGGCAAGTACAACATCACCCCAGAGCTCATCGAGGTCCTCCGCACCAGGCTTGTTACCGGTCTGACCGCGCTCGAGACTAACACGGCCGCAGGCCTGTATGGCCCGCAGGTCCTGCCAGAGGGCACGGAGATCGTTGAACTCCGCCAGTCCGAGGTGAACCGCGACCATGTGTACGCGAAGGTGCACCTCAATCTCCCGGTCCCGTTCAACTACTTTGACCTCGACCTTGAGATCTAACACCGAGCATAACAGGAAGGAAGGTGACTTATGGCACAGGATGTATTTAACTTCGAGACCAAGGTTGGCGAAAACTTCATGGAGTCCGAGATGGGTGTCATCATCGGAAGCCGAGGTTCCCTCTCGCTTGTTCAGAGCTGGAATGTCCAGTACAACCTACAGGCCCAGCCGATCTACGAGTGCGGCACGTCAACGGTGTACTTCAGCGCCAAGCACAGCGCCGGAACGTTGAGCTGCGAGCGTATTGTCGCGGAGAACTTCACGGACATCAAGGAATCGCTAGGCTGGCTGTGCGCTCCTGAGACCGTCATGGTCGAGGCGTATACCGGCCAGTGCGAACACATTACTCCTGTAAGGGTCCAGCTTGAAGGGTCCATACTTACGGGCGTAACGTTTAGCGGCTCGGCGCAGCAGGCGTACGTCGGCGAAAGCCTGACAGCCCAGTTCGTCGGCATGAGCATTGTCTAAACGCGCAATCTGCGTCATTCCGAGAAAAACCCGGGTCCGGATGGCCCCGGGTTTTTCTTTTAGACTCGCCGCATGTGTGGTATACTATATTAAGTGATTAACCGCGTCCACTGGGCTAGTAAATGGGAAACAGCACTGCTAGAAAATCAAGACTTAGGGCTGAATCGATGGTTGCCGCGGCCACCGGCGTTTCGTGTTCAGGGCATGACCCGACCGGACGGTACGCAAGATGGCGCCAGCAGCAGCCTGGAAGGTTTGTTCTGGACTATGGCCTCGTTACCAGGTCTGGCGTGGGCGGATACGATTGCTCCGTCAAAATCGGAAAGGCCGACGTACCATGCGTCGAGCTCTGCGGGCAGTCGTCGCAGGGGTTCGGTGTTTCCAGCGGTGATATCCCTCTTGAAGGGTCTACGGTTCTCGTGTGCCACCGGGAGAATGACTTCAGCTGCGGCATGATAGTCGGCGTGGTGCCGAGATCCAGGAAGCTAACCGGGGCGGGACAGACAATAAAGCCAAAGATGTACGCGTCATACCCTGAGAGCGCAACTTCAGTGTTTTCGGCGTTTTCCGCGTACAACGTGCCGTACAAGGGCAAGCCAACGCCAATGTCGTCCAGAATGTGGTCCAACGCCGATAGATTTTCAGACATAGTTCCTGGAGAGTCGTTCATAACCAATGAGAATAGATGTGGCCTCATTGAAACCATGTACGATGTCGAGCTTACCGGAGGCGCGGCATTCATCAGGGTCGGGCGGATAGACGACGAGATTAAAATACGTTCAACCAATTTAACAAAGTGGACCAACCATCAGTCTCTCAAGGAATTCAATGATGGCGGCCTAATATCCGCAGAAGGCAAAGAGTATTCATACCAGGGAGAGTATCTTGGGTCATCTGGTCGCAAGCTAAATAACGGGTATAAAAACCCAGTTGACGTTAGAGGCAAGGAAACAAAACCCAGGACACGTTGGTGGAGAGGGTTTTTAGGAAATCTGTTGAGTTGGTTTGCGGTTCGTCCGAAACAACTTAACGACGAGTTTGAAACAGGACTTGCAAGCGTACACGTGAGCCAGGCCGGAAACATAATGGTTCGTGCCGCCGGAGGTGTGTCTCTGGAACGGTACGATTCAATACCGGTTCCGGACAGGCGTAAAGCGGAGTGGGACCCGGAAGGCGACCGCGAAGTTGACGTGGTTCATTCCGCGTTTAGCCCGTTCTTTTTGAACGATCCGCATGCCATAGGCTTGCTGAAATCAAGCAAGATGGCGTGGGAGCAGAGAACGGCGTACCAGAGGTTTGATGAGCTTGAGAAGGACTTCAAGGTTCCGCAGGAGGCGGATGCTAATCAGCCTGGCAACAACGATGAAGACCCGTTTATGTCACGCGAGCTGAACCTTGATGACTACAAGGGGCGTAAGGCAGGAGTTTTCATAGGTGACGACGGAAGCGTGATAATACGAGATGCATGGGGCAGTGAAATAGTTATGGAGGGTGGTAACATAACTATAAATACTCCTGGTAACGTGGTGACCACCGCAAATCGAAGCGTAGTTTCGATAGCAGGGCAGACAGTGGCGTTGCGTGGAGCGAGGGGAGCGGATCTCACATCCGACAAGGGACATGTCCATATACAGTCGAATAATGTGGTTGAGATAGCCGGAGGGTCTGATTCAAGTCGTTCTGGCGGAGTTCTAATAGAGTCACTTGCCGATTCCACGTTTGTAATGGCCGACAAGGAGGCCGGAGACCAGGCGGCAATAGGTGGTGTAGTGATACGTTCTGAGAAGGCCGGCGTGTCGCTCAGCGGCAAGAATACATACGTTACAGGCCTTGACAACGTGTTTGTGACGGGTGGTGACACAGGCGATACCCGAGACGGAAGCATATACATTGACGGTCGAAGTGTGATCACCACGGCCAAGAGCATGGCTGCCACGGTAGTTGAAACCACAGCCTGTATCGTAGGCAAGAAAACTGCGCTGCTGTGCTCAAACGAAGGTTCCGCGCTTGTAGCCGGAAAGTCGGCCATGATACTTAATGGGGATCAGGTGCCGGCGTGGTGGGTGTCGGCTGGCGCGTCCGTAAACCTGGCGAGCCTTAAAAAGATATGGGATCTTTTGCAGAACTCCGACGTGATACAGCCCATGGACTGGCAGAATCTCGTTAAGAACGCCCTGTTCTCGTTTAGGAAGTCGTCGGAGCTGCAGGTTGAAAACGGCATGTCCCCGTGGAAGCCAGGAAACGGATTCAGGATGTACGAGCCGTATTGGCAGGTCATGAAGGATCTTGGCGTGGACACAGTAACGTCAACGCCAGTAAAGCTTCGTGTAAACGAAGTGCATGGATCCGTGTGTTGGCCTGGGAAGACAGCCGTTGAAAAGGGAAAATTCGTGGCTGTCCGAGTTGAGGATTTGAACGTTGACGGCAAAGACATGCTGTCAAAGGACCGTGACAAGCTAATGCCGGATATCTCGGTCCAGGAAAAGAGCTTCACCGAATTCGCGGTGTAGAAGGAGAAAACGAAGATGAAGGTGCTAAACCCAGTGGATGGAACAGACAACGGAGCGACCGCAGACGGTGTGTCCTCTGAGGTAACTGGAAAGAACGAACCAAGCGGAGCCAAGGGCGGCAACGACGGCAACGACGGCAACGGCGCGACAGAATTCACCAAGGCCGTGCAGAAGTCGATACTCGCCGTAAGGGAGCGCATAGCTTCAGATCCTGAATCAGCCGTGGACCCGGACGACCCAATGCCTGATGTAAAGGCCGGAAGCAGTGTCAGCGTGTCGGACGCCATAGCAGACGACACTGCGCTTGGCGCCGCTTCAAGGGCTTCGGATTCTCCGGCGTTCCACGAGGATCCTAGACTGTCCGACATAGCAAGGCGGATAAACTCCGTCAAGATCGAGCAGCACCACAAGGACGAGTTCGTTGAAAGCATTATCACCGGACGCAGGTACGTTGAGACGTTTGACTTGTTCGGAGGACGTGTCAAGCTTTCAATACGGTCTAGAAGCTCATACGAGACGGAAGCCATGACGGCGTATGCCAGGCGTATGGTAATAACCGACAAGGTGCGAACGGACTATGACTACTCGTGTTTGATGAGAAAACTCATGGCCGTGGCGCAGGTCGAGGAGTTCAACGGTGTTAAATATCCGGAAATGCAGGAGCCGTTGTTCTTTACCGAGACCGAAAAGGAACTTATTCCTCCCGGGTGGGAGGGATCTGTTAAGTTGTGGGGTGACAAACCAGAGGCCGTACTCACGGCTGTTATGCAATGCATACTCGAGTTTGAAACCAGGTATTGGAACATGGTGAGGAAAGTGAACGACCGGGATTTTTGGGCTCCCGCAGAGTCTACCGGGAAATAGAGGAGGCGGCACTTCTGGGAAATTTTACCGATTGCGGCTGTCCGCACACCATTATTTCCCGCCGTCTCCGCCATACGTACAGAGAGTCGCGTGATATCATGCGGCTCAGGGAGATGCATATTATTTCAATGGCGTGCGTATACGGCAATGACAGACTTGACGCGGAAAAGGGGTTCAAACGTCTTACCCGTGAGTGCTTAGAGCTTGGGGATTTGATTTTCTATTTTGACAAGGATAGAAAGAAAGAGTCACGAGCGACGCTGGACTATACCAACCCGAATACGCAGGTAATGCTGCTCCGTGAGCTTCGCAAGAATATTTCCACCAAGGTCGCCGTAGGTGAAAGAGAGCACGTGTTTGGCAAGACAGGCAAAGACGACATACACATCCTGGGCGGTAGAAACATTAAAGTCACGGAGGACACGCGTTAATGGATGATAGGTATACCAAGATGATGATGGACATGTTCATGGCCATGCAGGGCCAGAACATGCCCGGTTACAATCAGGGATTCTCCAATAGCGTGTGGGGTGACACCAGGATGTTCGGAATGACACCTCAGCCAGACTCGTTTTTCGGCCCAATCGGAAACATGGTCGCAGGGTTTATCCCAGGAATGACGGTTACAGGAATCGATGGTAACCAAACACCGGTATTTAAAACTAATTTCAGGGCCCAGCCTACCGGAATGACAGGGTTGCAGAACCTGTACATGCGCCAGAATGCCGCAACTTACGGCGCCACCGCCAGAAATGCCACTATGGGCATGCAAGGCAACGCTGCGAAACTTGGAAATGGAATTGGAAACATTCTCGGACGCATGGGTGCGCCTCCTGGCGTGGGTACAGCACTTACTTCCGCACTTGGGTCCGAGGCAGGTGCAGGCATGGCGCAGGCCATAGCCAACAACCTAATGGGCTATGACATGGGAGCGTCAGTGTCGGTTGCAAACCAGATGTCCCCATACATGGCTTCTTCGTACATTCGCAATACCAGAATGTCGAACGCCATACCAGTTGATGTCTCAGGTTTGAACGACCATCCTCTTCTCACTCCTGACACGAAGAAAGACTACCCCGGGTACAATCAGGGCACGTACAATGTCATGGACCTGTACAACCCGTTTGACAAGGATACAACCGACACCAGAATAGCCATGTCAAAGATGGCGCAGCAAGCGTCTGACAATCTTGTCTGGGACGGGATATATAAGAAGGATGATGTTCACGGGGCTACTTCGGCGTATGTCACTGAGATAGTCGGTCGGGCTCTTGCCGAGGGTACGGGTGGTGTTAATCTCGGACTTCCAAAAAACAAGGAACTTGACCTTAACGCGGCCATAGAGAGACAGAAGGGCGCGCAGGCCGTCATGGACGACATTTACAACCGCAAGGGCGATCCTGAAAAAGGCGAAAAGCGCGGCGTGATCCAGCTGCAGCAGTTGATTTCAGAGGCCGAGAAGCGCGGTGACAAGGACGCGGCCTCGCTTCTGGGAAATGAGTTGAAACGCGTCATGGAGGACGAGGTCAAACCGGCTACCGACTCGTTGTCTGACGTCAGCAAGGAAGTTGCCAATGGCATGAAGCCGTTTGTAGAATCCGTGACAGGCGCTACTGCGTCGTTAAAGGACTTCTACGGCACGGAGGAGGAGTCAAAGATGGCCCTTGACAGGCTCACCGGAGGCCATGGGTTCAAGGACAAGGACGCCGCCGACAGGCTCAGGGACCAGATAACCGAGGTTAAGCTTTTCGGAGCCATGGCGGGTCTCAGCCCGCAGATGACGGGGCAGTTGTTCCAGGCGCATGAGAAGATATCAGGCAGGATTGGTGGAAGCACGCTCGGGAGAAGCGGTGGCACCGGGGCTGAGGCGGCTGCATGGACCAACGACCTTTTAAAAGGTCTCATAGGTGCCAAGATAGCTCCAGGACAGGAGGGTGATTACATACGGGCCCATATGGCCGGTCATGAGGCTTGGAACAATTCGACCGGCAAGAAAGCGCTCACAGCCCTTAACTTCGCCAAGGAGCAGGGGCTGTTTAATGACATGAGCGATTCCGACTATGCCGAGCTTCAGCAGCTTATGACAAGCGGATCGAGGAAAGACCTTAACACGGCCATGACCATGCTTGGTGAGAAGTGGACTGGGTCAAAGGCGGAGTTAATGCAGATGATACGCGATCCCCACCAGATGGCGTATATGTATGGGAAGCTAAGCCAGAAAGGAAAGGACCAGGTCAACCGGTCAGGGGTTTTGCTTAGAGACAACGAGTTCCGAAAAATCGACGCTGACTCCAGGCATAGAGTCGAGCAACGCCAGGAGGAAAGACAGCTCAGGGCCTCCGGAATATCGTCCAAGGAAATTAGGCGGGCAACCGGGGCGTCAGACTTTGATTCCATGAAGGAATATCTCAATGGCGTCAATCCTGACGCTGCGGCGATTCTTGAACGAGAGTATCGGGCCGCCATGGAGGGTAAGAACCCCAATGACCCGGATGCAGTACGACAGGCGAAGGCCAGAGCGAAGGCACAATTCTACAAGACCGGTGGAGCTGACTACCTCGATGAGGAGCAGCAGAAGGAAATGAAGAATGTGATGATGCAGAATCGTACGAACACGCTCAAGAGAATGAATGGGTTCGAGGGTCGTGAAGGAGGTACTATATCGTCTAAGGAGGGTGGTTTCTTTGACCGCATGGGGGCCACTGACAGCCACGGTCTCACTAGAAGCGCTATGGAGGGGTCCACAAAGGACATGCTGTCGCAGCTGTCCAAAATGGGAAAATCAGCCGGCACCAGGGACGGGCGTGACATACGGTCTGCGATGAGGGACTTTAAGAAACAGCGCAAGGCCCTGATGAAAGCCGGCAAGTATGATGAGGCGGAGCAGCTCACGCAGGAATTCTGGAACAACCTAGACGACCAGACGCAGCAACGAGTGGAGATGTCCGGGAAGAGGCATTCGTACGCTACAGTCGACAACATGGCCGCCCGAGAGAAGGCCAATCAGGCCAGGCAGGACATAGCTGTCATGGCGGAGAACGCCAAGAGGATGGGTGGTGTTGGCACGGAGGACGCATACAGGCTGCAGGAGTTGCAGCGTGCCGCCATACATGAGGCCGATCCTGAGAAAAAGGCCGCAATGTTGAAGGAGATAAAGAACCTCGAGGATAAGGCCGAGAAGGACAGCCGTAGCGACCTGGAGAACGCCATCAAGGAGGCGCAAGAGGGTAATTTTGACAAATTGGCGCTCGCTCTTAAAAATGCCAATGTCACTGCTGAGCAATTCTATGAAACATTGATGAAGTTTGCAAACGGAGGCGGAGCCACCACTACTACGGCCGCAGAGGCTGCAGCGGCTGCGAAGGCCGGTGAGGCAAGCGAGGGTAGGAACCTGTTTCTTGATTCAACGGTAGCTGTTTCAGACCGTCTGGGGATGATGGGGAGCGACGACGACGTCAGGTCATACATAGGTGCCCTATCCGGTACAAACGACGTCAAGGACAAACACGTCAAGTGGTACAAGCAGCAGATGCAGAAGGCTGCCGGTGGTGACAAGAAGTCGTACCTGGACCTTCTAAAAGGTGAGGGTGAGTTTCTCGACTATAGCAAGGGCAATCTCGAGAAGCAGCGTGACGAGGCTGGCAAGATCGCTGGAAGCGCGTCCGTGGAGGACATCAAGAAGGAGCTTGAGGGCACTACCGACGAGAAGAAGAAGGCCGAGCTCAACAAAAAACTCACGGCGGCACAGCGCCGTGACAGGTACGATGTCACACTTGCGAAACTCGGTGCGCAGAAGGAGCGGGTCGACAGGGAAAAAGAATCAGTCGGCAAGATGTCGGACGTTGAGTTCAAGGAGAAGATGGCGCAGTCCGCCGAGCTTGCCAGGGCAGGTGGTGGGGGTGCCTCCGCAGGGGGTTTAGCTGCTGCGGGCGCCGGCGGATCCGGAATACCAGAATTGATATCCACACTGCAGCGTGTCGCGACGCTGCTTGAGCAGAATCCGTATTTCAAGGGAAGCCTAATGGAGTAGCCTATGCAGATAATAGACGTGGTTAGAGGATCGGTAAAGGCATTCGACGCCAATAACAAGTCTCCGGTTCCAAGCATAATAAAGCTGGACGACATAGAACCAAGTGGAGACACCGCATTGGTGAGCAATTTCAGGGTGACAGACAACGAGAAGCTTGGTATGATACAGTGCTTTAACGACACAAACCATTTGTATGCGTTTGGGCATGACCCGGAAAACTCCGGATTTAGCGTAACGTACATAGCGTTCATCAGTAAGGCGTGTTCGCATACGTCGTTTTCCCCTGGAGACGCGGTGAAAAAGCTCGTTGACGCATACAACTCCAAGAAGATATCGGCGACAGGAAAGACGGTCAAAATGACGTTTGGAGGAGGCAAGGCGCTAGATGGCGTCGTTTGCAGCATGGATGTTGACGTATTTGACCCGGAGATAAACGCGTTAACCATTACGATAGCTGGAAAGGCGCTTAGGTGGAGCTGATGGTAAACCATGTAAAGACACTTTTGATGAACCGGTCCGCCGCTGAATTATCTCGGTCTTCCGGCGTGCCATGGATGGTGGACCAGTCATTCACTCCGGTCGTGCTTGACCAGAATATGCTGTCTTTTAGGAATTCGGTTTTCACTGGTGTGCCAGACTATGACATAGTTGGCCAGGCCAACCGTGTTGACGTTGTCTTAGGACTTGTTTTAACTCCTGAAAACCATATGCTTTCCGAATTTCTAGACACCAGGGTGACTGACGTGGTTAGACCTCCGTCATCCGTGTTTGAATTTTACGCCAGCATGAATTCAAATCCTGACAAGTGCGATTTTGTTGGCTCCGTGCTTGGAAACGGTGCTGTCTCGTCCCTTTTTTCAGTTTCAGACAGCGTACCTGGAGACATGCCGGCGCTAATCGGGCTATACAGGTCAAGATGGGAGTCATCGCCTGAGATCACGGTTAAATTCTCGTCCGCTGTTTCAGCATATGTACTGAGGTTAGAGGCGCTTAGGCTTCGCAGTGTTGGAAAGGGGTTGTGATGGCTGAGTCTGGTGGTAAAGGCGGAAAGGGAGGAAAGGGCGGGAAGTCCAAGTCCAAGTTCACCGGGCAGATCGTATACCGTCCGAAAAAGGTCGAGTTCACAGTTGACGGAACCAAGTACGATGTGTCATACGTGACATTGGGGCTGGCTCTCAACGAAGTTCCGACTTGTGAAATAGGCATAGCCCCGGCCGGTGCCGACGGAAAGATCAAGATAAACTCCCTTGAGCTTGTATCGTTGAAGGACGCTTTCACTGATTTGTCAAAAAAGGCCAAGGAGTGCGTGTCTTCGTCATTATATGTAGAGCTTGAGTCAAGTGCGAAGGACTCGGGTTTTCCAGACCAGGTTTTGGAGCTTAATGACTGGCTTCTGGTGTCATGTGGTCTGTCGGACATAAACACTGTCAGCCCGTTTTCTCTCAGCTGCATCATTTCACACCCGGCATACCAGCTCAACTTTTACAGCGGATGCTTTTTCAATGGAGCCGGCGTAGTAGACCTTGAAACCTACGTTGACGAGGTTGAAGACCCGATAGACGCGTCCATCAAGGCAATGGAGGCCGTTGAGGACGCAAATACCGACGAGATAGAAACCATATGCCGTCCAATGACAACGTCTTCTGTTGAACTTAAGGATCCAAAGGATATAACCAACGAGCTCATGGATGGTCTTGACAAACTCAAGGAACTGGTGCCGGAGCTTTTGAAATGGGACGCCGAATACACCGGAGGTGACCAGGACATACCGTGTGACGACATAGAGGAGCCAGTCCCGTACGGTATAAAGTACGCCCTTCTTGACAGATGGACGTTGCCGACCGGCGAGCAGTCATACTGGGGGATGCTGTCGAACGTAAAAAGCGAGTTCTTTTTCGATGTGATACCTACGTTCTGGGAGGATCAGCTTACGGTGGCCCCGGTAAATCCGTATGGCGGCCCCGTTGTCACACTGCCGTCCACAATGGTCAACGTGCTTGATATGCCCGGGTTCGATCCAGACCCGCTTTACGGGGTCATCATGTACCAGGGCATGGGAACCACAGAGCCGTCAGGCACGTGTTCTTTCGCCGAGGGGGCCAAGAGTTCCGCGATAATCCAGCCTGTTAATATCGCATTCGTGCCTGCTGAATCCAAGTTCGCTGGTGGAAGGCTGGCTCACGCTAACGACCCGTCATGGTTGCAGTTCGCGATGTTGAAGGCGTCTCAATCAGAAGACACCGAGCCAGAAGACGACGGTGACGGCGAAGGTGGTAAATCAGCGTCGTATGATGAAAACGTCGAAGACGATGGAAACGATGACCCGGACATCAAAAAAACGCTGGAGCTGTGGAACCAGGTCAGGCTCCGCTACCTTAATACGCTTTTTGTCACAAACTACAGGCTTAACTGCAGCGCTGGGTTAAGCTGCGCGTTTTGCATCAAGACAAAAGACGGAGAATACATTGCTCCGGGTTCGATACTTAGTTTTGTATCTGATGGAGAGCTGTTCCGCGGCAAGATCACAACTGTCAGCCACAGCATAGACTGCGCCCAGTCGCGGGCCACGACCCAGATTCAGCTCGCCTACTGCGACGTCGACGGCGGGACGTCAAACGTTCTGGGGGACCCGGTCGTAATACCGTTCTACAACACCGTTAAAGTCGAGGACGGCGGCGGTGATGAAGATGAAGAATAGTGGCCTAATATGTGGAATTCGATGCGTGACTGTGGTATACTAATTAAGGACATATGGCGATGGCATACGACATAGATACGGAATATCCCGGCGGCACAGGCACACTGGACTCACGCGACGACGGCGTGGGATCCGTCATGTCCGCGATTTCGTCTTTGTCTCCTGATACTCCGGGGCCAAAGCTCAAGAATCTGACGGACGGGGAGACCGCGTATGCAGACTGGCTTAGGGACAAGAGCCCGGAGAACATGTCAAAGGTGCTTGCGGCATACTCCCCTACGATAAATTCCGAGATAACCAGGTATTCGGGTTCCCAGCCTCTTCTCAGGTCAAAGGCAAGGGTTCTGGCGGTCAGGGCCGTGAAGACGTTCGATCCGATGTCAGGCGTAAGGCTCAGTTCATGGATCGTCACCAATCTCAAGCCGCTCGCCCGATACAGCATACAGCAGCGTGACATACATATACCCGAAGTGGCGGCGCGTCAGGCCGCCGCAGTTGACGCGGCCGTAAAAAGCCTTTCAGATGAGCTCGGGAGAGATCCGACAGACGACGAGGTGGCTGATGAAATCGGGATTTCCGTAAAGCGTGTTTCGGATGTGAGGAGAAAGGCCGTGGCCTCCTTGCCAAGCGGCAGGTTTGACGAGATGGGAAACGATGACTACGCCGGAACTCCAGGCGTAGTGGAGCCAAGCAAGGTACCGTTCGCACAGGAGGCAGTGTACCAAGACCTTTCCGACTCTGACAAGTTCATATTCGACGCTGCGACAGGGTCGCACGGTGTAAGCCGCATTCCGGCGATAGAAGTCGCACGCAGGCTCGGAGTGTCCCCGGCCTCAGTTAGCCAGCGCGCAAAGGCCATAGGCGAACAAATAGCATACGTGGTGGACAATGGCTGAGATTAAGACACTTATTGAAAAACTTGACTCGACCGCTGAAAAAGAGTTGCACGCTTTCGTAGGGGACCGGGAGCGAGAGTTCTTCATAGAGCTGTTCGGGGCTGACTCGGTTGACAGGCTTCTTGAAGAGTTCATGCCTGACAAACACAACTCGGACTGGGATTCGGAGAGACAGAAATCAGCCCCCGACCCGCAAAAGCTCATACAGTCCAGACAGGCGATAGCATTCATGGTCAGCGGTCGCAACGGCATATTCCGAAGATATAAGGAGACCGAGCTCGGAGCGTATGTGTACGGCATAGCCTACACAAACCGAAACCGCCATTTTCTCAAGATGACAAAGGACTTAACCGACGAAAGCATGAAGATGCACTCCTGATATGGTCAGAGACACGACAAAGAGCTATGCGGGTCGCCAAGTGGACCTGGAACTTCTCCAGCATGTGGGCAGCATGTTGGCGTCCCAGCCTGTCAGGCCGGATATCGTGGTTCCACGCATAGCGTCCGGGATCGAAAAGGCGGCGCAACGATACGCCAAGACATTTCTTACACACATAGGCTCCGTACGCGCAGACACCTCAGTGGGCAACACAATACTTCATGCGGTTGGGCGCGGCATGGTAAGCAACATGGCAGAGCTGAACTACCAGTACGCGGTGGCGAATTCCAACACATTGGCCGCCCTCGCCAAGGAGGACTCAGACACCGACACGTATGGGGACGTGCCAGATGACGAAAGAATCGTTGGCACGGACTTGGTCGATCTTGAACTCAAATACGATTCGCTCACCGGTGGGGTGGTGCGTGTGCACGTGCGGCTCATAACCGCAGCTGGTGACTCGTACACCTTTGTAATTCCTGTGGCGGCCGGAGTGGCATAAGATGAAAGAGATAACATTGGACAACCTCACCGACGACCAGCTGCGGTCAGAATCCATGACGCTGATCGACATGATACGGTCAAAGTACCCAAGGCTTGACCTGCGGAGAGGCACTGTGCTCAGGGACTTGCTCATAGACGCCGATGCGGCCGTTGGCGCGTGGTTTTCGGCGCAGGCGGTGGAGCAGCGCGAGTCGTCGTCACTTCTTGCGTTGTCTGAGCGGGCGGCCGCCGGAGAGGAGGTAGACAGGGACGACGTTAACGCGATTCTGTCGAATTTCAACATGGAGTCTGTGTCAGGCACCAAGTCACGTGGGTATGTCAGGATCGTAGTGAACTCCGGAGACTTCAAGCACACCGTGGTGGCCGGCACGCAGTTCCGCACCGTTGACGGTGTGTCGTTCTTGTCTACAATGGACGTTACCGCGGCTACGGATCCGTCGTATTCCAATGGAGAGACCAGACAGTACCCCACTGGGACTGGGACGTTTTGGTATCTTGTTCCGGTAGAGGCGTCCGAGCCTGGTTCAGCCGGAAACCTAGGGCAGGGGACCGCGGTCGACCCAAGATCCGCGCTTTCCGACTTTGTGTCGGCGTCCGCCTATGAGACGTTTTCCGGAGGTTCCGACCTCGAGGGGATAGACCAGACCATCGGAAGAATAAAGTCTTCGCTGTCTACAAGGAACCTCACCACACCAACCGCGGTCGAGGCAAGGCTAAGGGACAGGTACGACTCCGGCGACAACCCGATCGTAGCTGTTTCAGTGTGCGGGTACGGTAACCCGGCGCAGCGCCGTGACAAGCATAATCTGTTCGGAACCGCCGTTGGAGGCAGGGCCGACATCTATGTCAGAAACTTCACCGATCTTCCCGTGGCCGACAATCCCAACGCCAGGGGAACCGTGGTTGAACGCGAGTACGGGCAGAATGACACGAGGGACTTTTCCATTTTCATACCTCATTCCAAAGTTGAGGATGGAAACACGCCGGTTCCTGGCGGTATATTCGTGTACTCGGTGTCGGACCCGGATTCGAACGCCTTGTCATCGTACCCGTTTGACGTGAAATATTCCGGCGACGTGTCTGGGAATTGGCACGATTTTGACGTGCATGACGACGTGCATGAGCTGGCCAACACGGTGTGGAGGGATTTCACAATAATCGTCAAGGGTGTTCCCGTTTCCGAGGACGACATCAAATCCGGCGAGAGGGAGTTCCGCGTGACGTTCGTGTCGCTGCCGGCGGCGTCCAGCCTGCAGGACTTCGTTGACGACGGTCTTGTCAGGAATGTCGCGGCAGACTACGTTGTGCGCGGGCCGATGATTGTAAACGTGTCCGTAAACGCCGTGGTCAGATACAGGCAGTCCACCGGATTTGACAAGGACAGGGCGGTTCGCGACATATGCGGGTATGTGAACACCACCGGTTTTCCTGGCAGGCTGACCAGGTCCGAGATCTCATCGATTTTAATGGATCTTGGGGCCGCAAGCGTGGACTTGTTTGACGAAAGCGAGATGCTGTACGGGTATGTGTACGACGCGTACGGAAAGAAGCACGAGCTGACTGGAGACGCGCTGGATGTGGATCTGGTTGAAACTTACGACGGAATGCTCACGGCTGACACGGCTGTGTTTGTCGTGGAACCTAAGAACGTCCATATACGGGCGATGGCTGTGTAAAGGTGCGTATGGCTGCTGAAGAACAACTTAACAGAACATATCTGGCGTCGAAGTCTAAGTCTTCTCTGCCCGCGGATTCCGGGGCGGAGTTGGCTGGAAATTCCGATACGCTGTTTGAGTGGCTGGGTTCGTTCTGGTCAGAGGTGTACAGCGACCCCGAGTTCATAAAGGACATGCAGGAGGCCAGGGCCCTTCGAATGTCGCAGCTGTATCTTGACCTGCTTGAAAACATAAAGCTTGAGGACCGCGAAAACGCACCCGTGTTCCACAGGGAGCGGTGGCATCCGATAGCCATACGCAAAAGCTGGAGAAACACTGGTTCTGACGGAATGTTCAAGCTTACATCCGCTACCACCGGCGAGGTAGACGAGCACGGTGCCGTGCCTGAGCTCAACCTCGGTGACCAGAGGAGCGGCGTATACAAGCCATGCACCGTGGTCAGGCTTGGTGGGCGGGAGGCCACGTTCAGCGGTATGACGGTGTACCCGTTGCGTGGCGAGTCAGCCGGCCTCAAGTCCGTGCTGACATGCGTCTCAAATGATATTGTCAACGCCACGGTGGTGCTTGGAAACGGAACTGGTTTTGCCATGCTTGACGGGGCTATAGCCATATCCGAGGACGAGGATCCGTTTACCGGCGCCAATGCCGACAAATGGCCTAAGTTCGAAATTGAAGGAACCCCCGACAGCCCGGGCGACGAGGAGGTGGTGCTATGGGCGTGCGACGCGTTGTTCGACCGCGGGCTCGTATACCGGCATCTCGGGTACGCCATGAGACTTCCGAATAGATCGTCCGAGATATACAAGCAGGTCGTCAACGCCGCCTGGAACACCGTGGCATCCGGAGCGACCCCTCTTCTTATCAGGTCGTTGATGGCGTCCATATGCGGCATACCTACGGTAAAGACGGAAGGCGAGGTTGTCGAGCGCGTTCACAGGTACGCCGATGGCCTCGTACAGGTGATAACGGACAAGAACGTATACAGCTTTCCAAAGGGCAGTAAAATCAGAAAAGACGTGAAGGCCGGAGCTGTTTTGCGCAGGTTTGACCTGCTTGACAAGGCCATACGCGTGTACGCGAGCCCTACAGACGTTATGAGGGTTGCGGCGTACAGCGAGTTCCTAGACGACTTTGACGAGCTCATGGAGGATGTTCCGGCCCTGGATCTTCCTCCGGCGTTTTTCCGTTCTGACGTCAAAAACGGATTTTCAGTGGACTGGGACCTTAAGGAGGTGTGGTGCACCGGGTTCTACAAGGACAAGAACGACCCAGACGGGAAACGCGAGTTTCCAAAGCTTAGATTCACGCTGGGAGGATCGGTTTCAGACGAGGACAAGTTCTGGGAAGATACATGGAGGCGATACGAGGCGGCTGGTAAATCCATGGAAACTTGCCTGGACGGCATCCTGCATGATAAAATTGTAAAGGAAGGCCCGGTTGGCTGCGAGATCTCCCCTATGGAGTTCTTCATGCACAACCTGATAGGCGCCAACACGCTGATCATTACGGTCAGAACGGACACGCTTGCGGATGACGCCCCGCTGTATGATCCGAAATTTTTCGGCGTCGTAAGGGAGTGCATACCCTCGTATATACGCCTGTACGTTGTCGAGCATACGGCGGTTCCGGCTGAAAAGGTCGATACCGGCTCCGTACGCGATGACGGAGAGCTGCTGCTTGATGAAAACTGCGACGATTTCGTCAGGTTCAGAAAGACCGGAAGCGGCAGGAAGAAAGGTCCAGGCGGAATGAAGACACGGGATATGACGAGCTCCAAGTGGGTGGCATCCTGCGCTGACTACGACGAGTACGACTACTATGAATAGAGAAGACACATTCCGGGCTGCGTCGGTGCGCGGCCATATCCGAGGGCGCTGGGTTTCCGGCGCCGAAGGCGCACGTTCTTCATACCCTGAGTTCGACGTGCACAATACGCTCACGTACTCGGCGGCGGACGTACTGGCTGCCGCGTACGGTGGTGACTCGACGCGTATACCCAGGTACATAGGCTTTGTTTACGGCCCAGAACTTGTGCAGCTCCCGCCAGTGTCAAGGGACGAGACATTCCGCACAATTGACAGTCTTTGCAGCAGCTTCGGCCTTAACATGCAGGTCGACAGGTTCAGCCGCCCGCCTACCGTTGGCAACTACTCCGTTTTCGGAACCGAGGACGAAGACTCTTCTGACTCGACCGACTCGGACAGCCCTTACGACAGCAACGTGGTCGAGTTCCACGCGGTCACCAGGTCAGGCCGCAACGGGGTGTACCCGATGGACACCGATGAATCGTCGGCGTACGCCGGCCCTCTTGGCAAGGACATGTATCTGTACAGGGCGGTGCTTCTTGGAGACGGAAAGTACCCGTGCGTCGGAGACCCGTACACGGTGCTGGCCGTAGCCGACCTTATGAAAAACGGATCCTACAGGCAGAAGCCTGAGAACTATGAGCTGGCGTTTGACTGGCGCGTTGTATTCGAGTAGGTGCACTATGGCGGTATGGAAGAACGTAAGTGGTTTGGTCGACGGCCAGGAGGTGGCCGCCAGCACGTTTAACAAGCCCATTGGGGAGCTTGTTTCAAGAACGGAATACCTCAAGGACCTTCTTGACGGTCTTCTGGCAGCGGACTCGCGTGGCACCATAGTTGTGGAAGTGAAGCTTGTGGAGGCTGATACTCCGGACGTGGGTGACGTGGTGTGCGTGGACCATGTCACCAGGAAGTACATGAAGGCCGTGGCGTCCATGAGCTTGTACGACGCCTACACGGCATCGGAAAAGGCATTTGCCATCGGGGTGCTGACTGACAGGACCGGGCTTACCGGAAGCGTGGCCCTGTATGGGAAGATAAGCCTTAACTACGACACCAGCGACATAGTTGACAGCGGAGACTTTGTCACCGGCCAGTATTATTTGTCGTCTACCACGCCCGGGAAGATAACGCGCTTTCCGGGTGGGCCCAGGATACTTGTCGGATTTTTCTTCAAATCCTTACAGAAGAACGGCGATGCCCAGGGCATAGAGGCGTACATAAACCCGCAGCACATGGACATAGAGTCACACGCCCACAGGACGTACACGTTGCTGGCCCGCCCAGCTGGCGTGTCACGCGTCGTGTATGAAGAAGCAGAAGTGGATGAACCGTCTCCGACGACCGATGATTCGACCGATTCCACAGACAATGTTTCAGAAGGCAGGGTGGTTGTAGACGGGTATCTCCCGGAGGAAGTCGAGGATGGAGGCGTCGGTGTTCCAAGACTTGTGGTGTGCGGGGACTGGACGGCTGACTACGCAGAATACTACACGGTGGTGATGTCAAATGGAGACGTGGACTGTGACTCCGGGTTTGCGAAATGGCCGGTTTCGGTCACATGGACCAGCGACGGCACCGGTGAGAGCGGTTCCGGAGAACTCAGGTTCTTCGGAGACACCGTTGCGGTTGGCGGACACGGGCTGCGGGTGAAGCTGGCGCCTTCTGACGGAATGTCCGAGAGTACGCCGTTCGGCGCAGTAAACCTGACCGAGGCGCAACGGACATGGAAGATAAGTAGGTATAGCGGGCGTGGGTGGTCAAAGGCTGACGCTGCCACGGTTGTCGAGTTCGGGTCCGGGCTGGTCAGGTTCGGAGGCGTGTCCGACAAGGCTCTAAATCACCTGGTTGTCAGAATACCGGACAAGATATTCGACCTTACTTCGCTGATCGATTCGATTTCGGATGGAAACACGCTTGTTGTGGACGGTCGGTCGTATGTTTTCACGCATGACCCAGATGCCGTGAACTCCGAGTCTGACGGCGTTGTCTACATACAGATACTGGACAACACCGTGCGCCACGACACATTTGACACCCTGGCCCAGCTGTGCGACTACGAGGATGACGCCGTGTTCTACGAAGGCGTAGGCGACGAAGACCTTAGGCAGGTGCTGGTAGGCGCCTCAGAGGTTCTTTGGAATTCTGACCCGGTTGGGTCGTCTCTGGACTTCGGGGCTGGAAGCCAGTATGGGCTTGTGTCGTATGACAGCGGTGAGTCGATCGCAACTCCGGTAGACTTCGACGTACAGGGAAGTCTCAGTGTGATACCCGTGCATGAATGGTCCGTTTCGGAGCTTAGAAATGGAATGACCATAATGGTGGTTGGAGGATCTGGGCATTCCGTCGGAGACCGGGCAACCGCCGACATTTATTGCGTACCCGGTTCAAAG
>Ga0247610_10001855_pt1 | contig 25419 bp, 20 predicted proteins | sample 174DNAGHGhighgp2_FD_193483 | JGI IMG/M metagenome (GOLD analysis project Ga0247610, IMG submission 193483) | Sheep rumen microbial communities from Palmerston North, Manawatu-Wanganui, New Zealand - 1742 DNA GHGhigh gp2 | ecosystem: Host-associated > Mammals > Digestive system > Stomach > Rumen...
TTGTTGTCTTTATCTAAATTCGAGTGCAAAGGTACTACATTTTTGTGAATTATGCAAATAAAAAATCATAATTTTATACACAATAAACGTGAACATATATCCATGAATATTTATTCACAAATAAACAAGGCACAAATAGCAACAAAAGGAATCAAAAGTTATTCTGATCACAATTTACAGCAAGGAGAGTAGAGTAGTATTAAAAAATAAAACAGTCCTATTTTTCGCATGAATGATGCGTATTTCTATTTGTTAATATGATACGTATGATGGTTTGTAATTCGCTAAATATCAATATTTATAGAAATTACCTAAAGTGATACTTTATGCTATATGTGGAGAATAGCAGATATTGCCTATTTTTGAGAATTGTACGTGTCAATAGTTGCTTAAATGTCACATATTGAGTGTATTATGTGCGTTACTTGTAGAGAATAAATAAGATTATTTTACTTATATTGCAGAGTGATGGGACAGAGAAGGATGGTGGGAGTTAGAAAATGTTCCACGCTAAATATGTGAAATATGATGTTCACAAATGTAAACCATGATATTTCATAAATGTGAAATTATTTTTAAAAATAAATATGTAAATATTTGTGTATTTCAATATTTTTTTGTACCTTTGCAGCGGATTTTGAAAATAGGAATAAATAGTATTCTATTATGAATGAGAAAGAACGCATAGAAACATTGATGAAGTCTCTCAAATTATCTGCAAGACAATTTGCCGGAGAGATACATGTGCAGCCAGGAACGATCAGTAATATGATGGGCGGGCGTAATAATCCCAGTTATGAAGTGATTAAGCGGATTATGGAGCGTTACCCGACATTAAATCCTGAATGGTTGATAGCGGGCAGAGGAGATATGTGGCGTACCGAACCAGGGAAAGAGCCGGGTTTATTTGATCATCAAGCTCCGGAACCGAATACGCCGGTAAGACGTAGTGCGCCGAAGGAGGAGCCGACCATTGTAGCAACTCCGGCTAAGCAAATCAAGAATATCGTTGTTTATTATACGGACGGGACTTACGAGGAATTTCGGAAGTCATAACAAAAGAAGCGCTGCTTATTGCAGTGCTTCTTTTAATACCTCGCTGATATCATGAACGTAATGGAGATTAAGCCCTTTTAAGTAGATGGGGGCGATGTCCATCACATCTTTGCGGTTGTCTTCACAGAGGATGATATCTGTTATTCCGGCTCGTTTGGCGGCGAGCAGTTTTTCTTTCACACCGCCGATCGGCAGTACTTTGCCGCGAAGCGTCATTTCTCCGGTCATAGCGATACGCGGTTTGACGAGCCTTTTGGTAAATGCGCTGACTAAGGCGGTAGTCATGGTGATACCGGCAGAGGGACCATCTTTGGGTATTGCTCCTTCCGGCACATGAATATGAACGGCTGTTTTTTCAAATATCTCGGGCTTGATGCCTAATTCCTTGGCATGCGCTTTGACGTAGCCGAGTGCCAAAGTGGCAGATTCTTTCATCACATCGCCAAGATTGCCGGTTAATGTGAGTGAAGGAGCTTTGCTTTGACTGAGACTTGTTTCTATAAACAAGATCTCTCCTCCGACTTGTGTCCACGCAAGACCTGTGACGACGCCGTAATATTTGTTGGTTTCCCAACTATCGCGGCTGAACCGTGCCTGACCAAGATATGTGCGGAGATCATCGAGCGTGATGGTAACATTATATTCCTCGTCCAGCGCTAATTTGGTGTCCACTTTGCGGCAGATTGTAGCAATTTGACGCTCGAGGGATCGTACTCCGGATTCGCGGGTATAATCATCTATGATATGCTGAAGGATATCTTTTTTGAATTTCAGCTGAGTTGATTTAAGACCATGATCCGCCAGTTCTTTCGGGATGAGGTGACGTTTGGCAATCTCTTCTTTCTCCTCTTGGAGGTATCCGGTCATTTCGATCAATTCCATTCGGTCGAGTAGTGGTCTTGGCACCGTTTCGAGACTATTGGCGGTCGCGATAAAGAGCACTTTGCTCAGATCAAAATCCACATCCAGATAGTTGTCGTGGAAGGTATTATTCTGCTCAGGATCAAGTACTTCGAGCAAAGCAGCGGTGGGATCACCTTTGTAATCCGCTCCGATCTTATCCACTTCATCGAGCACAAAAACGGGATTGGAAGTACCGCATTTTTTGATGCTATCGATAATACGTCCGGGCAGTGCTCCTATATATGTACGCCGATGTCCGCGTATCTCCGCTTCGTCGTGCAGACCACCTAATGATACGCGTGCGTATTTGCGTCCGAGCGCCTCTGCGATGCTCTTACCGAGACTCGTTTTGCCGACTCCCGGAGGACCATAGAGGCAGAGAATCGGGGATTTGACGGGATGCGATTCTTTTTCTTTTTTGCTGCGAAGAGCCAACTGGCGTTGTACCGCCAAGTATTCGACAATCCGTTCTTTCACTTTATCCAAACCGTAGTGATTGTGATCAAGAACTTGTTTGGCATGCTGCATGTCATAATTATCTTCGGAATAGATGCCCCAAGGCAGCTCCAACATGGTGTTGAGGTAGTCCAATTGGGTAGAGTAGTCCGGCGAGAAAACATGCATGTGTTCCAGTCTCTTGAGTTCTTTTTCGAACTGGTCGGCTATGGATTGAGACCATGTTTTAGTTTTCGCGCGCTCGCGTAATTCCTTAATAGTCTGCTCGTTATCATCGTTGTCGCCCAGGTCTTTTTTGATGGTTTCCATCTCTTGCTGCAAGAAATACTCCCGTTGCCGTTTGTCAATTTTTTCCGCAGTACGACGACGAATATCGGCCTTGATGGTCAGTTCCTCGAGGTCTTTTTGAAGGATGGTTAACAAAGCATCGGCCCGCTCCATGAGCGAATGGATCTCCAGGAGTCCTTGCTTGACATCCGTTGGCATGTTGTACATCGAACAAACGTAATTCACCATCGAGGTATCGCTGGAGATATTACGGATGGACATTTGCAGTCCTGCGCTGGATTCATCGCGTTCGTTGAGGATCTTGACGATGTTTTCGCGAATATTGGCGGCAGTAGCTTTGAATTGCTTGTCGCTCTTGAGCGGCATGTCTTCTTCCATCTCAATGGGATGGGCTTTAAGCATGCCATCTTCCGTCACAAAATCAGCGACTTGTACGCGATGAAAACTCTCGAAGATCGTCATCATCGTGTCTTTTCCCATTTCGGGAACCGGGATGATCTGCAGCACGCGAGCCATTACTCCGATGGGGTAAAGGTCATCTGCTTGCGGGTCCGTCACTTTGCCGTCTTTCTGTGTGAGCAAGATGAGACGCCTGTTATCCTTGTTGGCAGCTTTGATGAGTTTGAGGCTGCTTTTCTTAGAAACGGCGATTGGCATCAAGACGCTCGGGAAGAGGACTGTGTTCTTAATGGGGAGAACATCAAAGTATTGCTTGATCGGCTCCTCATAGAATTGTTCCAATTGTGATTGTATTGAGTTGTTTTCTTCCATATTCAAATGATTAGGGTATTTGTCAAAATGCACTATTTAACATAATCCCGATTAGGCTCAAATAGTTATTATTAATCTATATGTAGTTGTACAAGAATTATACCAAAGAAAAAATCATGACAAATTGGCAGAAAGAGCTTTTCTGAGTTGTTCGCGAAAGATGGCCTGGATGAAGTTGTCGAATTTGAAATATTGCTTTCTGATGAGCTTTGTTTTGCCAGGTTGCAGTTTTTTCTCGAAAGGCGCTTCGGGATCCGGTCGTTTGAATTGCGCGAGGTAACGCTTTTTGAAGTTTTCGAGTTCCTCGCGCAGTTCAAGCGTTTTTTGGCGTTGTTCCGGAGACATGGCGTTGAGTTCTTCGTCTGTAAATTTGGCAGAACGAAGAATTTCGGTTGTCATGCGTTTGGATTCGGTAAAGAGTTCGATATTTGCGAGTTCAGCTCCTTTTGGCGGGTTTTCGTCGTAATTACGCGGATTAGTGACCTGATACGACTCCTGTGGCCCTTCCTTGATGACCTTTCCGGATGGCGCTTTATAGGCTTTTTTTCGCATGACATTTTTACTGTTTTTGGCAAATTTGCCGTGCATGGTTTGAATCGGATCAATAAATTTAATTTGGCTCATAAAATGGCATGGTTTTTGTTATTAATTTTATAGTCCTCTTAGGCGGATGTTTTTTCTTGTCATCTTAGTCTGACGTAAGGGGAATATCCCCCTAATCACCCTCTTATCACCCCGTAATCACCCCCTTATCACCCCCTTTAGGTACTTTGAAGGGTGCTAAAAAACTCGGTTTGATACCGAGGGGATTGGGTGTGGATGTACTCTACCCTTTTGATGTTTATCGCCCAAGATTGGTCGATAGAAACATGGGAATCGAGCATAAATGGTCGATGCAAATCATTTCGGGTGCAAAGGTACAAAAAATATTTGACATGTGCAAATTTTGGAGGTGAAAAAGTTCACAAAATACATAAATTAAACAAATTTTCTTGTTTGTCCAAAATCACCAAATTTCAATATTGTAGATAATTGGTTTTGGATTTTAATGGGACATAAGTGAATGCAAAAATATGAAATTTTGCAAGCAAACATCATTTTTTTTGCATAAAAACTTGCATATTCGGATTATTTGTAGTATCTTTGCAGTCGAAATGAAATCATATTGAAATCAATTATCATCAAATAGGAGGAATAATTATGGCACAAACAGCAATGACCATCCGCGTGGACAATAACGTAAAGCGGCAATTTGACGCCCTCTGTGAGCAATTCGGTATGAGTGTAAATGCGGCAGTAAATGTGTTTATCAATGCCGTTGTTCGTACGCGCTCTATACCTTTCACGATTAGCGCCGAAGAGGATCAGACAGGTAAACGCGCATTAGAAGCCTTTCTTTCTGCAGACCGTTCTAACAGACCGGAAATGACATTGGATGAGATTAACGAAGAGATTCGTAAAGCCCGTCAAGAGCGTAAAGAGCGTTTAGCAAAAGAAGGTAAAATCTAAATCGGTGCCTTGGCGTGGAGTGCGTTCTGCTTCTTCGATGATCCATTCTTCATGCTTATGAAGGGTAGCATCAAGGTCTATCAGACTCGCTGAGCCATTCCGAATAATGTACTTACGAATGTTAGTGCAAAAGTACTGTTTTTTTATTTATCTCGGACCAAGGAATTTATCACCATTTAGGTGAATCATATGGTCAGGCATATCTGCAATCCAAACCTCTGTTTCCCATGCCAATTCTTTGGAGAAGCGTTTATAAGTATTAAAATCAAGAAAGGCGGTTACAAAAATCTTTCCGGCATTTACATCTTTCGTCATTTCTTGGATTTCCATGATACGCGCAGGCGACATCGGTCCAACGGAAGTAACAGCTTCTACAAAATAGAGCCAGTTCTTGTCTTCGCGATACAAAACGACATCCGGCATCTTATCATGCAGTGTAATTGCAAAGCCAAGTTCGCTAAGTTTATCCACTTCTTTTACAAGGTCTTTTTCGGTAGTGTCACCCAAATACAAGCATTGAGAGTTAGGCGCAAAGCGCGGAGCAAACTCTTCAACTATCGCCTTCTGCAATTCGTTATGTTTGCCGGTACTCAAAGTGAAAGATATACCGTTGATTTGAACCGGCATTTTCTGCATCTTCTTTTTGGATGCGTAAATAGTAGTAAGGCTTGTATGCGCCTTGCAAAAGTTCTGCAATACTTGGCTTTTGGCAACATTCTTGGCATTTATATCACGCACAACAGCCAAAAACTCATCTGTCAAACGATAGCGATAGTTAGGGCTATTTGTTGCCTTTCCATTATCTTCTATCAGAGCAGCTGTGCGGAAATGATGCATGGCTTGTTTGCGGAACGTCTCACGTGAGTTTTCTGCGTAAGTCGTGCCGTAGTTGGTATTTGTAAAAGCTATAACATCATGAATGCGAATCCATGGTTGCTGTGCATTCTTCCATGGTGTTTTAGGCTTGATATTAGCCATACTCAGAATAGTCAATGCACAAAGATCTGCTTGCTGTGCTTTCGGCATACCAATGGTTGCCAGTACTGATTTGATGACAGAAACTTTTATATCCATTTTTCTACTATTTGATCACAATATGCAGTTGTAAGCGGTTTGCCTGATAACTCTGCACCTATTTTACTGACAGTACTTGCAGGCGGAATAGGCATTGCGTTTACTTCTGTTGAATTTACCTGCGTAGAACCATTTAAAATACGGTAATACCTATCGTACAAGGTGGAGTTAAGCAGAGCGTACACACCATATAAAATATCCAAAGACGGACATTCGATGAAGTTAATCTTATTCTGTGTACTGATATATTTGTATTTGGGGTAACGGCTGGAGAGATACACACCGCATTGCAAGCGGCGCGGTTCTTCTTTGGATGTAAAACGCTTTACAAATATATAGTTGGAATTAGATTGTAGCAAACCAGAGCGATCAGTATGGATGTACTCGCCTGATTTACCAACAGGCCACACCACTTGACCGTCTTTTCCTATGTGAGAGGAATAAAACAAGGGATATGTTTCTATCTCCGGTTCAGCTTCGTCTTTGAGCACTTCCCGTTCGCGGAAATCTACCACTAAGCCCGTGTGCATAGGCACTTTTAAAGTCTTGAGAGTATCTGTAAGACTATTCACACGAGCCAACACTTCTGCTTCCTCGTTATTGGTGGGCAAAAATACATAATGGTTTGGTGCCACTACAGTACTATAGGGAACTTGAAAATGTGTCAGGTCACTAAAGTCAGCCGTTGAGCAAGAAGAAATATCTATCGTTTTAGGTTGTTGCAAGGTCTTCTTTACCTTGATAATCATAGTCTCTTGCAGCACAGATTCTTCGCTAAATACTTTATCCCGACTAACAAAAAGATGTACAGATTGTATCGTAGTATGCGCAAACAGATACTCGCGGAAGCGTTCAAAATAGGCGCCAGATGTCCATGAACGAGGCACAATATAAACTAATTCTCCGTTTTCGTTTAGATTGTTTATCGCCATCGCCCAAAAGAGGAAATACAGATTTGGCGCGCCATAACAGACTTGTGGCATGTGCAAAGCCTCCGGTGCGTCTTTGGAGAGTTTGAGATAGGGCGGATTGCCGATGATGTAATCGAATTTATGTTCGGGAGAGTCAAAAAGACCGTTTTCCGCAAAAGGCTGCGTAGTGATATAATTCTCTGTCAGAACACGATACGTAAGGTTTGCATGTTTATGCATGTATTCCAAATTGTTAATGAGAATAGGAATAACTTTCGTATCATTCTCATAGCAAACGAGGTGAATTTTTCCTTTATATCCTCGTTGCATCAATGACCAAACGGCAGCTGCTGAAAGAATACCAGTACCGGCACCGGCATCCAACAGTTTAATTTCCGGTTTGGAGAGGTCGAAATGGAACATCTGAGCCATATATTGGGCAGTTCTGTCAGAAGTGAAGAACTGTCCATATTGCTTGCGATCCTCTTTCGGGGCTCGTGCAATAAAATCTTTTGTATGTTGTAATATGGCTTGAAACATAATATACCAATTTCGGATGCAAAGGTACTACATTTTTTTGATATATGCAAATAAAACTCTCTTTTTTTGAACAGACACAAAAAAAATCTGCACTTTTGATGCAGATTTATTGTATTCCAGTGCTATAGAGAGTGTTCATCCTCGTTGTTCATCATACCGGTTTTATTTGCGGGAAAGGGTCCAATCGGAAAGGGAATAGGTGTTTTCGACCTGAGATTCTATGCTGTCCGGCAGATGAAAGAAGAAATCCAAGCCCGTTTGTTCTTCGACCTCATCGACGGTATGCATATATGTCATCAACGGTCGGTTGCCTGCCTTGTTCGGCATAATAAAGCCGATAGATGCCCAGCCTTTGCCTGTCCGGTGAAGAAAGACCTTATAGAAAGCGGAAGGAACTGCAATCGAATGATTCTTCCCGATCGTTTGATAGTTGGCTTCCACAATAGGTCCGCAAGCGATATAGATGTTCCCGTAAGTCTGTGCCCAGTCACGTGCCAGTTCTTCCAGATCTTTCCAATCCCCGGCGTTCAGATTATGAAGCTGCGGGCAGATGTTGGTCATGTAGAAACTCTCACGCATCGCCTGTTCTGACCATTTCATATCTGCAGCAGGAGCCATGTGTCCGCGATCGTAGCCGGACTTGGAATAATCGCCGGTCGTCACAGGATCTCCCTTTACTAAGGGATCCGGTTTGAAATGATTCGAACGCTCCTGCCCACCAATTGTTTCCGAGTTGGTTAACTCATAGGCAACCCAGTTGGGCACAAGCCATTGGGGATTATAACTGACGGTATAGCCCAAGTGCTCAATCACTTGTTCCGGCTGATGATTATTTAAGCGCGGGATTTCGTAAGGAGCCTGAGTATCTATTTCCGTTTCTGACGTATTGGACGTATTAGAGGTGTTGTCCGTGTTATTGGCAACGACGAATATGGCTATCATAATGATTGCCATTAAGAGGATGGTATAAATATTCGTTTTCTTTTTCATAGTTTACTCAATAGTGTCCCATTAAAAATAAACAAAAAACAACAAAACATAATATATTTCAATATTGTAGATAATTGGTTTTGGATTTTAATGGGACATAAGTGATTAGTGGACACTAATGAAACGAATTACTTTAATTATGTCTTTGCTTGGATTGATCGACCAAGCTTGGTCGATACTAACCTTTGCGGGTGCAAAGGTAATACTTTTTTCTGATATACGCAAATTTTTTTGTAAAAAATCGTAATTACGTACTATCGGGATTAGGTAATTACGAAGGGGATGAAGGAGATGGAGGGAAAGAAGGAGATGGAGGAGAGGGAGGGAAAGAAGGAGATAGGGATCTGCCAAATTTGGCGGATAGATGAACGATGAGCGGCATTGAATGCGGGGGAAAGGAAGAAAAAGACACTTTTTTTTAGGAAAAACGCGCGCGGGCTTGCGTATGTGGAAAAAAATTTGTACCTTTGCGCCCGATTTTAATTTGCGGTATTGTGTACATGCGCGCACGGACATATATGATCATCGGATTCCTGCTCTGCTTTCTGGCAGCGCGGGCAGAGGATGTTAGCTATCAGCCGTCAGGGGATAGCATTCAACCGTCAGATGTCAGCATTCAGCATTCAGGGGATAGCATTCAGCCGTCAGATGTCAGCATTCAGCATTCAGGAGATAGTATTCCGGCGGGGGGAGATGGAATGGCGATGAATGGACGGCGGAAAAAAGAAGGAACGCTGAATGGTCCGGTACACTACCAGGCAAGCGATTCGATGATTATGATGGGAAACGGAACCGCTTATTTGCATGGAAACGGCGAACTGAAATACGAACGCATGGAACTGAAGTCTGCATACATTCGGATGAATGTAGATAGTAATCAGATTTATGCCCGCGGAGTATATGACAGTTTGAATTATGAATGGGTTGGACGGCCGGTATTTACAGAAGGTCAGGAGAGTTATGAAACGAGCGAAATCACGTATAATATCAAAACGCAGAAAGGTTATATCCGTCGGGTTGTGACCCAGCAAGGAGAAGGATACATCATCGCCGACCGGACGAAGAAAATGAATGACGATGTGATGACGATGGCCGGCGGACAATACACGACTTGCGATGATCATGACCATCCGCATTTTTACCTGAAGTTAACCAAAGCGAAAGTGAAACCGGGTGAGTATATTGCTTCGGGACCTGCTTATTTGGTGGTGGGGGATGTGCCACTACCGATTGCTATTCCGTTCGGATTCTTTCCGTTTACGAACAGTTATTCGAGCGGATTGATTATGCCAACTTTCGGAGATGATTACAGCCGTGGATTGTATTTGCAGAATCTGGGTTATTATTTTGCGTTGAGCGATTACTGCGATTTGGAGGTAACGGGTGATATTTATACTCGCGGAACGTGGGCCATCCGAGCCAAAAGCCGGTATCTATGGCGGTATCATTTTAACGGAAGTTTGAATATCAACTACCGAAATGACGTTACGGGTGAGCGAGGTTTGCCGGATTATGGTGTGAGCAAGAACTTTCAGATTCAATGGACTCACACACAAGATCCGAAATCCAATCCGTATTCGACTTTTTCGGCAAGTGTGAACTTTTCGACGAGCGGTTACAACCACAGTAATATCAACAACTACTACAACTCTACCCTATTGTCTGAAAACACGAAGAGCAGTAATATCAGTTATACGCAGCGTTTTCCAGACAGTCCTTGGAGCATGAGCTTGAGTATGAACTTGTCGCAACGCACGAAAGACTCGACTATTTCGTTGACGGCTCCGGAGTTGATGGTTAGTATGAGTACGGTTTATCCGTTCAAGGAACTTCGTCAGAGCGTATTGAAGAGAAAAGGCAAAGTGGGCGGCAAGGAGAAATGGTACGAGAAAATCAGTATGCGCTATACGTTGAACGGTAAAATAGCCGTGAACAATATCAAAGAGAAGGACTTTTTGAAATCGGATTTCTTGCGCGATTGGCAAACCGGATTGAAACATAGTTTACCGGTTAACGCCAGTTTTACGGTGTTCAAGTACCTGAATATCACTCCGAGTATCAGTATGACCGACCGTATGTATTTTACCCGGATTGATCAACGATGGGACGAAGAGACTCAGGCTTTGGGAAGGGACACGACGAAAGGATTCTTCAATGTGTTCGATTTTAATGTGGGTGTCAGTATGAGTACCAAGCTGTACGGATTCTACACGCCGATCAAGAAGCTCTTTCCGAACAGCAAAGTGGAGAAGTTCCGTCATGTGATGACGCCGAGTATCTCGTTCAGTTACCATCCAGATTTTGGCAAAGAAGGTTGGGGTTATTGGGGGAGTTACGACAAGCCAGTATATGACGGTGTAGATAGTATTACGGGGCGCAAGATCCAGAAAGTAGATGAAATGGGGAATCCGGTTTTTGAACAGATGTACTATAACCGTTTTTCCAACGGAGCGTTTGGAAGCGTTGGGCGAGGGATGTCAGCGACGCTAAATTTCAGTTTGGACAACAACTTGGAAATGAAGGTGGTTAACAAAGAAGATACCACCGGTAAGAACCCCTATAAAGTGATCAGTCTGATAGACCAATTTAAGGTAGCCGGCGGGTATAATTTTGCGGCAGATAGTATGAATTGGAGCAATTTCGGAGTCAATCTGCGTCTGAAATTTCCCAAGTTGAACAATTATACGCTGAGTCTGAGCACCAATCTGGATCCGTATATGTACGAGATCGTCAACGGTTCTCCGAGACGAACGAACAAACAATACTGGCACAACGGCCGTTTCCCTCATTGGAGCGGATTCAGGTGGAATTTTAGTTATACGTTCAATAACCAAACCATCAAAAAATGGAAGGAAAAAGCGGAAGGAATCAAAGCAACGCATGACGCATCGGAGGATGAGGACGACGGTGGTCTGACGCCTGTCGAAACGGATGGCGAGGGCATGGTAAGTGGCGGAAAACAGAAACACAAACACGAGACGGAAGTGGATGACGGCTATGAGAAATTGCAGATTCCGTGGAGTTTGACGCTCAGTTATTCGCTGGCTTACGCGGACGGGCGGACGTTCAATTACGACAAGATGCAATACAATATGGAGTTCACCAACTCGTTGACCATGAACGGCAATATCGGTTTGGGACAAGGATGGAAAGTGAGTGCCAGTATGACGTATAACTTCAATTATATGAAGTTGACGGCGTGTACGTTCAATATCAGCCGTGATTTGCATTGCTGGAACATGACCGCGTCTATCAACCCGATTGGTCCGTATAAGAGTTATACCTTCCATATCGGCGTGAATGCCTCTATTTTGAGTGACCTTAAGTATGACAAAAACAGTAACCAATCGACGAACGGACGTGTGACGTGGTGGTAAAGACAAAGTACAAAGGGACAAGGGACAAAGTACAAAGGGACAATGTACAAAGTACAAAGGGACAATGTACAATGTACAAAGGGACAATGTACAAGGGACAAAGGAAATTTAATGAAAGGATAAATATATGAAAATTGAAAATCAAAAAGTAGTAACGGCGACGTATGAATTGTATATCGCCGGAGAAAATGGAAAAGAAGAGTTGATGGAACAAGCGACCGAGCAAACTCCATTAACGTGGTGTCAAGGCGAGGGAATGATGCTTCCTGCTTTTGAGGCCAACATGGAAGGCAAAGCAGCGGGCGAAGAGTTTGATTTTGTGCTCAAAGCCAATGAAGCTTATGGCGAATATCTGCAGGAAGGTCTGATGGATCTGCCGAAGAAGATGTTCTTCAATGGCGATGGTGAGTTTGACGACGAACGCGTTTATGTGGGCGCCATCGTGCCGATGAACACGGTAGATGGTCAGATCGTCAAGGCACAAGTTTGCGAGATCACCGAGGATCAAGTAACCATTGATCTGAATCATCCGTACGCCGGCGAGGATCTGCATTTTAAGGGCAAGATCCTTGAGATCCGCGATGTGACAGCCGGAGAATTGGAGGCCATCCGTCATCCGCGTCATGGATGCTGCGGAGGTGGTTGTCACAAGAAAAAAGGCGAAGGCTGTGACGGTGGTTGCGGCGATTGCGGAGGATGCGAGGGAGAATGAGATTTGAGATTTGAAATTTGAGATTTGAAATTTGAGATTTGAAATTTGAAATTTGAGATTTGTAATTCAAAATTAAAATACTATGGCAAATATTGTAGCGATAGTGGGTCGTCCTAATGTTGGGAAATCGACTCTGTTTAACCGCCTGACAGGAACCCGGAGGGCGATAGTGATGAATACCGCCGGCACGACTCGTGACCGTCAGTACGGCAAAGCGGAATGGTGTGGACGTGAGTTTTCCGTCATCGACACGGGAGGATGGGTCGTTAACAGCGACGATACTTTCGAGAGCGAGATCAACCGTCAGGTAGATTTGGCCATCCGCGAAGCCGATGTGGTGATGTTGGTGGTCGATGTGAACGAAGGGGTGACTCAGTTCGATATGGAAGTGGCTCATTTACTTCGTCAGGCCAAGAAACCCACCATTCTTTGTGTGAACAAAGTTGATACATTCGAGAACCAGTACGGAGCAGCGGAGTTTTATAAACTCGGTTTGGGCGAACCGTTCATTTTGTCGGCAGAGAACGGTTTAGGAACCGGTGATCTGTTGGACGAAGTGGTGAGCCGTTTCCGCAAGGAGGATAACAGCGATGAGGAGTTGGAGGAGTTGCCTCGTTTTGCCATCGTGGGTCGTCCGAATGCCGGCAAATCCAGTATTTTGAATGCCTTTATCGGCGAGGATCGAACCATCGTAACGGATATACCGGGCACTACACGCGACTCGATTTATACCCGTTACAATAAATTCGGCAAGGATTTTTACTTGGTTGATACCGCCGGAATCCGCAAAAAAGCCAAAGTGACGGAAGATATGGAGTACTATTCGGTTGTTCGTTCGATCCGTGCGATAGAGAATAGTGATGTCTGCATTTTGATGATCGACGCGACGAGGGGTATTGAGTCTCAAGACCTGAATATCTACTCTCTTATTCAGAAGAACAAGAAGGGATTGGTGGTCTGCATCAACAAATGGGATTTGGTAGAAAGCAAGACGAATGCGGATATAAAGGCATACGAAGCAGCTATTCGCGAACGGATTGCACCGTTTACAGATTTTCCGATTATCTTCACGAGCGCGTTGACCAAACAGCGTATTTTCAAGGTGGTAGAGACGGCATTGCATGTCTATGAGAACAAGAACAAGAAAGTGCCGACGGCTCAGTTGAATGAAAAATTCCTGCCGTTGATAGAGAACTATCCCCCACCCGCTTGGAAAGGCAAGTACATCAAAATCAAGTATTGTACTCAATTGCCGAACACGCAGATACCGACGTTTGTATTCTTCGCCAATCTGCCTCAATACGTCAAAGAACCCTATCGCCGATTCTTGGAGAACAAGTTGCGCGAATGGTGGGATTTTGAAGGCACACCCGTACAGTTGTTTATCCGCGCCAAGTAAGGTACAAAGGGACAAAGTACAAGGTACAAAGGATTAGTAAAAAATGCAAAAGTTAAGAAAAAGTTATACTTTTTACTTAAATACTTGTATATATCAAAAATTTTTAGTAATTTTGCGCGATTTTTATGTGCTAAATGAAAATAATAGGTTTTGTATATAGCGAATCGGGTTATGAGATGGTGTTGAAAGGCGACAGTTGTCTGCTGAATGGACGCAAGCCTTTCTTTGTGCCGGATTGGAATCATGAAGTGGGCGTGACGGGATGTATGATCTTACGTGTGAGCCGTTTGGGCAAAGAGATCGCGCCTAAGTTCGCTAGCCGCTATTACGACGCTATTGCTCCCGGAGCAGACTTCGTTGCGATAGACGTATTGCGCGAAGCGAAAGCATCAGGTCGGCCTTGGACACGCGCTTTGGCATTCGATTATTCGTTGGCCATCGGAGAATGGGGGGATGTACAAAGGGACAATGTACAAGGGACAAAGGACAATGTACAAAGTACAAAGGACAATGTACAAAGTACAAAGGACGATGTACAAGGGACAAAGGACAATGTACAAGGGACAAAGGATTATGTTTTGAGCCCTGAAGAAGCGATTTCGGAAGCGAGCAAAGTGATGACTATCCGGCAAGGCGATTTGATTTATATACAAGAAAGACAAGTACCTCGCGTCGTACAAAAAGAAGAAATCATCCGTCAGGAAAAAGACGGAAAAGAAACATTATATTGCAAGATTAAATGAGAAAAATCCTAACAATAGTCCTTTCAATGGTTTTGAGCCTGCCTATGTTGGCGGGAGTGCATTCTTACGCCGATCATTCGGTGTTGAGTGAAGGTCATTGGGTTAAGATCCGGGTCAGTGAATCCGGCGTATGTCGCATGAGTTTCAGCGAGTTACGCAATGCGGGAATCGATCCTCAGCAAGTTCGCGTATTCGGATATGGCGGTGGTCAGTTGACTCAGGATTTCAAGAAATCGAAGATTGATGACCTTCCCCAGGTTCCTGTTTATGTGGGCGAGGGATATGTGCTTTTCTGGGTACAAGGTGTGATTAGTTGGGAATACAAAAACAACCGTTTCGTTCACACGCGCAATACGTATTCCAACTACGGGTACTATTTCTTGACGGACGATCAGGGTACGATGTTAGCTCCTGAGACGAGTGCGTCCGTAAGCGGAACGCCTGTTGACGTAAGCGAATATATTGATTATCAGGTACATGATATGGATTCGCTGAATTTGATTGACCGTACGGGTGTTTCCGGAGGCGGACGTACCTTCTACGGCGAACAATTCAATGCCAATCAAAAACGCAGTTTTGTTTTTTCCACTCCGAATGCGATAGAGGGTCAAACGAGTACCGCGCATATCGAGGTAGCGGCATACTCGGCTAACCCGTCGTATTTCTATGCCAATCTCAATGAGGGAGGAAGCCAGAGTGTGTTTATCAGCGGTAATGCGGATCATTATACCTTTGGCAATGTGGGCGTATTGGACATCAGTAACAGTTCGTCGTCGGGCAGTCAGCGTGTGGAGTTGCAACTTCAGAGCAGTTCGTCGGGAACGTTAGGATGGCTCAATTATATAGAAATCAGTATTCCCAGTCAGTTGAGAATGCAAGGCGATTGGATGCCGATTCGTACGACTGAGGGTTATAAGAGTTCCAAACCGATCCGATTCCATCTTCAGAACGCGCAAGCGAACACCGAGGTATGGGATGTGACCGATTTAGGCGCTATCCAACGTATGGAGACGCAGTATAGCAACGGCGAGATCACTTGGGTTGGCAGTCAGGCGGACGATATTCATGAATACGTTGCTTTTGCGCCGCAAGGTCAGCAGTTCGTGAGCGCAGAGGTGGTGGGCGATGTAGCGCATCAAGATTTGCACGCGTTGAACAATATCGATTATGTCATCATTTGTCCGGAAGGATATGAATCCGTTTCCCGCGAGTTGGCTCAAGCTCATGAAGCCAAACAAGCTATCACGTGGGCGGTAGTGACAGATCAACAAGTATATAATGAGTTCTCGTCAGGTACACCTGATGCGAGCGCCTATCGATGGTTGATGAAAATGCTGTACGACCGAGCCAATAACGGAATTGGTCAGAAACCCCGGTGGTTATTACTGATGGGACATGGTAGTTTTGATAACCGCAAGTTATTGACCAATTCGGGGGCAGCGCTTTTGCTGACTTATCAGTCGCGCAATTCAGAAAACGAGGTAAAGGCTTATGCAACCGATGACTACTTCGGTTTTTTGGATGACAATGAGGGCGAGACCGATACGCAAGGCCGTATGGATATAGGTGTGGGTCGTTTGCCGGTAAGCAGTCTGTCCGAAGCCCGTACGACGGTAGATAAGTTGATTGCGTATATGCATAATGATCAGCCGGGCAAATGGAAAAACCAAATTGTGTTCCTTGCCGATGATGGCGAGCACGGGACGCATACTGAGACGGCGGAAGGAAGCGCAGAACGATTGCGCACTAACAACCCTGATTTTGTGGTCAATAAGATCTATTTGGATGCTTATCCGCAAGAGGTTAATGCAAGCGGCGAGAGTTATCCGTTAGCAAAAAACAGGGTGCAAAACCTGCTTCGTAGCGGTGTGTTGTTCTTTGATTATTCAGGTCACGGCGGTTACAACGCTATCACCAACGAGTCGATTTTGAACCTCAAAGATATCGAAAGCATGACCAACCGCCATCAGGCATTCTGGTTGTTTGCGACTTGTAATTTTGCGCAATGCGATGGAGGCAAACGTTCGGCAGCAGAGGCAGCAGTCCTTAATCCGAACGGAGGTGCTATCGGAATCCTGGCAGCAACCCGCACGGTGTACGCTACACCGAATACGGAGCTGAACCGCCGAGTATGCGACCAACTTTTTGCCCATACGAATGCCTTCCATTACGAAGCCACATTGGGTGAAGCGGTAGCTACCGGTAAGAATAATCTTGGCGGTGACTCCAATAAGATGGCTTATGTGCTGCTTGGCGATCCTGCCATTCGTCTTAACTACCCCACCGATTTTCAAGTCCAGACGACTTCGGTGATTGACACCCTCAATGCGTTGAGCGTTCAGCGCGTAGAAGGACGGATCATGGATGAGGACAGTTTGACAGTAACGGATTTCAACGGCAAAGTGGAAATCACCATCTACGACAAGATGCAAGTCATCACCACCCGCGACAATGACGACAAGACCGACGAGGCAACTTATTTGGAGTACAACGATTATCCCAGCACTATTTTCTCGGGTGCGACAGAAGTCAAGGACGGTTTATTCGCGTACACATTCATGGTTCCCAAAGATATCCGGTATAATTTCGGAAACGGACGCATCGTCTATTATGCTGTGACGACCGATAGTCTGGAGATGGCGGAGGCTGTGGGACATTTCGAGCAATTCGTTATTGGCGGAACCGGCAGCATGCTAATTGCCGATACGACAGGACCGGAAATGGTTATTTATCTGAATTCCAAGGCATTCCGCGACGGAGACAAGACTTATTCCACTCCTCGGTTCTTTGCCGATCTGCACGACGAGCATGGTATCAACACGGCAGGAGCCGGCATAGGACATGACCTGATGCTCATCGTTGATGACGATCCGAAAATGATCTATTCGCTGAACGAGTATTTCACCTCAGCTGATAACAGTTACCAGAAGGGACAAGTGAGTTATTTGATGGAGACATTGCCGGACGGACCGCACAGTCTCACTTTCCGCGCATGGGATTTGCTGAACAACAGTACAACGCAGCGTCTGAATTTCATCGTAGAAGCCGGATTGGATCCGTCCATTTACTCGGTGACAACCTATCCTAACCCGGTACAAGAGACCGGAGTTTTGAACTTGATTGTCAATTACGATCAACCCGACGAACTGATAGCAACTGAGTTGTATCTGTTCAATCTCAACGGACAAATGGTTTATCGTCATACGCAGGACAATCCGGATCAAGTATCCATCCATTTGGGACAATTGGGTCTGCAGCCCGGCGTTTACGTCTATCATGTGAAAATTAAATCCGCGTCCAGCAAATACAGTACGACGTCAGGAAAGATTATAGTAACAAAATAATTGAAAATTGAAAATTGAAAGTTTTTGCCTATGAAACAAATCGCTGAATCATTGAATTGAAAATTTGAAAGTTAACAAAACATAATATAAAAAACAATGAAAAGAATTCTTATTTCTCTCACAGCAGTATTGTGCGCCGCAACGATGAGCGCGCAAACCGTAGATGACACAATGAACCCGCTGATTACCTCAATGCCGTCGCTTTCGATTGCTCCGGATGCACGTGCTGCCGGTTTAGGTGATATCGGTGTGGCAACTGAAGCCGATTTCAACTCTCAGTACTGGAACCCGGCCAAGTACGCATACATGTACTCGAAAGGCGGTCTGACAGCCAACTACACCCCATGGTTGCGCAAATTGGTAAGCGATATCGATTTGGCATACCTCGCCGGATTCTATAACTTCGGTGATTTAGGTGGCGGTATCGGTGCATCATTCACGTATTTCTCAATGGGTGACGTGGCATTGACTGACGGAAACGGTAACACGATTCAAAACGTACGTCCGAACGAATGGGCTTTGGATCTGAGTTATTTCCGTAAGTTGCACGAATATGTATCCATGTCAGTAGCCGTTCGCTTCCTTTATTCGGATTTGAATAATGGCGTAAACGGAAGTGCTATGGGTGGAACAGAAATGCACGCAGCATGGACGATGGCGGCTGATATTGCCCTGTACTACCGTCAGCCGATCGAGTTGCCGATGGGTGAGAGTCACTTCGGTTTAGGTTTCTCGCTCAAGAACTTAGGCGGCAAGATGACTTACGACCAAGTAACCAGCAACTTCATTCCTGCCAGCATGAATATCGGTGCAAGCTATGAGTTGCCGTGCGACAAATACAATTTCCTGACGTTCAACTTAGAGGCAAACAAACTGCTCGTTCCGAGTCGTATGTCTAAGTTCGCACCGGATCAGACTACCGGCAAATACACACAGGACGAGTATTCGGCTTTGAACTCGGCAAAGGGTTGGTTCCAATCTTTTGCAGATGCTCCGGGTGGTGCCAAGGAGGAATTCAACGAGGTTCGCTGGGGTGCAGGTATCGAGTATAGCTACAACAAGCAGTTCTTCGCTCGTGCCGGTTATAGTTATGAAAACTACTATAAAGGTAATCGTAACTACCTCACTTTCGGTGCCGGTTTCCATTTGTCGATCGTCAGTCTGGACGTAGCATACTGCGTTGGTTTGGCTCCATCCAACCCCTTGGATCAGACCATGCGTTTCACGCTTGGCTTTGACTTAGCAGGTATTCAGGATCTGGTTAACAACCGAAAATAAGTAGAAATTCGAAAACATGAGAATCGGATTTGGATATGACGTACATCAATTCTCCCCTAACCGTCCATTATGGTTAGGGGGAATTGAGGTGCCATACGAGCAGGGATTGTTAGGCCATTCGGATGCCGATGTAGTTATCCATGCGCTATGCGATGCCCTGTTAGGAGCGGCCGCTATGCGCGATATCGGTTATCATTTTCCGGACACAAAAGGCAACGAATACGAGGGTATAGATTCTAAAATCCTCCTTCGCCGAGTAATGGCCATGCTGCGTGAAGCAGGATATGAATTAGGAAATTGCGATATTACTATTTGTGCGCAAGCTCCGAAACTGAATCCGCATATCGAAGCCATGCAAACATGTTTGGCAGGAGTGATGGGATGCGCCAACAATCAAGTGAGCATCAAAGCCACTACGACGGAGCATCTTGGTTTTGTCGGTCGGAAAGAGGGAATTGCCGCCTATGCGGTAGTGCTCATTAACGGATAAAAGTAAATTGAAAATGCGTTTACGAACCTTGGTCATAGGATTTTTCTGCACGCTGAGTTTGAGTGCTTTTGCAGATGAAGATGTAGCCAAACGGATCATCTATAATGTGTTCCAATTAGGCGGTGAGGTTAATGTAGTGGAGGATACGGGAAAATATACCCGTATGGAAATCCCGGACAGCGTGACGATTGAGGTGTATAAAACCGATTCGATTGTGGTCGTGATGACCGCTTGTGCGCCGCAATGTTCTTCATGCGCGCGCGTATATAATAAGGAGTGGCAATTGGTAAGGATCATCACTCCACCCTCTCCTTCTATTTTTCCTTTCGCCAAGATAGATCCAAACAGTGGTCAGATCATCTGGACAGATAATGATAAATGGGAATACTGATATATTCCCATTTTTTATTGATGATTGGTAAGTGGTGATTTGATCTTTAAGATTTGAGGAACTCATAGAGTTCTTCAGCTATCCGTTCGTCGGAGTGTTCGTCGCAAATATCGACGTCCAGAATATGATTGGCTTTGGCATAAAATGGTTCCCGGGCTTCGAGTTGTGGAGTGATGAATGCCAATAATTCCTCTTCCGTTCTCCCCTGCAGAACCGGCCGTTCGCTCAAATCGGTCAAAATCAGTCGTTTCGCCAGGTGTTCCGGTTTCCAACGGATATAAATGCTGGTTCCTAATTCGCGCAGGCATTCCATATTATCTTCCCAACATGGATATCCGCCTCCCGTAGCATAAATGATATTTTCAAAGGGTACTTGATCCGCCAAATCCTCTAGGACATATTTCTCTTTCCGCCGGAAATCCTCCAATCCGTATGTACGGATATAATCGGCAGTAGTCATTCCGTGTATTTCCTTGAAGGCTTCATCCAAATCAACAAAATGCCAGCCAAGTTTCTCGGCCAACATCTTACCGGCAGTAGTTTTCCCTGCCCCCATATATCCCACCAAATAAATCGGATAAATCATGCAAAAGCTAATGCGTAGAGTTTCATTTGTTTGAGCATCGCCGCTACGCCATTACTGCGCGTTGGGCTCAGATGCTCCCGAAGACCAATACGATCAATGAAATACAGATCGGCGTTCAATATTTCCTGTGGAGCATGTCCACTCAGTACTTCAATAAGCATCGCTACGATCCCTTTGACCAAAATGGCATCCGAATCGCCCGTGAAGTATAAATTACCATTCTCCACTTTCGCCGTAAACCATACTTTAGACTGACATCCATCAATCAGATTTCGGTCATTTTTGTCCGCCTCCGGCATGATAGGTAAACCTTTCCCATAATCAATGATCAATTGGTAACGATCCATCCAATCATCAAGGGCTTCAAAGTTTTCGATTATTTCGTCTTGTAATTCGTTGATAGTCATTCTTCTACTGTTTTTATCTCTCCATCGGCAAACATCCATTTCTTACCGGGGAATAATTCCGGCCACAAACGATTATGGGTAGAAATGAGAACCGTGATGCCCGCTTGACTGATGGAATAGAGCAATTCCATAATCCCTTGCCCTGTTTCGGCATCCAGGTTTCCGGTCGGTTCATCCGCAAGGATGATCTCCGGCGAGTTGAGCAACGCCCGTGCGATCACTACACGTTGTTGCTCACCTCCGGATAATTCATAAGGCTTTTTGTAAGCCTTTGTTTTCATGCCGACTTGCTCCAGGACCTCCACTACGTGTGCCTTCATCAGTTTTTTATCTTTCCATCCCGTTGCGCGGAGCACAAACAACAGATTCTCCTCGACTGAACGGTCCGTCAGCAGCTTATAATCCTGGAAAATAATTCCCAAACGACGGCGGAGATACGGCAGTTTACGGCGACGGATAGATTTCATATCATACTCCAACACTTTCGCTTCCCCCTCCGCAATCGGCAGGGCGCCATAGAACGTTTTCATTAGCGATGATTTACCGCTTCCCACCTTACCGAGCATGTAGATCATCTCTCCGTCTTCCACAGTGAGGTTGACATCATGGAGCACGATTTGATCGGCTTGATGAATCGAAACGTTCTTATATTCAATTAATTGAGCCATTAGTCCTCTTGGTTGATTTTGTCTTGGATTTCAGCCAATTGCTTTTTTAGTTCTTCAATCTTACGCTGCATATCCTCTACCAATTTATTGGCATTCTTGGATTTGCCGGAGAAGAAGAGGATATTATTCTCAGCCGTTTTGATCTCCTGTTGGAGGCGATCCCGCATGCGTCGTAATCCTTCTGCACCTTGATGCGCAGCCGCTTTAGCAGCGCGTGCAGCCCGTTCGTCCTTGGCTTTGTTGCGCTCATCTTTGATCGCTTCGCGCTTGGCATTGAAGAACGAATCGCATGCTTCCGAGAATTGCTTCCACAAGTCGTCCGAATACTTACGTGCAACCGTTCCGACTGTTTTCCAGTCCGCCTGCAGAGCTTGGATTTGGTCGGTTACTTCCTTCCAATCCTCACGTCCTGTTTCGCCGTTTTCCACTTTCGCAGCAGCTATCAACGCCAATTCTTTTGCCTGCTCAATGAGCGAACGTTTCCGTTTGAGATTTGTATTGAAAGCCTCACGTATCTCTCTAAAATACTCTGTTTTAGCATTGAAGAATCGGTCGCACTCTGCGCGGTACTCCTCATAGATTGATTGGTTGAATTTCTTGGGAGCAAAACCGATTTTGCGCCACTCGTTCTGAAGATCCTGCACCTTTTGCGTGAGTTCTTCCCATTTTTTAGCCGTGAAAGGCTCACCATTCACAACCGGCTCATTGAGCGCTTTGAGTTGCTCAATAATAGCCTGCTTTGCCTCTAAATTTGCCTGCTCTTTGGCATGCAATTCATCGAAATAAGCCTGGTGTTTCTTGTTAATAATGGAAGAAGCGGCTTTGAAACGATTCCAAATATCCTCACGAAGCTCGCGAGCAACAGGTCCTATCTCAGACCATTCGTCATGCAGTTGTTGCAACGCACGGCTTGCCTCCACTATATTTTCATTGTTTTGCAAACGCTCTGCGGCTTCACAAAGCAAGGTCTTGAGCTCCAGATTTTTCTTAAAATCCAGATCGCGTAACTCAATATTGATTTTCACCAAGTCGTAGAACTGTTCTTGGTATTGCTGATAAGCCTTGCGAACCTCGTGATTATGCGTAACGGGAACTGGTCCAATGGTTTTCCAGGTAGCCTGCAACTCTCTCATTCGTTGCAGATTGCCCATGACGCCTTCAGCGTCAGCACTCTCCGTCAACTTGCGCATTTCATCCAAGATAGCCTGTTTGCGCGCCAGGTTGTCCTCCTGCTCTTTGGCTTGAACAGCAGCCACCTCCGCACGCTTTGCCTTATATTGAGACAGCAACTCTTTGAATTGCTCCTCATAAGGATCTACTGCGGGTACTTCTGCACCCTCTTCCACCGGCTCCGTCACCTCTTCTTCGCTCGAATAGAAACGCGTTTTGAGGTGATCCACTTGGTCTTTAATCTCCATTACATCTTGCTCGAGCAATGCTTTCAGCTCGTCAATAATTTCTTGTTTTGTGCTTGCCATAAGTAGTTAAATACAAAATTGTGTGCAAAGGTACAACATTTTTCTGACATATGCAAGAAAAATTAAGGAAAAAATGCGCGCGCGCTTGCGTATATCAAAAAAAAGTAGTAATTTTGTACCCGATTTAGTTTGGATAAATAGGATTTAATGGATAAGATACGTAATTTTTGCATCATCGCACATATTGATCACGGAAAAAGTACTCTGGCGGATCGTATGTTGGAAATCACCGGAACGGTGGACGTTCGGCAAATGGAAAACCAAGTTCTGGACGACATGGAATTGGAGAAAGAACGCGGTATTACCATCAAGAGTCACGCCATTCAAATGGCGCATAAGGGGTATACCCTCAATCTAATCGACACTCCGGGTCATGTGGACTTTTCGTACGAGGTCAGTCGCTCTATTGCAGCATGCGAGGGAGCGGTACTTGTTGTGGATGCCACCCAGGGCGTACAGGCGCAAACCATTTCTAATCTGTACATGGCCATCGAGCATGATCTTGAGATTATCCCGGTGCTCAATAAATGCGACATGGACAATGCCATGCCGGAACGTGTAGAGGACGAAATCATCGATTTATTAGGTTGCAAACGCGAGGAGATCTTGCGTTGCTCCGCCAAAACGGGGGAAGGTGTTCCGGAGATCTTGGACGCAATCATAGATCGTGTACCGGCTCCGGTGGGAGATCCGAATGCTCCGTTACAATGTTTGGTCTTTGACTCCGTTTTCAATTCATTCCGCGGAATTATTGCATATTTCAAAGTAGTAAACGGTACGCTCCATACGGGCGATTTGGTACGTTTTGTCAATACCGGCAAAGAGTACGATGCCGATGAGATCGGTATCCTCAAGCTGGACATGAGCCCTCGTAAAAGTATCAGTGCTGGCAATGTGGGTTATATCATCTCGGGTATCAAGACATCGACGGAAGTCAAAGTGGGCGATACAATTACCCATGTGGCTCGACCGTGTGAAAAGGCGATTGACGGTTTTGAGGAAGCCAAACCGATGGTTTTTGCCGGAGTTTATCCTATTGAAAGTGAGGATTATGAGGATCTGCGTGCCAGTTTGGAGAAACTGCAATTGAACGATGCGAGTCTGACTTTTCAGCCGGAGAGTTCGATGGCGTTAGGTTTTGGTTTCCGTTGCGGATTTTTAGGCCTGTTGCACATGGAGATTGTCCAAGAGCGTTTGGACCGTGAGTTCAATATGGATGTGATCACCACCGTGCCGAACGTAAGTTATAATGTCTATACCAAAGACGGCGGAATGGTTGAAGTTCACAACCCGGCCGGCATGCCTGACTTGACGGAGATTGACCGCATCGAAGAACCCTATATACGCGCTTCGGTTATCACGACAGCGGATTTTATCGGTCCGATCATGACCCTTTGCCTTGGTAAACGCGGCGAACTCGTCAAACAGGAATATATCTCCGGAAACCGTATGGAACTACTGTTCGACATGCCGTTGGGTGAGATCGTGATTGATTTCTACGACAAGTTGAAGTCGATCTCCAAGGGCTATGCCTCTTTCGATTGGCACATGAACGGTTTCCGTCCGTCTAACCTCGTCAAACTGGATATCCTCTTGAACGGCGAACAAGTAGATGCACTCTCTACCCTCACCCACCGCGATAATGCGGTTGATTTCGGTCGTCGCATGTGTGAGAAACTCAAAGAGCTGCTTCCTCGTCAACAATTTGATATTGCTATACAGGCCGCAATCGGTGCGAAGATCATTGCACGAGAGACGGTCAAGCAGGTTCGCAAGGATGTATTGGCGAAATGTTATGGTGGTGACGTGAGCCGTAAGCGCAAACTGCTTGAGAAACAAAAACGTGGTAAGAAACGTATGAAGCAGATCGGCAATGTCGAAGTGCCCCAGAAAGCATTCCTCGCCGTGCTCAAGTTAGATTAAGCAAAGAAATATAATATTCATTTTCATTAATTCAAATGCTATGGAACAAATTGTACATTCTGCATGGTCGCTGATTCCGTTCGGCCTCATGCTATTGATGATTGCCATCGGTCCGCTGGTGGCGG
>Ga0247610_10001858_pt1 | contig 25396 bp, 19 predicted proteins | sample 174DNAGHGhighgp2_FD_193483 | JGI IMG/M metagenome (GOLD analysis project Ga0247610, IMG submission 193483) | Sheep rumen microbial communities from Palmerston North, Manawatu-Wanganui, New Zealand - 1742 DNA GHGhigh gp2 | ecosystem: Host-associated > Mammals > Digestive system > Stomach > Rumen...
TTTACCGATCCAGTAGAAGTTGTGGTTTGTGTATCCGTCTTCGTATACATTTTCGATCCATCCGGCGAGCATCTTCTTTACAAATTCGGTGTTGCCCATGCCTGCGAAATAGTACATGGAAGCGAAAATGTCCTGGATCTCTCTGAAGCCGATCTCACGGTAACCCTTCTGTGTCCAGTCAAGAGATCTGGATACGAATGTCTGATAGAAGACCTGGAAAGGAAGGTTGTTGTTTACATAGGCTTCGAAGTCCTGATCCTCGTGCTCGATCTTCATGTAGCTTGCGTACTTGCCTGTGAAGTCGATAACATCCTGAAGGTCCTTTGCAAGGTTAGCAGGATCCTTGATGTATTCTGCGACTGCCTCTGCTTCTTCTGCAGGAGTCTTGTCTACAACATAGTTCTCGTTTACGCAGTCTGAAGAAAGGCATGTGATGCTGTCGACACGGACAGCGCCGTTTGCCTTAACTGTGAAAGGTGTGGATGTAGCGAAGAATCCCGGTCCCTTTCTGGAAGGTCTGCATGCCAGAGGGAAAATGAATTCAGGATTTGAAAGGCTTCCTGAACCAACGAAATCAGCATATCTTACGCTGTACTGATCAGGGAAGAAATTACCGTCATCAGCGTGTACGACTGTCTCGTTGAATCTGATATCGCCCTTTGTCCACTTGGGGTTCGGGTCAGCACTTACCGCACGGATTTCGTTATTCTCATCGAAGAATACCTGTGACTCGCCGACTACTGTTGTGAAGATAACGTCCTCGGAAAGAGCATGTGTCTGCTTTGTGCCGAACATACCTGTGCATACGATCCTGAGGTCCTTATTCTCGGATGTGGTGTTCTCGATATCAATGAGCTGTGCTTCACATGCTACGGGAAGTCCTTCTCTCTGAGGTACGATGAAGATCGTTCTCTTGATCTTAAGACCACAGGAGAGCTCGTAGTAGATGATAGTTCTGTTCTGTGAGTGAACTGTGCGGATCTTATCGAGGCCTTCAGCGATGGCATCTCCTGACCAGAAGATCTTCTTGCCGTTCTCGACAAGGTAGAACTGCCTGTTTGCAGGGAAGCCGTTCTCTTCAGGGAGATAGTCCCATCTTGTAGCGAGAACCTGTGTATCTGCATGTGATCTGAATGAACCGCCGCCCAAGCTGTCTACAGTGCTCTTCGGAGTTGACTGCAGAGGGAAGTCGAAGTTGATGCGGTTGCCGATGAGCATATTCGTATAGTAGTGAGGTCCGGGTGAAGGTGTGGAAGGATCAAAAGTAAGCTCGCCGTTTGTCGCAAGCTTTCCGCCCCATACATCTGTACTCTTGATAAGCTCTGCACATCTGTCCAGAACCTGTGCGCTGAATTTTGCTTCAGCGAGATTTCCGTCCTTCTCGGTAAATGCTCTGAAATCGTCTTCGTTTCTTACTATAAGGATGCTGTATCCTTCGTTGATAAGGCCTGTAAACTGCTCGAAAATCACGTCATCAGAAGCCAGGATGCTGACAGCCATGCTGTCAAATTTGAGACCTGAGACTCCGATAACGACAGGAGATTTTCCAAAACGAACGTACTGGGCAGAAACGCCGCCTGCTACGATCGTATCACCGAACTTATCCAAAAGAAGTTCTTTTGCGGGAAGTCTTTCTCCTCTTGCCTTTTCACCAATGTAACCCATGTTGATCCTCCATGAGAATGAATTATTTTCCTTGTATTTTCAGCAAGGAACCCCACGGTCGGTAAACCACGGGGTCTTGCTTAAACTGACAATAAATTACCGACTTGATTATCGATATTAGCCAAGCACTACCTCGACCTTATGTGTCTTGCCGTCGCCTGCGACAGGAACGATGCAGCCGTCAACTGCAGCACCGTCAACAGTAAGAGTCTTGCCACCCTTGTTTACGTGATCAGGGTTCTTGATCGTGATCTCGTATGTGTCGCCTCTGAACTGACGCGTAGCTGTGAATCCGTCCCATGCTGCAGGGATGGAAGGATCTACTCTCAAGCCGTCGAACTCAGGCTTAACGCCGAGGATGTACTGGGAGATGGCAACCATGTTCCATGCTGCTGTACCTGTGAGCCAGGAGTTCTTGCCCTGACCGAAGTTCTTTGCATCCTTACCGCCGATCATCTGGCCGTAAACATAAGGTTCTGTCTTATGGATGTCAGATGTCTCTTCTGTGAATGCAGGAGCGATCTTTGAATAGTACTCAAATGCCTTGTCACCTCTGCCGGCATAAGCCTCAGCGCAGATGATCCATGCATTGTTGTGTGTAAAGATACCTGCGTTCTCCTTGTATCCGCCCGGATATGTGGAGATCTCACCGTACTGGATATAGTACTTAGTGTATGCGGGGTTGTTGAGAACGAGACCGAATTCGCAGTTGAGATACTTGTCAATGGAGTTCAATGTCTTGATGTCAGCGCCGACATCCTTACCGATCTCAGACATAACAGCGAAGCCCTGGGGTTCGATGAAGATCTTGCCTTCTTCGCATTCCTTGGAGCCCATCTTTTCGCCGTTTGCGTCATAAGCTCTGATGAACCAGTCGCCGTCGAAAGCGGATTCCATAGTATTCTTCTTCATCTTGTCGATCTCAGCCTGAGCCTTGGCAGCCTCATCAGCCTTGCCGAGGTGCTCCAAGATACCGACATAAGCAGGACCTGTGTATGTGAAGAGTGCAGCAACGAATGCAGACTCAGCAACCTTTGAGTAACCGCCCTCTGCCTTGAACTTGGGGTTGGTGTATGTCTGGAAAGACTCACCGGGTGTGTCAGAGAAGCATGAGAGGTTGATACAGTCGTTCCAGTCAGCACGCATTGCGAGAGGAAGTCCGTGAGGTCCTAAGTTGTTAACGATGTGATAGAAGGAAACATCGAGGTGCTCGAGCATTGTGTGCTTTCCGTCCGGATCGTCATCGAAAGGAACGTTTGCATCGAGAATGCCCCAGTCGCCTGTCTCCTTGATATAAGCAGCTACAGAAAGGATCATCCAGAGCGGGTCATCGGAGAAGTCGCCGCCGATATCTGCATTACCCTTCTTTGTGAGAGGCTGGTACTGGTGATAGCATCCGCCGTCAGAAAGCTGTGTGGAAGCGATGTCGATGAGTCTTTCTCTTGCACGCTCAGGGATCTGGTGAACAAATCCGAGGATATCCTGGTTGGAATCTCTGAAGCCCATGCCTCTGCCGATTCCGGATTCGAAGTAGGAAGCAGAACGTGAGAGGTTGAATGTAACCATGCACTGATACTGGTTCCAGATGTTTACCATACGGTTGACCTTGTCATCAGGTGTATCAACCTTGAAGATCGAGAGGAGCTTGTCCCATGTTGTACGGAGTTCTTCGAGGCCTGCTGCAACCTTCTCAGGTGTGTTGTACTTGTCGATCATGGCATAAGCCTTCTCCTTGTTGAGGACCCATGTCTCTCTTGTAAGGAGGTTAGCCGGCTTCTCTGCTGCGAATTTCTTGTCCTGAGGATTCTCAGCATAGCCAAGGATGTAGATCAATGTCTTGGATTCGCCGGGTGCAAGAGTAACCTTCTTATAGTGGGAAGCTACAGGTGACCAGCCGTCAGCGAAAGAATTGGAAGGCTTGTCTGCCTTAACTGTCTCCGGGTTGTCCCAGCCGTTATAGATGCTTCCGAGGAATGCATCACGGTCTGTATCATAACCGTCGATCTCGTCATTTACTGTGTAGAAAGCGTAATGATTACGTCTGTCTCTGTACTCTGTTACGTGATAGATAGTGGATCCTTCGATCTCAACGCGTCCTGTGGAGAAGTTTCTCTGGAAGTTTGTGCAGTCATCCTGTGCATCCCAGAGACACCACTCAGCTACTGAGAAAATGGAGAAGCTCTTAGCTTCTGTGCCTTCGTTTGTAAGTACTACCTGCTGGACTTCGCCATCGTAGTTCTGGGGAACGAAGAAAGTAACTTCAGCCTTAAGGCCGTTCTTCTTACCCTTGATGATCGTGTAGCCCATACCATGGCGGCACTCATATTCATCAAGTTCAGTCTTTACCGGAGACCAGCCGGGATTCCAGACGGTACCGTTGTCATTGATGTAGAAATAACGGCCGCCCATGTCCAAAGGTACGTTGTTGTAGCGGTAACGTGTGATTCTTCTGAGTCTCGCATCCTTGTAGAAGCTGTAGCCGCCTGCAGTGTTGGAGATCAGTGAGAAAAATCCCTGATTGCCAAGATAGTTGATCCAGGGATAAGGTGTTCTTGGAGTGTTAATGACGTATTCTTTTCTTAAGTCATCGAAATGCCCGAATTTCATGTTAAATAGCCTCCGCATATTTATTAATAAGACTTAATCATTTTACACTATCCAAAAAGCGTTTTAAACAAAGCAAATATAAACATTCTATGTCTTATGTCACATTTTTGTGGTTCTTTGTCCGCCAATTTCCGGGGCAGACAAAAAAGCTGCCCCGGAAAACTCCGGGACAGCTTGTAAAACCTATCTTTTAGGTATGTGGAAACTACTTGATCAGACCCTTTTCCTTGAGCTGCTTATCCATTGCTGCCTTGGCCTCCTTCAGATCCTTGAAAGATCCCGAAGCATAGGTGCCGGCAACAGCCTTGAAGATCTGTTTGATGTCGTCATCACCGGGCTCCATATAGGAAGCATCGGCATTCATGGCACTGCTTAAAAGAACAGGATACGGGTTCTGGCCGCCAAGCCACTCAAGTGCGAACTTATCGTCTGCAGCAGCCTGTGTGATGAGCTTGACGTTGTTTACGAACTCGCCGTTATTGAGCATATCCTTGAGGTTATCCTCATTGATGCATACAGCTCTCATGATGTCTGCGGAAGTTGCCTTCTTGTCACAGTATTTTGAAGCCATTACCCATGTGCCGCCGTTAAAGTAGTTAACGGGAGCAGTCGTAAGACCCCAGTCACCTGATGTCGGATTGACTGTTGTGCCTTCGCCGGGATTTAAAGCAAGCTGGTACTTTGCAAACTGCAAAGATCCCCAGTAGGAGACTACGGTCCTGTCGGACATCTTGGATGTCCACTGCTTGGACCACTGCTCAGCCTTGAATGTGAGATTCTCCTGGTAGAGAGTCTTTGCGTAGTCGAAAAAGTTTTCGAGGCTTGTATCGTATTTAACAGTTCCGTCCATGATCCACTTGCTGCCTCTGGTATCGACATAAGGGTCGAACACCTCGGTGAAGCCGCCGATGAGCTTAACCTTGCCGCCTGATGCGGTATTTACTTTTCTGGCAGACTCAAGCACGGCGTCCCATGTGGCAAAAGACTTGGCGAGCTCGTTTGGATCAGATGTTCCCAGATACTGCTCTGCCACAGATCTCTCATAGAATACGCCGCAGGGTGCAGCCTTCCAGGAAAGGCCCTTGATGACGTTGTCCCCGTCACTTGCGAACCTGAGCGTATAGCCAAACATGTTCTTGCACTCTGCATAATCGATTCCGAGATCATTTACTGCGATCGTGTTGTCGGAAGCCAGATACTTTCTGGCATAAGCGGCATCGCATGTGAAAATGTCAGGTGCGTTGTTTCCGTCTGAAAGTACAGCATCAAGCTTTTCCTGATAAGCCTTGCTGTTGTTCGATAATTCGACCAGATCGTAATCCTCAGACTTAATGCCTGCGTACTTCTCGGCAAGTCCGATAAACTCTGAATTGTGAGCATAGATCGTGATCTTGCCGTCATCCTGGTCTGTGACTTCGGCTACGGTAAGTTCCTTGTAGCCTTCGAGATCCGGAGGGACCTCAGTTGTCTCTGATGCTGTGGGCTTGGTATCCGTTGAAGAAGCCGTTGCAGATTCCGAAGTGGCGGTGGGATCTACAAGAGGCATATCACAGGAAGCAATGCTCAAAACCAAGACCGAAGACAGCAACAAAGCAATCAGCTTGTTTTTCTTCATCCTATTATCCTCGCTAATATTTTTTTGATAATTTTCAAAAGGCATTTTATAACACATTGCATAGAACTGCAATCCAGTTCTATGCAAGTGTTCAATGTTTATATGTAATTTTTATGCAATCCGATAATCTTTTACGTAACTGTCAGGTGAAAAAGATCGACTGGCCGTAACGGTTAAGGAAGTCCTTATAAGCATTCATGTCGATGACTGCGCTGTAGACCTTGCCGTCGACCACACCGTAAAGCGTTGCGAAATTATTGTTTGCAGGCTCTGCTGTAGCAGGACCCGGTGCAAGATATACCGCTTCAAAGTCCTTGGCTTCAACTGTATTTGCAGCTGCTGTTGTCTCTGCCGGAGCTGCTGTAGTCTCAGAAGTCTGGCCTTCAGCGGGAGCTGTTGCTTCCACGGAGGGCTTGGGCTGGATCTTAAGAGAATTTGCAAGTCCTGCTCTAAGAGCATTTTCGAGACCTGCGGGATCCTTGCAGAGTGAATTTAATGTGATGTACTGGCCGGAGATCATATCAAAGCTTGCAAAGTCGATAACAGTATTCTTCTCTGCGCCTGTTACCTCATAGACCATGAGTACGGACAATGCTCTGCCGTTTACCGTGTGCTGAAAATCGCAGATGACATTGTAAGGATTCTCGATCGCACCCTTAAGATCGTACTCTGCCTTTGCCTTTGCATAAGCTCTGCTGTATGCTCCTGCTGCCTCCTTGTAGAAACCGTCAACGATGAGATTGATCGAGTTCATAACAGTCTCATTTGCAGCCTTTGTAACAACAAATCTGTTTCCTTCGAACTTTGCCAGAAGGATATCTGAACCGTCTACATAAGAGCTCTCAGCGAAAGCCTCGGAAGATACCGTGAAAGTATCGTTAAGGTTTATATCCGTATAGCCGGAATAATCAACACGCTGCGGGAGCGGCGTAGGAGAAGGGGTAGCTGTGGGAACGGGTGTGGTGGCCTCTGTTGCCTCCGTCTCCTCTGTAACAGTAGTTGCGGTTGTAGCTTCAGTCGTCGGCTCGACGGAAGTCTGCTCCGTCTCTGTCTCAGTATAGAAAGCATTTCCAAGATCGCTTATTCCCTGCCCCAATTTATCGGTATTGATCGAACATGCGGCAAGAAATGTCGTTGTCATGCCTGCCGAGATGATCAAAGCCACAAGCTTGTTGCCTTCAAGTTTTTTCATCTTTTTCTTACCTCCAAACCTTATTCGTTATCTTTATAATCAAACTGTCTATTGCTGTCCCGGACGGTTATCAGCCGTCACCCTTTATTATAAACCACTTTACTCTTATTCAGGTAAGATAATGCTGTTCCTGCTTACTGCCACGGAGAAGACAAGCCCCTGTGCCGATGAAGATCTCCTGATGAGGATCGTGCCCGTCTGGCTTGCAAGGAGTGCCAATGCCGTCGCCGAATCGTTCTTCTTTTCCGGCGAGAATGTCATTTCCATAGGCACCTTGGTCCTGGATATCTTCTCCGAATCAAAGGATTCGACCTCCGAACCCAATTCTTCCGCTATGCCCTTTACAATCTCGCTCTCCCTTGCAGAATACGCGCAGGAGACCTTTGCGACCGCCATGGGATTTAACAGGTGGTTGATAAGGGATTTCCTGATGGCCGGACGGCAGTAACCGGGATCCGTCTTTGTCTTGATCTCGATTCCGAGGCTTAATATCTTAGGCACAAGGATCAGGTTGTTCCCGTCATCCCCGTCTCCGAGATATGTGCATGTGATAAAGACTCCGGGCTCTGTTTTCCCATCCCTGGAAGCCTTGTACTGCTTGATGAAATCCTCCCTCATATCGTAGGGATATGTATGGAGCGAATATGCCATCGGGTCAATGACCGGATCTGCAAAAACGATCGGAAGATCCGTATAAACATTGACCTTCTCGCCTGCCCTGATCCTGGCATTCACCTTCGCGAAACCTTCTTCGTCATTAACCGCCATACCGTAACGCGTTACAAGATTTGTCAGATCGCCCGTGATACCAGCCTTGCCTTCAAAGCCCGAAAAGCAGAACGATCCCAAAGACTTAACTATCGCTGCATAGACATCATCACAACCCCTGTCGTAAGGCTTGTTGCCGCGTCTTATCACCGCTGCATACCTGCCCTCGGGAGATACTGCGATCACCGGAAGATCACGTGTCTTGGCTGTGCTCGTCTCCTCCACCGCCTTAATGGCAACCTCAAGAGGAAGCACCATTACGATAGCGCATGAAGTCTCTCCGCCGGCAACGACAAAGCTGCCCGTCATGAGCTCGGTACCGGTGACATATCTGCCTCCGATATCGTCAATGAGCTTCTTTCCAGTCTCCAGCGCCTTCGGTGATTTGCCGTAACAGATTACATACATAAGGTTAAGTCATCCTTTTCGCGTTTCTGATATAACATTACCACTCTTGGGCGGGATTTTACTGCTACAATTAGTGCAAATTAGCGTGGAGGAAATTGTTATGAAGATAGTCATTCTTGACGGCTCGGCAGCCAATCCGGGCGATATCACATGGGGAGCATTAGAAAAGCTTGGGGAAGTCACTGCTTACGACATCACGTCCAAAGACCAGCTCATAGAAAGGATGCAGGGCGCGGAGTGCGCGATCACCAACAAGACTGTCTTTGACAGGGAAGTCTTCGATAAGCTCCCTGACCTCAAATATATCGGTGTCCTTGCAACCGGCTACAATGTCGTCGACCTTGAAGCAGCAAGAGAGCACGGCGTCGTGGTCACGAACGTTCCGGAATATGCGACTTTCGCGACCGCACAGATGACCATGGCACTTCTTCTGGAGCTCACAAATCTCGTGGGTCTTCACACAGCTTCGGTCATGAACGGCGAATGGTGCAGCTGCCCTCAGTTCTGTTACTTCAAATCGCCCCTCACCGAGCTCGCAGGAAAGACCATTCACATAATCGGCCTGGGCAAGATAGGCCGCCGCGTGGCACAGATGGCTTCAGCCTTCGGCATGTATGTTACGGCCACTCCTCACAGGAAGGAACTTATCGGAACACTTGCCGAAGTCGGCTCATGCACCGTAAGATACCTTGATTTTGAGGAAGGCGTCAGGAATGCCGACGTCGTATCCCTCCACTGCCCCCTGACTACTGAGACCAGGGAGATCATAAACAAAGACTCGTTAAAGCTCTTCAAGCGCGGCGCCATCCTTCTTAATGTCGCAAGAGGTCCCGTCATAAACGAGGCGGATGTCAGAAATGCCCTGGACAGCGGGTTTCTCGCAGGCTACGGCACAGATGTCGTCTGTGTTGAACCGATGCTTCCGGACAATCCCCTGCTCGGCGCACCCAACTGTGTCATCACTCCCCATATCGCATGGACACCTGTTGAGACCAGGATCCGCCTGATCGATGCCGCCGCAGAAAACCTCAAGGCGTTCCTGGACGGCAAGCCGGTAAATCAGGTTAATTAAGGTTCTGAAAAAGTATTCCAAAGATTCCAGAAAAAAGTCCGCCCGGGCATAGCCGAACGTTTTGCCGGACAAAGAGACAGCCACCCTCAAAATACACTGCATAATTCACGCAGTGCGTGACAAAAATCGTGAAAAACAGATTGTTAACTCAAAATTCCACTGCAAAACACACTATACAGCGTGTATTTTGCAGTGATTTTTCGAGAGCAGGCATTGGAATCTCCGAAAAAGATGGATCTCAAACCGGCAAAAAAATCCCTATAACACGCCGAGGGCTTCCCGTTAAATCGGAAAGCCCTCGACATGGAATAAGGGATAGATTAAGAAAATTGTCGTAATTAAATATTCCGGATGCAAATTCGTAAATATGTATCCAGCCAAATTTTAACAAGCCGAGTGTCTTTGGTCAAATCATTTTTTGTACTATTTTCTTGATGTTTTCAGTTGTATTGCAAAACCGGCTGCACAAAACGCCACAAGTACCACCAATCTTATCAGAGCGTAGCTCATGGAGATCTCTTCGCCGATCACTCTCTGCTCAATAATGCCGGCATATTCACCCGACGAAACGCCTGCCCAGATTATCGGAGCAAGGGCGCCTGAGATGATCCTGGCACCTACATACGAGGTAAAAAGGCTTATAGTCCATTTCTGAGCATAGTAGACGATTATGCCGATTATGGCACCGACTACAAGGCCGGTTCCGTAGGTGGCAAGGAATCTTAAACCGTTGCCTTCGATCTTCGCGAAAAGGAAGCTGAAGTCATCGTAGAACCAGAACGCGCAGACAATCGTGGTTATTGCTATCAGGGCCTTCATGTACAGCGTAAAGGCAAGGATGCCCAGTCCGACCGTAAACAGTAGCAAAACGACTGATTTGCTTATGTAATTCCATGACATACCCATATTGCTCGTCATGCTTATGATGATCTTTCCCAGGATAAATCCGGCTACACCACCGGCGATTCCGAGGCTTAAACGGAAGAGTTTGTAGCCTTCAAAGCACATAAGCGCGCCGGCCAAAACCGCTATTACCGTAACTACAATATTAGTCAATTCCCAATATCTCCTTTATCTCGTCTGCCTTGCTGCAGCTGCAGAGCCTGACCTTGATCTGAGAAGATCCCGGAAGCCCCTTGATGTAGAAAGGCATAACGCTTCTAAATTCCCTTACCGCCACATCCTCAGGAAGATACTTAAGTCTTCCTTCAAGTTCACGGATCAGCATGAGCTTGCGGTCCTTTTCACAGGGCATTGCAGGGATCTCTTTTCCATTGAGACCTGCTGTCACCTGCTCAAATATCCAGGGGTTGCCTCTTGCCGCCCTGCCGATCATGATGCCGTCACAGCCGGTCTCCTCAATGATCTTCCGGGCAGACTCTGTGTCAGTAATATCGCCGTTCGCAAAGAACGGGATATCGTAACCCCTTACGGCTTCGCGCATTACTGCGATCGCCTCATTAGAGCTCTCGCCGTGGTACATCTGGATCCTGGTCCTTCCGTGGACGCAGATCATATCACATCCGGCATCAGCCAGGGCTTTTGCAAATTCCGGTTTCCCCTTGTCCCCGGCATTGTATCCGATTCGGGTTTTAACAGTCACGGGAACATTGAGGCAAAGCGCCGCCAATGCCTTTTTGCAGGCCTTAACGATCGAAGCGGCCCTTGCGGGATCCTCCATAAGTGCGCTTCCCGAGCCCGTTTTTACTACCTTCGGCACCGGGCAGCCCATGTTGATGTCGATAATGGACACCTCCTGCAGGACCGGGGTTTCCATGATGGTCCTTACCGCGGCTTCGAAATCCTCCGGCTCGCTTCCGAAAAGCTGGATCGCCGTGATCTTCTCCTCATCAGGTGCGATCCTCATATAGCGGAGGCTCTTGCCGATTCCGTTATATCTTATGGATCTGGCGCTGACGAGTTCCGTCGGGCTGTAGGCCGCGCCCATCTCATTGCATATGATCCTGAACGGCAGGCTCGAAAAGCCCGCCATCGGCGACAGGCATATCGGGTTTTCTATTTTTATGTTGCCTATCTTGACTGATTTCATTAAAACTCCAAAAATTCAAATTTACCGATAATTGATTTTATACTTTTTCTTGCTTGAAATAATAACAATTCAGGGACAAAATAATATCTGTTAAAGAGGTGCACTATTTATGGATGATTGTCTTGTTTATTTTTTCACCGGATTTCTGGACAGCGGAAAGACTTCCGTTATCTGTTCCTGGATCGGCGGTGAGAACTTCAAGAACCGCAAGGTTGTAGTTATCAACACCGAGGAAGGTGAAGAGGAATACAAGCAGGAGAACTACGAGGGTGCTGACCCGGTAGTCATCAACTGCGACACCGAAGATGTCAACAGGGACATGACTTTCGATATCGAGGCAAAGTATAAGCCCGGTGTCGTTTTCATTGAATGGAACGGCTCGGTCTCCCCTGCTGAATTTTTCGAGAAGGTCGACGTGCCCGAGCGCTGGGCTCTGGCAGCAGCGATCGTAGTGATCGATGCATCCACATACGGTGCGTACTTCAAGAATATGCAGACTTTCTTCGCTGACTATTTCAGATACGGTGATACGGTCATTTTCAACAGGGTAAACGAAGAAACAGACAATATCCCCAAGCTCAGAGGCTCAGTCAAGGCGGTTAATCCCGGCATGAGCATCAATTTCCTTGGCGAGGACAACAAGATCATCAGGATCGAAGACCACCTCCCCTTTGACCTTAATCAGAATCCGTGCAACATCGCAGCAGAAGATTTCGGTCTTTTCTATACCGATGCCATGGATAACATGAACCGTTATAACGGCAAGAGAATAAGCCTTATAGGCCAGGCCGTAATCTTAAGGGAGTTCAATGGCAGGGCGTTTGTCCTTCAGAGACAGGCATATACATGCTGCGCTGCAGACATCCAGATGATGGGGGTTCTTTGTTTCTACCAGTTCAAGTCCAACTTCCCTGCAGGCCAGTGGCTCAAGGTCACAGGACAGGTCAGATATTTCGAGGACGATGACGGACAGGGCGGCAAGGTCAACGTTCCCTGCCTTACCGTAGAGGATTACGCAATAACGAGCAAGCCCGACAACGAAGTTATTTATTTCAACTGAAAATAGAAAAGAGGCATTTTAAATGACAAAAGTAGACATTTTCTCAGGATTCCTGGGAGCAGGCAAAACAACATTGATCAAGAAGCTTATTGCTGACGGATACAACGGCCAGAAGCTCGTTCTTATCGAGAATGAGTTCGGTCAGATCGGCATCGACGGCGGCTTCCTTAAGGAGTCCGGCATCAACATCACCGAGATGAATTCCGGCTGTATCTGCTGCAGTCTCGTAGGCGACTTCGGCACAGCTTTGCAGGATGTTATTGCTCAGTTCTCACCCGACAGGATCCTGATCGAACCCTCCGGCGTAGGCAAGCTCTCCGACGTAGTTGCTGCCGTTAAGCGCGTAGAAGGAACAGAGATCTGCGGAACAGTTACGGTTATCGATGCTTCCAAGTGCAGGATCTACTTAAAGAACTTCAAGGAGTTCTATGAGAACCAGATCAAGTACGCAGGAACGATCATCTTAAGCCGTACAGGCAATATCTCCCAGGACAAGCTCGACCAGGCGATCGCCCTCATCCGTGAGATCAACGATCACTCCCAGATCATCACAACACCCTGGGACGATCTTTCAGGAGTACAGATCCTTAAGGCTATCGAGGAGCCTCTTACGGCAGCAGACATGGCTGCAGCCCTTCTCGAAGCTGAGCAGCACGAGTTAGAGCATTCCCACCATCATCACGAGCACGGTGAGGACTGTGACTGCGAAGAGTGCAGACATCACCATCACCACGATGATGACGACGACGATGACGATGATGAGCACGAGCACCACCATCACCATGATCACGATGATGATGACCACGATGAACATGAGCACCATCATCACCATGACCACGATGACGATGACGACGATGATCACGAGCACGAGCATCATCACCATCATCATGATCATCACGCTGACGAGGTTTTCGATTCCATCGGATTCGAGACATCCAAGAAGTTCACAAAAGCACAGATCGAAGATGCCCTCAAGGCATTGGATGATACAGAAAAGTACGGCATGATCCTCCGTTCAAAGGGTATCGTTGCCGGAGAAGACGGATCATGGATCCATTTCGACTTCGTACCTGAAGAGGCCGAGGTCAGAACAGGTTCTTCAGACGTAACAGGCAAGATCGTCGTTATCGGGTCTGAAGTTAAGAAAGACGCAGTCAAAGAGTTATTCGGGATTTAAGTGCTATGAGTAAAAGAGGATTAAAGATCATCGTAGTAGGTGCCGGTAAAGTCGGCGATACACTCGTTAACAGACTCGCTGAAGAGGGTCACGACCTTGTCATCATCGACAAGAACGTAAACCGTCTTACAGAGCTTGCAAACCTGTGCGACTGCATGGGTATCATCGGAAATGGCGCAAGCCACGGGGTTCTCGAAGAGGCAGGTGTCGCATCTGCCGATCTCTTCATTTCCGTTACCGAATCAGATGAGCTTAACCTCCTTTGCTGCACGATCGCAAAGCAGTTCAACAGGAACCTTGCTACGATCGCCCGTGTAAGAAATCCTGACTACGGCAAGGAGATCCCTTACCTGAGGTCCAAGTTAAGCCTCGAAATGATCATCAATCCGGAATACGAAGCAGCCGTTGAGGCGGCACGTATCCTCTTCCTCCCTGCAGCGCTCTCGATCAACTCTTTTGCGCACGGCAGTGCCGAGATAGTCAAGATCAAGATCCCTGAGGGAAATGTCCTTGACGGAAAGACCGTTGCATATCTTGGAAGCAATATCACAAACGGCATCCTTATCGTAGGCGTTGAGCGCGGCGATGAGGTAACGATCCCTAACGGTGCTTTCGAGCTTTCCGCAGGCGACATTATCTCTTTCGTAGCTACAAGAAAAGAGTGTCACTCATTCCTCAAGTCCATCGGCTTTAAGACCAACTCCGTAAGGAGCACGATCATAATCGGCGGCGGCAAATCAGCATTCTACCTTGCCGACCAGCTTATAAAGACCGGTATCGATGTAAAGATCATCGAAAAGGATGTGAATCGCTGCGACGAATTGAGCGAACTTCTTCCCAAGGCAACCATCATCAACGGAGACGGCATCAACGAGTCCCTCCTTGAAGAGACCGGCATCAGGGATGTCGATTCCGTTGTCGCCATGACAGGCATCGACGAAGAGAACATCATGTTAGCTCTCTTTGCAAGACAGATCTCAAAGGGCATCAAGTCAGTAACCAAGATCAACAAGATAAGCTTTACAGACGTTATCAACCGTCTTGATCTGGGAAGCGTTATCTATCCCAAACAGATCACGGCTGAGGCTATCATTACCTACGCACGCGCAAAGCAGGCTTCTATCGGAAGCAACGTAGAAGTCATGTATCACCTTTTCGACGAGAGAGCAGAAGCTATCGAGTTCAAGGTAATGGAAAAATCCGCTGCCACCGGCATCCAGCTCAAGGACCTCAAGCTCAGGCCCAATACGCTCCTTGCCTTCATCAACCGTTCAGGCAAGATCATTATCCCTACGGGCAGCGACTCGATCGAAGTTGGCGACAGCGTCATGATCGTTACAAAAAATAAAGGCTATACAGCTTTGACGGATATTCTCAGATGAACATAAAAATGCTCATTTACATCCTGGGAAAGGTCCTGCTGATCGAAGGCGTTCTTATGCTTTTGCCTATTGGCTGCGGCTGGATCTATGGTGAGAGCGAGACCGTTTATTATCTGGTCTGCGCTTTGACCTATGTTACTTTAGGCTACCTTCTCTCATTTAAAAAGCCCAGGAACATGACCATCTTCATCAAGGACGGCTGCGTTGCGACCGCTCTTTCCTGGGTGGTATTAAGTATCGGCGGTTGCATTCCGTTCATTCTCACTGGAGAGATCCCTTCTTTCACGGACGCAATGTTCGAGACGGCTTCGGGCTTCTCCACAACAGGTGCGAGCATCTTAACGAACGTTGAAGCAATGTCCCATTGCTCGCTTCTGTGGCGTTCACTGACCCACTGGATAGGCGGTATGGGCGTTCTCGTTTTCCTTCTTGCCGTAGTTCCTATGACAGGCGGCTCCAACATGAACCTCATGAGAGCAGAGAGCCCCGGTCCTACAGTCGGCAAGATCGTTCCCAAGGTAAGATCCACAGCAAAGATGCTCTATCTCATCTATCTTGCGATGACAGTAACGGAGATCATTATCCTTACATTCTGCGGCATGCCGTTTTTCGACAGCCTCTGTTCCTCATTCGGAACGGCAGGTACGGGCGGCTTTGGTGTAAGAAATGACAGCTTCGCTTCTTATGCTCCGCACATTCAGGTAATCGTTGCAGTGTTCATGATCCTGTTCGGCATGAACTTCAATTTCTACTATTACTTCACTACAAAACAGATAAACAAGGCATTCAAGATGAGCGAGATCAAGGTCTATCTTGCCGTTATCGCCATAGTCACAGCCATCATCTGCTTCTCCGTAAGAGGCCTTTACGGAAGCTTTGGCGAAGCATTGAGACATTCATTCTTCCAGGTGGCAAGCATAATTACAACGACAGGTTTTGCCACAACGGACTTTGACCTCTGGCCTTCCGTTGCCAAGTTCCTGCTCTTAAGCCTCATGATCCTCGGTGCCTGCGCAAGCTCCACCGGCGGCGGCATCAAGGTCGCAAGATTCCAGATCATGTTCAAGTCCGTAAAAAGAGAGATCCAGTCTTATATCCATCCCAAAACCGTTAAGAAGATCCATGTCGACGGCAAGACAGTTGACAGCGAGATCATTCATTCCGTTGCACTCTACTTCTTCATCTACATGATCATCTTCGCAACGTCGATGTTCATCGTATCTTTCGAAGGTCACGATCTCGTTACGGTCTTCTCTTCAGTAGCAGCAACATTCAATAACATCGGACCCGGACTTTCACTCGTAGGACCTACACAAAACTACAGTTTCTTCTCCGGACTCTCGAAATGGGTGTTCATTTTCGATATGCTCGCTGGCAGACTCGAGCTCATGCCGCTTATCGTATTCCTTGCACCTACGACTTATAAGGGAATAATAAAAAAGCCCCGCAAGGTGCGGAGCTGATTCACGTGATTTTTAAGGACCTGTCAGATCTCGTAAGGCTTGGGATCTGTCTTGGTGTACCTGATTATCTCTTCCATTCTGGGACGGTCAAGATATGCGACGAGCGAGAAAGCCTTTCCTGACTTGCCTGCACGCGCGGTACGGCCGATCCTGTGAAGATAGAGTTCGTTCTCCTTCGGAATATCGTAATTAAAAACCGCTTCGATATCGTCAACGTCGATACCTCTTGCCACAACATCTGTCGCAACGAGCACATCGAACTTGTCTGCCCTGTACTGGTCCATTACTTTATTTCTGGTGCCCTGGCCGATATCACCGTGAAGGACTCTTGCGGATACGCCTGCGTGGGTAAGCATCTCGCCGACCTTCGAAGTCGTGGTCTTCGTATTGCAGAAGACGATCGTTTTCCTTAAGTCTTCCTTCGCCATGATCCTTATGATCGCTGCGAGCTTATCCTTTTCGGGACATTCGACAATATACTGGTCGATATCAGGATGGTCTTCAGCCTTAGGCATGACATCGATCTCAGCAGCATCTGACATAAACTCCCATGTGATGTTCTGGATCTCCCTGGGCATCGTAGCTGAGAATAAAGCGATCTGCTTATCCTTCGGAGTGAGCGCCATTACTTTTCTAATGTCATTAATAAAGCCCATCTTCAGCATCTCGTCGGCTTCATCCAGTACGAGCGTATATATCTGGGAAATATCAACAAGCCTTCTTCCGACCATATCGATAAGACGTCCGGGTGTGGCTACTACGACCTGGGGATTTTTCTGGATCCGCTCGGTCTGGAGACGCATGCTCTGGCCTCCGATAAGAGCTGTTACCCTGAATCCTTTAATGTATTTAGCAAGGCCTTTGAGCTCTGTCGTGATCTGAAGCGCAAGCTCTCTTGTCGGACAGAGGATAAGCGCCTGGATGAACTTGGAATCCAGATTAAGGTACTCTAGGATCGGAATACCAAAGGCAAACGTCTTACCTGTTCCGGTAGGCGCTTTGGCAATGACACTGATGTTGTCCATCAGGAGGGGAATGGCCTTCTGCTGAATGGTAGTAGGCCTTTTAACGCCCATCTTCTTCAGCGAGTCCATCACCTCAGGTGACAGGTCCAGATCTGCAAATGTTATTTCTTCACTCATAATTCCACCATTTCTCTATATCCCGCCAACTATATCACAGATATTCTCATAATGGTATTATTGCTTAAGTAATATATAAACCGTATTAAAGGAGTTCCTTTTATGGCAAAACGCGTATTTCTCATAGTTCTGGACAGTTTCGGGATCGGCGGCGCACCTGATGCCGCAAAATTCGGAGATGAGGGCAGCAACACCCTTGCAGCCGTCCTCTCATATTCCAACGATGCTTTCCCTAACCTTGCGAAAATGGGACTCTTCGCGATCGACGGCGAAGACGATCCAAGGATCACCGCCTATAAAAAAGCCCAGGACCTGATCCCCTCCCCCATCGGATCTTACGCAAGGGTCCGTGAGGTATCTGCCGGCAAGGATTCCACGATCGGACACTGGGAGATTGCAGGCATTATCTCTGACAGAGCCCAGCCGACTTATCCTGACGGCTTCCCTGAAGAAGTTATGACAGCGCTCGAAAAGGCTACGGGCAAGACATTTCTCTGCAACAAGCCTTACAGCGGCACCGATGTTATACGCGATTACGGCGAAGAACATATGAAGACAGGAAAACTAATCATCTATACTTCAGCTGACAGTGTTCTCCAGATCGCAGCTCATGAAGACATAGTACCGTTAGATGAGCTTTACGATGTCTGCAAAAAGGCCCGCGAAGTTATGTGCGGCGATCATGCGGTAGGCAGAGTCATCGCAAGGCCCTTTGTAGGTGAGCCCGGCAGCTTTACAAGGACTGCTAACCGTCACGATTTCTCTCTTGCGGCTCCGTCATCCACCATGCTCGATCTCTTAAAGAGCGAAGGCTATGACGTAATATCCGTCGGCAAGATCTATGACCTCTTTGCAGGAAGGGGCCTTACGGAATCCAATCCCACCAAGGGCAACACGGACGGCATCAACAAGACCTTAGAGATAATGGACCGTGACTTTAACGGCCTGTGTTTTATAAATCTCGTTGACTTCGACATGAAGTACGGCCACAGAAATAATATCGAAGGCTACAATACCGCCATGCATGAATTTGATGATGCACTGGCCACCATATTAAGCAAGCTCAGAGATGACGACCTTCTCATCATCACGGCCGATCACGGGTGCGATCCTTCCACCGCTTCAACTGATCATTCAAGGGAGTGCATACCGCTCCTGATCTACGGCGCAGGATACAGGACTCCGTGCAACATGGGCGAACTTACAGGCTTTAACAATATTGCCGGAATCGTTCTCTCTTCCCTGATGTCCAGGACCTATGAGCATGACTTTGCACCCGCTGCAAATACAAACATCCCTGATCCTGAGAACATCATGAGCTATGTTGATCTGACGAACCTCAAGACTGTTGCAACAGAAGACGACATAAAGGAACTGATTGAGAGAGCCGTCTCCCTCAAGACTGCATCCGTATGCATCCAGCCCTGCTTCGTTAAGGACGCTGTGCGCTTTTCCGGGGGAAGAGTCGCTGTATGCACTGTAATAGGATTCCCCAACGGTTATTCAACGACCGCCACCAAGGTCTTCGAAGCAAGTGAAGCATGCGATAACGGAGCTTCCGAGATCGATATGGTGATCAATATCAACTTCGTCAAGTCAGGAAGATTCGATGAAGTATATGAGGAAATAAAGCTTATTGCAGAAGCTGTCCATGCCAAGGGTGCGATCCTTAAGGTGATCATTGAGACCTGTGACCTCACTGAAGATGAGAAGGTGCGTCTTTGCAGGATCGTAAGTGACGCAAAGGCTGATTTCATTAAGACTTCAACAGGTTTCGGCAGCGCAGGAGCCAAGGCAGAGGACATCGCTCTCATGAAGAAGAACGTAGCCCCCGGCGTCAGGATCAAGGCCGCAGGCGGCATCAGAACTGAGGAAGCCGCCAGGGAAATGATAGCTAACGGTGCCATCAGGATCGGAGCTTCAAGACTCGGAAACTGAGCAAAACAAAATTTTGTTCGTTTTTGACTAAAACAAGGTTTTAGTCCCATTATTAGAACATAAACCGTGATATAGTACCTCCAGTAAAGAACATACGATCTTTTTGGAGGTATTAATTATGTCACCGTTTGATATGCTGGTTTTCTTCTTTTTCATCCTCGTTACTATTAAGGCAGCTGCTTCATGCATCGACTACTGGAGAGATATTGATGATGAACTCGCAGAAGCTTCCACACCTCACAGGACACCTGTCAGGGCTACCCTCTCAAGGACTGTAAGGACAGGCAGACCTTCTTCTGTACGTGTCACACCTATCAAGCGCGTGAATACTCCTGCGAAGGTATACGCCCGCACTTATACCGATAACCGTCAGATTATTTTAAAGGATAAGGGTGCCGCATAAACCGACCAAAGACAGCCAACCCATAATCCGTTTTTTCTCCGTAAAGGGACTTATCCGGCCTTGCTTTACATAACTGTTCTTCCGTACCACACCTCACAAAAGCAAGGCCGGGATATCTCCCGGCCCATACCATATGCTCTTGATCGATTTGGAATCAGAACGATACCTTGTTCTTTCCTTCCCTCTTAGATTTATTGAGCTTTCTTTCAGCTCTGGACAGGAGGTCGGACAGATCAGGCTCTGTGTTGTCGAACATGGCAAGACCTGCTGAGATAGTTACTGTCTCTCTTCTGCCGTCAAGGATAACAGGCTCGCTTGCGATATTCTCAACAAGCTTTTTTGCCATGCCTATGGCAGCGATCTTCTCGGTATCAAGAAGTACGATAGCGAATTCATCACCGCCTGTACGGAAGCATGTATCTTCTGTTCTGACATTTGCCATGCAGGATTCAGCAATGCTTCTTAAGACGATATCACCGTTCTGCTGGCCGTTCTGGTCATTTACATGAGTCATGTCATCGACGTCTATTACCATAAGCGCAAATGTACTTCCGTCAGATCTCTTCTCATAGAGGCTCGCGTACTTTTCGAGGGTCTCATAGAAATAACGTCTGTTGTAAAGTCCGCTTAAGTCATCGACACGGGCAAGGAGTTCCATCTTGTGATAGGAACGCTCAAGTTCTAATTCAAGCTTCTTCTGCTCTGTGATATCACGGCTGATGCCCCATGTTCCTACGATCTCATTGTTCTTGTCGTAGAGAGGGTACTTGGACGCACTGTAGTACTTGATGTTATCTTCATCAAGCGGAAGCGACTCCTCAAAATTAAGGATGGGCTTTCCGGTCCTCATGATCTCCAATTCGAGTGCTCTTGCCTTGTCTGCGAATTCTGCAGGGAAGAAATCCCTGTCTGTCTTGCCTACCAGTTCGTTCGGATCCTCAATACCGAACTGCATCGCATGCATCTTATTGTTCCAGATAAATCTTGAGTTCTTATCCTTGAAATAAATGGTATCCTTTCCGTCTCTTTTGATAGTATCGATTACGAGATCGTCGTTAATCTGCAATTCTTCCCAAAGTTTTCCTTTTGCCATTTATTTCTCCTTGGTCCGCGGGGTGAGGATAAGCTTTTAATTGAAGCGCTTTCCTTCGCCCTCTCTTATTTCAATGCCTTCCAGTACAAAGGCCTCATAATACGAATTGCAGTCAAAAGCTGCAGGGGTAAATACGCCCGGCTTCTTCCACTTGTCTTTGCACATGAGCTTAACACCTGCAATGAGAGCTGAGCCCTTCAAGTATTCGAAGGCGCTGTTATAGTTCTTCTCATAGCACTCATCGTTATCGCCCTTGATGACGTAAGACTTGGTAACTTCCTTGCCTTCCCTCTTGCCCTGACCGGTGATATAGATCTCAAATGAAGCCATACCCTTAGCCTTCTCATTCTCGTCCTTCTCGATCTCAAGGTCTGCCTGCTTCGGAAGCATAGCTGCGATAAGGTCGATCGGAGCGACCTCTACATTGTTGACCTTGACGGGCACATTGGATAAGAGTCCCATCTCCTTAAGGAAGTCGATCTTCTTCTGAGGAGGAATATGCTCCTTGGGAGGTTTTTTCCCAAGCTTGAAATATCTTACGCTGATCGCGTCAGGAAATTCCTTGAGAAGATCTGTAAGCATGGGGCTGGATGAAAGATATACTTTGCTTCCGCCGTCAGACTTGCCTTCGATGGAAAGAGGATCTGCTTCGACAACCTTGCCCTTATCGATATAGAAGACCTTCTTATCGTTAGTCGCTTTCTTTATCGGGATGAGCGGAGGCTTGATGTCCTCTGAATAAAGATTCTCATCGATATCCTTCTTCTTGCTCTTTGTGGTCTCCTTCTGCTCGCCGGAAACTGAAATGATATCAATGCTGTCGATCTTATTGAAATGATAAAGACCGGCATGTCTGATGATGGTATTGGCAACACCGGGAACAAGGCCGGCGCCGCAGACTGCAGTATTGCAGTTGTTCTGGAATTCCTTGAACTTCTCGAACTGCTTTGACAGAAGCGAGATCGGCGACGGAAAATCAGGCACGCCGAAAAGTGTTGCATCGATATAGTCAGCTTTTGCTTTGATCGCAAGATCCATAGCTGAAAGAGCGAGTTCGGGCGGCAGGAGATTAACGACCATGTCAGGTGCAAAGATCCTTACCATCATCATGGCGCCCTCAACATTATTCACGTCAATTCCTGCAGTTGTGACTCTGACACCCATGCTTAAAGCAAGCTCTCTGAGCTCATCACAATCTTCTTTATTGCGGGAAGCAAGACAGATGCCTGAAACATAAGACTGGTATTTGCAAAGTTCAATGAGCAAACGCTTAGTTAATTCATTGCAACCGAGAATTAATACCCTCTTCATAGATCCTCCCCAAGACCATTAACCAAAATTCTAAAATTATTATATTTAAAAAGATACCAATGAGCAAACGAAAAATACACAAATTTTAGGAGTTTTTGTGCATATACCTTGCACCCATTCATAGCGTAATATACCGTTATCCAAACTATTATAAAGGAGATTGTTATGAAGACAGTTAACAAAATCGCTGCAGCTTTCCTTTCCGCAGCACTTTTGCTCGGAATGACATCTTGCGGCGCAGCTAAAAAGAAGCTTCAGATCCTTGATACAGCTTATGCAGTAGAAGACTACGCTATGGCTATCAGCAAGGAGAACGAAGGTCTCAAGGCAGCTATCGACCAGGCACTTAAGGAACTTACAGATGACGGCACAATCCCTGCGATCATCGAGAAGTACATTCCTTCCGGCAAGACAGTAGAGAAGAAGGATTCCGTTAAGGGTGATTATCCTGAATTCACAACTATTGAAGCAGGCAAGCTCATCATGGCTACAAATGCTTTCTTCCAGCCCTATGAGTATCACGATGGCGACAACATTGTCGGAATCGACCCTGAGATTGCTAAGGCAGTAGCTGACAAGCTCGGTCTTGAGCTCGTTATCGAGGACGTTGAGTTCGATTCCATCATCGCTGGCGTTCAGGCAGGCAAGTATGACATCGGATGCGCAGGCATGACAGTTACAGAAGACAGACTTAAGTCCGTTAACTTCTCCACACCTTATGCTACAGGCGTTCAGTCCGTTATCGTTGTTGAAGGTTCCGAGATCACAGACGTAGATAAGCTTCTTTCAGGCAACTACAAGGTTGGTGTTCAGACAGGTACAACAGGTGACATCTACATGACAGATGACATCGGTGAAGACAGAGTTGAGCGTTTCGCAAAGGGTAACGATGCTATCATCGCTCTCCAGTCCGGCAAGATCGATGCAGTAGTTATCGACAACGAGCCTGCTAAGGCATTCGTTGCTGCAGCAAACAAGTAATCAGCATTACTTAGAGTTTAGTAACAAAACAATCAAAAAGAGCGGAAATATGGTCTGTATTTCCGCTCTTTCTGTATTTATAATAAAAGATGTTTTTCTAACGGATCAACAATTAACAATTGAGGATAATCAAATGCCCAAGAAGAAATCGTATAAGATACCGCTGATAATCGCAGCCATACTGCTCGTTATCATCGCCGCAGCATTATATTTGCTGATTGCACCCATAGCGAATATACCGTCCTGGTTCATTCCTGCCCGAGAGGCTTTCTATGCTTCGGCGTTCTATTCGGACTTCGAGAACAACTTCATCACAGACAGCCGCTACATGTATATCGTCAAAGGTCTTGGCGTCACTTTTGAAGTTACATTCTTCGCTGTGCTTTTGGGTATTGTTTTAGGCGTCATCGTAGCTCTCGTAAGATCTTCTTATGACACGTTAAAAGAAGAACTCAGGGGCTTTGGCAAGGGCATTCTTTATTTCTTCTATAAGCTCTGCGGCGTATATCTTACGGTCATCAGAGGAACCCCTGTAGTAGTTCAGCTCATGATCATCTACTTCGTCATTTTCGCTTCTTCCAACAATAAGATCTTAGTTGCTCTTCTTGCATTCGGTATCAACTCCGGTGCTTATGTGGCAGAGATCATCAGAGGCGGAATCATGAGCATCGACAAGGGTCAGTTTGAAGCCGGTCGTTCTCTTGGCTTCGGTTATGTAAGAACTATGGCTTTCATCATCATTCCCCAGGCTTTCAAGACCGTTCTTCCCGCACTTGCAAACGAATTCATCGTCCTCATCAAAGAGACTTCAGTATCCGGTTATGTCGGACTCCAGGAGCTCACAAAGGGCGGAGACATCATCAGATCAAGAACCTATTCCGCGTTCATGCCGCTTATTGCAGTTGCGATCATCTATCTTGTTATCGTAATGTTCTTCAGCTGGCTTGTATCGTTGCTCGAAAGGAGGCTTAAGAACAGTGAGCGCTGATAATAATGTAATCATTTCCGTTAAGGATCTTAAGAAATACTATAACGACGGTGAGGTAAAGGCTTTAGACGGCGTTACCACCGACATCAAAAAGGGCGAAGTAGTCGTAGTTATCGGACCTTCAGGTTCAGGTAAGTCGACCTTCTTAAGATCCCTTAATCTGCTTGAGCGTCCGACAGGCGGCACTATCACTTTCGAAGATAAAGACATCATGTCCCCTTCGACAGACATCAACAAATTAAGACAGAAGATGGGCATGGTGTTCCAGCACTTCAACCTCTTCCCTCACCTTACCATCCTTCGCAACATGACTATTGCGCCTATGAAGCTTCACGGTCTTTCAAAAGAAGACGCCGAGAAGAAGGCTATTTCTCTTTTGGAGAGAGTCGGTCTTGCTGACCGTGCAGGCGCATATCCTTCACAGCTCTCAGGCGGTCAGAAGCAGAGGATCGCTATAGTAAGAGCTCTCGCGATGGATCCTGATGTAATGCTTTTCGATGAGCCCACGAGCGCTCTTGACCCTGAGATGGTCGGCGAGGTTCTTGATGTTATGAAGCACCTTGCAAAAGCAGGAATGACCATGGTCTGTGTAACACACGAGATGGGCTTCGCCAGAGAAGTCGGTACTCGCGTCATATTCATGGACTGTGGTAAAATCATCGAAGAGAACACGCCTGAGCAGATTTTCACAAATCCTCAGAACGAGAGACTTAAGGCTTTCTTACAAAAAGTTTTGTAATCAATAAGGAGGGGTAGATCTATGTTTTGTGAATCATGTGGTTCCTTAATTCCTGATGGTCATTCATTCTGTTCCAACTGCGGAACTCCCGTGTCAAGACCCCAGGTTCAGCCTGCTCAGGCAGCACCTGCACCCGTCGCAGCAGCGCCTGTAGTTGCAGCACCTGTAGCAGCGGCAGCACCCGCTCCTGCAGCTCAGCCGGTCCAGCCTGTATATCAGCAGCCTGCAGTTCAGCCCGTACAGCCCGTTTACCAGCCTGTTGCTCAGCCTGTTCAGCCGGTTTACCAGCAGCCCGTATATCAGCAGCCTGTATACCAGCAGGCCCCTGCAGCTCCCGTTAAG
>Ga0247610_10001859_pt1 | contig 25389 bp, 22 predicted proteins | sample 174DNAGHGhighgp2_FD_193483 | JGI IMG/M metagenome (GOLD analysis project Ga0247610, IMG submission 193483) | Sheep rumen microbial communities from Palmerston North, Manawatu-Wanganui, New Zealand - 1742 DNA GHGhigh gp2 | ecosystem: Host-associated > Mammals > Digestive system > Stomach > Rumen...
TGTGTTGCCACGACGAAGCTGGAATTGCATGATTCCATCGCCACCGATCCTGCCAAGTGTCTGACGGGCACTTACCCTTTGGCCATTGATGACACTGACGGCTGCCAGGTTCGTGTAGACGGTGAGATAGGTGCCGTGGGAGATAATAACCACCATGGCTCCATCATAACCGAATACCGCCGTCACCTTACCATCGAAGACACTGCGGGCGTAGGCGCCTGGCTGACCCTTGATCTTGATACCCTTATTGTCGAGGGAGATATTTCCCTTAACGCCATCCACGGAGTACTGACCAAAACGGTTGACAATCTTGTATCCACCAGTCAGTGGCATGGGCAGACGACCGCGATTGCTTTCAAAGCTGCCTCCGAGTTTGCGATCTTCAGTAGAGACTGTCCAGTCGCTTTCTTCCTTGGCCTTGCGCTTCTCCTCAACGAGTTCTTTTTCGCGGGCCTTGGCCTCTGCAGCTGCTTTGCGCTCCTCTTCCTTTCGGGCTCGCTCCGCTTTGCGGGCTGCCTCTTCAGCCTTACGCTTCTCCTCAGCACTCTTACGGGCTGCGGCTCGGGCTTCCGCCTTGGCCTTTTCCTCGCGGGCCTTGGCTTCTGCTACACGACGGGCATTCTCCCGGGCGGCAGCCTCGGCAGCAGCTTTCTTACGAGCCAGTTCTTCGGCACGTTTCTTCGCGGCTTCTTCTGCGGCCTTTTTCTTCCGTTCTGCCTCGGCACGGGCCTTCGCACGGGCAATCTCCTCAGCTATCATCTTGTCGATGCGGGCATTGAGCTCAGCATCTTTCTTCTGTTGCTGGCTGATGATATCCTGTATCTGCTTCTGCTGTTTCTGCAGGGAGGTGACGACATTCTGCTGCTCCTGTTGTTTACCCTCCAAGGCTTTCTTCTCCTGTTCGCCACGGTAAAGCAGATCGTTTTTCTGACGTTTGGTGGCCGACAGTTCTTCTGCGGCTTTGCCCACCTCATTCTTCATGGCCTCCACAGCCTCACCCTGTGCCCGTTGGTAGATGGCATATTCACGCACAAATCGTAAACGACGATACATCTGTGAGAAATTGCTGGCACTGAAAATAAACATCAGACGGTTCTCGATATTCCGGTTTCGGTGCATATAGCGCAGCGACTTCATGAAACGCTGCTTACGCGTGTCGAGTTCCTGTTCCAATACCTTGATGTGCTTATTCAGCTCATCGATGTTGTTATCAAGCTTGCCGATGTCATGACGGATGGTGTCAATGGTCTTACGTTTGTCGTTGATCTCATTGTTGATGACCATTAGCGTCTGCAGGCGTTGCTTGACATTACGCTCGTTTTCCACGAGCTTCTTCTTCTGTTCCTGGATGTTCTTCTGTATCTTCTGTCGTTCGTTCTTCAGACTCTGCACGGTGACGACAGGCTGCTTGGCCTTGGTCGTCTTCTGAGTTTTCTGAGTACTCCGAGATTTCTGGTTACTCTGAGTTTTCTTGACAGCAGTAGTCTTGGTGGTGGTCGCCTTCCTCTTCACAGAAGAATTTTTCTTCTGCTGGGCAGGAACAACCATCACCATGCACAGACAGAGCAGCAGGGTGAACAGACGGTTCATCTGTGATTACAGAGACATGAAGCGGGTCAGGATCTCGTCGATCGTTACCTCACGGTATTTGTTAGATACCTCAGTACGTGTCTCCCAATCAGTATCGTGCTTGATATAGTTCAGCGTCATACCGAGTTTTACTTCCTTGTTCGGGGCAGTAAAAGTGATGGCCGACTTCTTGGGGAACTGTTTGTTGTTGACCATTTCAAACTCCTCGTAATCCCAGTTCAGCTGAGAAGAGGTGTTATTGATTTTATCTCTGTAAAGCATGTTGGCCATGCGGATCTGACCGTCAGCTCTGCTTGCCAGCCAGCTGTACAGCATCTTGCCAGCCTCCAGGTTGATCACCATGTCATCGCCACTCTCAATCATCGTGTACTGAGCAGTGTCCACGGGCATAGCCTCTTTGTTGATGCTATATTTGGCAGGTCTTGAGAGCTCGTTCCAGAAGAGGGCCTGCATGGTGTTGAAGTTCAGACCGTTGTTACGCATGAAGTCCACCTGTACATAAGGAGCCTTCAGGTACTGCTTGTTGATACGGTCCATGATCAGGACATAGTCGGGAGTCAGCTCGATGCGTCCTGCCTCCACGAAACCGAAGGCCATCAGCTGCAGACGGATACAGTCGTCACGCTTCATCTTCAGGTTGCCAGTAAGTGTCAGTTTCTGAGCGCCAGTCTCGATAGAGAACTTCACTTTCGAAGTGATGAACTTCTGTGAAATGGCATTCTCCTGCACCTTGGCAATGAAGCCCTTTGTAGCCAACTGTTCAGTGGTCAACGGCTTGTTTTCTACTACGGCCTTCTTTTTAGAGGCACATGAACTCAAGATAAGCAGCATTACAGGAGCTGCAATTTTCAAAATACTACTTGTTTTCATTACTTTACGTATTTTTTAAGTTTGATTTTTCGTATTAAGACCTGATTTTCAGGAGCTGTCTTCAGGGCATCCTGCCAGTAGACGAGCGCTTGGTCTGGCTGCTGACAGAAGGAATAAATATCACCTGCATGTTCCAGAATGACAGAGTTGTCCATGGAGTCATCCTTGTTCTGCAGGGCCTGGTCGATATAGATGCGGGCTTCGCTATAGCGTTGCTGCATAAACAATATCCAGGCATAAGTGTCGAGGTAGGTGGCGTTTTTCGGCTCTGCTTTGATGGTCTTGTAACTCATCTGCTCGGCCTTATCGAGTTGTATACCTTCCTCGCTCAGATAATAGGCATAATTGTTCAAACAACCGATATTGTCGTCCTTCCACTGCAGACAGGAGTCGTAGGCGGCATAGGCTTCCTCGGCCAATCCCTTTTGATGGAGGATATCACCCATCACGGCGTAGAAGTCGGACACAATATGCGGATTGCTGTTTTCATTGATCACCCCGATGCCATTCTGGAAAGCCGACAAGGCTTCGTCGAGTTTTTCCTGTTTGTAGTAGGCAATGCCCTGATAATAGTAGAAGGCCATCTCGTCGGGATTGTACTGACGGGCTGCCTGGCAGAGTTCTATGATACGATCCATGTCTTCTGCCTCCCAGGCATTGCCCACCAGCTGGAGGCGTGCAGCAGAATTGTCGGGGGCAATGTCGAGTACATGTTCCAACACGGGATTGATACTGTCCTTCGGCATCTTCTTCAAGTCCATATAGGTGGCCTGGAGAATCAGCATGTCGGCATCGGGTTGCAGGGCGTTCATCTTTTTGAAGAGCGACAGCACTTTAGTGCTATCACCTCCGTTGGCCTCGCTGGCCATGATCTCCTGACGGATCAGGTATACTTTGTTCTCTTGCTGGGTATGACGACTCAGCAACAGACGTTCTAACAGCGAGTCGGCCGTATGGTTGTCTTCCTTGGCCTGATAATAGTTGCGCAGAGCCATCAAGGCACGACTGTTGTCCGATTCTTCCTTCAACACCTGATGGAACACCTCGAGGGCCTGTGTTTCTTCGCCATTCATCATCAGCATGTCGCCGTACAGGCCTTGATAGTTCAGGTCGTTGGGATATTGCTTGGCGAGTTCGGCAATCTCGGCAATGGCAGCCTTCTGATTGCCCATCTGTGTATAGCATTCGCTCTTGGCCATCGACAGACGTTCGCTTTTCCCGTCGATATTCTCAATACGCTCTAGCACGGAGATGGCATTGGGATAGTCCTTCACCTGCTGATAGAGTGAAAAGAGCATTTCCAGGAGATCCTCCCTGTCTTTATTGCGGTCGTAGAGGCGCTCCACCACACTGATAGCGGTCTTGTAGTCTTTCTGTCGGATATAGACTTGGGCGAGTGTCTCCATATAGGTCTCATTGTCAGGGTTCAACTCTGCTGCCCGCTTGAAATGAGTCAGCGAGAGGGAGTCGGCATCGAGGGCATTGTAATACTGTGCCAGGAAATAATGAACCTCTGAGGCGTTTGGATTGATGTCCAAACAATGACGCAGCAGGTCGAAGGCGGCATCGGAATGTCCTTTCTCTCGTTCTAAGATAGCGTCAAGGAAGAACTGGTCGTATTTTCGCTGTTGTTCTTCAGACAAAGGCTTGATGACAGGAGTCTGGGCGGCTTGAGCCACAGGCTTCTGGGCCGTGCCACAGGAAAAGAAGAGGTAAGAGGTGAGAGGTAAGAGGTAAGAGATTGCTCCTACCGCCAAAAACCTCCGCATAAATCCTGTATGACTTATTCTCTTAAACATCTTTACTATTCACTTTTCACTGTTCACTCTTCACTATCACTTCACTCCCGTATGCCCGTATCCTCCTTCGCCACGAACGGTCTCGTCGAGCACTTCAACAGCCTCAAAATCAGCCTGCTCGTGTCGTGCAATCACCATCTGTGCAATACGCTCGCCATCCTCCACCACGAAGTCTTCCTGTGAGAGGTTGATCAGCACCACGCCGATTTCTCCGCGATAGTCGGCATCGATGGTGCCAGGTGAATTCAACACGGTGATACCCTTCTTCAGGGCCAGTCCACTGCGTGGACGGACTTGTGCCTCATAGCCTGCAGGCAGGGAAATGTGAAGACCAGTAGGGATCAGACGACGCTCCAACGGCTTCAGCGTGATGGCTTCGTCAAGATTGGCTCTGAGGTCCATGCCCGCACTCTGACTGGTGGCATATTGCGGCAGCGGTTGATGCCCTTTGTTTACTACTTTTATCGTCAACATGTTTTCGAAAACTCATTTAATAATGTGCAAAGGTACAATATTTTTGTGACAAATGACATAAAAACATAAAAAAATTATGTTTCTTTTGTTCTTTTGTCTAAAAAAAGCGTATCTTTGTGGCCAAGTTATGATGAATTGGCAGCAATTAATATCCAACAAGCGTCTCGGACAGGAGCATAAGCATCCCGAACGCCACGACGACCGCACAGAGTTCAAACGCGACTACGACCGTCTGATTTTCTCTGCCCCTTTCCGTCGTCTCCAGAACAAGACCCAGGTGTTCCCTTTACCGGGAAGTGTATTCGTGCATAATCGTCTGACCCACTCTCTCGAAGTGGCCAGCGTCGGCATGTCACTGGGCAATGATGTGGCCCGACTGCTCACCGTCCGTCATCCGGAATTGGAGAATACTCTCTTTTCCGAGATTGGACAGATCGTGGCCACGGCTTGTCTGGCACACGATATGGGTAATCCGCCCTTCGGCCACAGTGGTGAGAAAGCCATTCAGACCTACTTCACCGAAGGACCTGGCAGCGACCTGCAACGGGAGGTCAGTCATCAGTTCTGGGACGATATTACTCACTTTGAAGGCAATGCCAATGCCTTCCGTCTGCTCACGCATCAGTTTAAGGGTAGGAGAGCGGGCGGATTTGTCATGACTTATTCCATGTTGGCGAGTATCGTAAAATACCCCTATTCCTCCTCCGCTCCGAGCAAGAAAGGCAAGTTCGGTTTCTTTAATTCCGAACGTGATATCTTCCGGAGAGTTGCCGATGAATTGGGCATTATTTGCCTGTCTGAGCCTGGTGATCCCCTGAAATATGCCCGTCATCCCCTCGTGTATCTGGTCGAGGCTGCCGATGATATCTGTTATGAGATCATGGACATCGAGGATGCCCATAAACTTAAAATTCTTTCATATGAGGAAACGGCCGAATTGCTGCTCAGTTTCTTCGATGAAACGACACGTGAGAAGATCCAGCAACGCATTGTTGACGAAGGACTGACCGACGATAATGAAAAGATTGTGTATATGCGTGCATGTGCCATCGGACTGTTGGAGAGTGAATGTGTGAAAGTGTTTGTCGAACACGAAGACGAACTCCTCAATGCCTCTTTCGAAGGATCGCTCATTGACCATATTGCGCCGTTGCCCTGTGAGGCTTACAAACACTGTGCCAAGCTTTCCGTCAAGCGCATCTACAAGAGCCGTCCTGTGCTCGATGTGGAGCTGTCGGGTTATAAGATTATGGCAACGCTGATGGAACATTTCATCGAGGCCGCCCACCATCCTGACCGTTTCTACTCCAAACAGCTTATCTGTCGTGTCAGCAGTCAGTACGACATTGATTCTCCTGATCTGGAAACTCGCCTGATGGCTGTCATCGACTACATCAGTGGCATGACCGATGTCTACGCCCTCGATGTCTATCAGAAAATCTGTGGCATCTCCCTGCCCATCGTGTGAAAAATAAAAATAGCAAAGCAATGAAACGAATAAACATTTATGAAGAAGCCAGTAGGTGCCTGTTGTGTCAGGAAGCTCCCTGTACGATGGCATGTAAGACCGGCGACCCAGCCAGAGCCGTCCGTGCGATCCGTTTCGACAACCACAAGCCAGCCGCACGATGGGTGGCTGACTGTAGTGATGCTGACCTGGAGGCTGCCGAGGCGGCCTGCATCCGCTATGACTGGCCTCTCCGTCTGAAAGAGATGCTTCGCAGTATCCATCCCGATGATGTTACTGCCGACTATCCCAGTCTGGAGATTGACTTCTGTGGTATTCATTGCGAGAACCCCTTCTTCCTGGCTTCATCGGCGGTGTGTACCAACTACGAGATGGTGGCCCGTGCCTTTGAAGCAGGGTGGGCTGGCGTGTTCTATAAGACCATTTGTATGCAGGAGATCAAGGAAGTGTCGCCCCGCTTTGATGCCGTTCATTGCAATGGTGTACATGGCGATTTCTATGGATTCCGCAATATGGAGCAGTTGAGCGAGAATCCTGTCGAGATGGATTTCGACATCCTGCGTCGCCTGAAACAGAACTATCCCAAGAAGGGGGTGGTGGCTAGTATCATGGGACAGACCGAGGAGCAGTGGGCCCAGTTGGCCCAGATGGCGGAGCAGGCTGGTTGCGATGCTGTGGAACTGAACTTCTCCTGTCCTCAGATGCGAACGACGGGCATGGGTAGCGATGTAGGTCAGAACGCAGAACTGGTGGCTATCTATACCAATATAGTGAAACATGCTGTGAAGATACCCGTCATTCCGAAGATGACGCCCAATATCACTCATATCTATCACCCTGCTATGGCAGCCTTCTTTGCTAAGGCCGATGCCATCTCAGCCATCAACACCATCAAGTCGGTCACGATGGCCGACGATGCTGAGGTGTCGGGTCGTCGCACCGTTTCCGGCTATTCCGGACGTGCCGTGAAACCCATTGCCCTGCGTTATATTCTTGAGATTGCGAAGCATGATGTATTAAAGGGTGTACAAATCAGTGGTATCGGTGGTATCGAGACCTGGCGCGATGCCCTGGAATTCATACAGTTGGGATGTAACAACGTGCAGGTCTGTACAGCTGTCATGCAATATGGCTATCGTATTATCGACGACCTTGTGCTGGGTCTTCAGCGCTACATGGCTAAGCAGGATATTACGAAGTTGAGCGACCTGGTAGGATCGCAGCTGTCATCGTTTATTACACCAAGCGGACTCGACCGCACCACGCTTATCTATCCTAAAATCGACCGTGAGCGGTGTGTGGGTTGTGGCCGTTGTGAGTTATCGTGTCGCGATGGTGGTCATCAGGCCATCACCTTCGATAAAGCCACGCGTGAGCCACATATCGTCGGTACCAAATGTGTGGGTTGTCATCTCTGCCGCCTCGTCTGTCCTACTGGTGCTATCGGTCTCACCAAGCGTATTGAAAAGAAATGATTTTGAATATAATCAGATAACTATATGAACTACAAGAAACTAATGACTGCCGCTTTGTTGGCTATTGCCCTGCAGTCGCCGGCACAAGAACCATTGTACGTGGGTGGCGACCTTTCCGTGTTGTCCAAGTATGAGGAACAGGGTGCCACGTATTTCGATAAAGATGGGAAAACCATTACCGATGTGCTTGCCTTCGTGAAAGAGCAGGGATGGAATACGATTCGTGTCAGACTCTTCGTGAATCCGACAGGAGAGGACAAGGCCGTCTGCCAGGATCTGGCGTATGTGAAAAAACTGGGCAAACGCATCAAAGATGAAGGGCTCTACTTCATGCTCGACTTCCATTATAGTGACACCTGGGCCGATCCTGGTCAGCAGACGATACCGGCGGCTTGGAATGTCTATAGTTGGTATCCTTCGCAGACCATCAGGCAGTATACGGAGGATTGTCTGCAAGAACTGGTGGTGGCTGGGGCTACGCCGGATCTGATTCAGACCGGCAACGAGATCAGTTTCGGCATGTTATGGGGCTTTGTGCTGAATGGAAAATATGAGGATTGGGATGAACTGGGCGGTCATCTGGAAGCGACATCCGACTGGAAGGGCTATACCGACAAACACTGGGACAATTTCTCACAAATGCTGAAAGCAGCGGGTGAAGCCTGTAGGAAGGTGTGCCCTCAGGCGAAGATCATCATCCATACGGAGCAGTGTGCCAACAATCCCACGCTCGATGTGGCCTTCTTCAAACGTATCCAGCAGTACGAGATCGACTACGACATCATCGGGGTGTCGTACTATCCCTATTTCCATGGTGAACTCTCCAATCTCGACAAGGGACTGACACAGCTGGAGCGCAATTTCCCAGAGAAGAAGATCCAATTGGTAGAGACCGGCTATCCTTCGAAATGGGCTGTGCCCGGCACGAAATTCGATTATACGGAGACCTTTTATCCCTATTCGCCCGAAGGACAGCGGCAATACACTGCCGCCCTGATTACGATGCTGAAGAAACACCAGCAGGTGAACGGTCTGAACTGGTGGTATGCTGAGGCGAATGCCAAGGGATGCACAGGCTCTCTTGCCTCAGGATGGTACAATGCCGGTCTTTTCGACAACGAGACAGGCAGGGCCCTGCCCGCCCTCTATGAGTTGAAGAACTATTCCAATGGCGGGGCAGGTCTTAGTCAGATTTCTATCGATAGCAGGTTTGCCGACAGTTGGTACACCATCGATGGCATTCGGCATCTTTCGAGCCCTTCGAAGTCAGGACTCTATATCCACAACGGACAGAAAGTAGCCGTCAAGTAGATGCCGTCAGCATTTGCCTAATTCGTGGAATGAGTAATACTGGCCGTCGGTCACGATGACGTGGTCCATGAAGTAGATGCGCATGAGTTCGCAGGCTTTCTGGATGCTTTTGGTCAGTTCTTCGTCGGCACGACTGGGTGTCAGATTACCTGAAGGATGATTGTGGCACACAGCCAGAATGGTGGCATTGGCGAGGACCGCCTCCTTGAAGATGATACGGATGTCAACGGCCGTCTCTGTGATGCCCCCATGCGAGATCTTTACTTTTTTGATGAGCCGGTAGTGTTGGTTCATCAGTAAGACCCAGAATTCTTCTACATCGAGGTCCTGCATCAGGTGGTGCATGTGACGGTAGATCTTGGTGGCGGTGCTGAGGTCGGGGCGCTCCTCAGGACTCTCTGCCTGGCGACGCTTGCCCAGTTCACAGGCTGCCAGGATGGTGATGGCCTTCGCCTCGCCGATACCCTTGTACTTCGTCAAATCCTGAATGGACTTCTTTCCGAGGGTGTTCAGGTTGTTATTACAATCGGCGAGTACGTGCTTCATCAGTTCGACAGCACTCTCGTCGGTGGAGCCGGAACCGATCAGGATAGCCAGTAACTCGGCATTGCTCAGTGCCTCGGTACCGAGGTCTGCCATTTTCTCACGAGGGCGGTCTTCCTTTGCCCATTGATTGATGTTGAGTTTTTCCATATTGATTTAAGATTTAAATGAGTAAAATTGTTATTTGTAGAATGTTCGTTCAAAGGCCTGGAATTCGTCTTTCTTCAATATACATCGTTTCCACCAGGATTCGATGAACCCGAGGCCGTAGCCCATCAGTTGAACGAAGGCCGCAGGGATGGATAACAGCCCTACCCAGAGGCTGCGGTTGCGGATGCTGGAGTCGATGAAGATGATGAGTGAATAGAAAAGAATCGGCAGCAGGGCGAGGATGCAGAAGACAAAGCCTACGCCTTGGTGCATATTGTCGGTAGGACGGAGTCCATAGGCATCCAGTATCTCGCCTTCAATATACAGGGCTGCTCCCAGCGCGAAGAGCAGAATGCAGGCAATTACACCCAGCGTAAAGACGGTGGGTAACAGATGGACGAGTTTCAGAGTACCGGGATGACGCTTCATCAGGTTGATACGGGCGATGCCGCTGTTATACACCTGACGGAAGAATTTCTTGAAGTCTGTGCGACGTTTGTGCCACACCCAGGCATCGGGGAAGAGGCGGGGTTGGTAACCTGCCTCCACGATACGGTAGGAGAAATCAATATCCTCGCCGAAGCGCATCTTCGTAAAACCACCCAGTTCCAGATAGACATCACGACGGATGCCCATGTTATACGAACGGGGATAGAACTTGTCGAGTTTAGCCTTGCCGCCTCGGATGCCACCTGTGGTGAAGAAAGAGGTCATCGAATAGCTGATGGCCTTCTGTACAGGTGTGAATGAGGGGTGGGCAGCATCGGGACCGCCGAAAGCGACGATTTTAGAGGTGAGAGGTGAGAGGTGAGAGGTAAGAGAATTGTCTACGGCTTCCAAATAACCCTCGGGCAGCACGACATCGGAGTCGAGGATAATGAGCCATTCGCCGTTGGCCCGCTCTGCACCGTAATTGCGACTCTGACCTGGGCCGCTATTCTCTTTGACATAATAATGCAAAGCAAGGATGCTTGCGTATTTATCGCAAATATCCTTGCAAGGTTTTACCGAACCATCCTCCACAATAATAACCTCGAAATCCTTTTGTGTTTGATTAGATAGGCTTTCGAGTAATTCGTCCACTTCATCCGGACGATTGTATACGGGGATGATGATCGAGTATTTCATTTACTCCTTCACGCGGTTCAGATAGCTGCCGTCGCGGGTGTCAACCTGAATTAGGTCGCCTTCGTTGATGAAGAGGGGCACACGCACCTCAACACCAGTCTCCAGAGTAGCGGGCTTCAGCGTGTTGGTAGCGGTATCGCCCTTGACGCCGGGCTCAGAGTGAACCACACGGAGGTTGGTCTTAACAGGCATTTCAGCATAGAGGATGGTACCGTCAGTGGTATCAGAGACAACCTCCACGATATCGCTCTCCTTCATATACTCATGACCGATTACGAGCTCGTTGTCGATGGGAATCTGCTCGAAGGTCTCCTGGTTCATGAAGATACGACCGCTCTGGTCCTCATAGAGATACTGATAGGGACGACGCTCGATGACTACATCCTCGAGCTTCTCACCGATGTTGAAACGACGCTCCAGCACGCGACCGTCAGAAACGTTCTTAACCTTGATGATCATAATTGTGTTACCCTTACCTGGTTTGCGGTGCTGGAAATCGATGCAAACCCAAATGCTACCGTCCATGCGAATGGCGGTGCCTTTTTTAATGTCTTGTGAATTAATCATATACCTAAAAATGTTACTTTTATATTGTTTTCGGGTGCAAAGGTACGAAATAATTATGAATTCTGAATTACGAATGACGATTTTTTCCCGAAAAATTTGCGTAATTCAAAAGAAATGAGTACTTTTGCACCCCAAATCGTTGAAAAAGTAACAAATAAATAGTAAAAAAGCAATGAAGAGAACATTTCAGCCGCACAACCGCCGTCGCGTAAACAAGCACGGCTTCCGTGAGAGAATGGCTACCAAGAATGGTCGCCGCGTTTTGGCTGCACGTCGCGCCAAAGGTCGTAAGAAGTTAACTGTTTCTGACGAGAACCACGGAAAGTAATTTCCTCATTTTCGCAGAAAATGATGCTAAAATAGAAAGAAGTAGAGATTTTCTTTGCTTCTTTTTATTTTTTTTCCTATCTTTGCAGCCATGAAGACAAAGGATTTCTTTGGGAAGTTTGTGAACATCTATCTCCTGGGCAATCTCCTGGCGATGGTACTTGTGATTGTGGCTCTGTGCTTGGGCGTCAAGTACGGGCTAGAGTGGTATACCCATCATGGCGAAGGTATCAAGGTGCCTAAGATTGAGGGCATGTCGTTTACCAATGCCAGAACACTGATATTGGAAGACGGCCTGAATATCATGGTGGCCGACTCGGGCTATAACAAGAAAATGCCCGCCAATTGTATCTTGGCGCAGAATCCAGGACCCGGCACCTTGGTGAAGTCGGGACATACCATCTATGTCACGGTCAACTCACCCTCATCTCCCTCTTTTGCCATCCCCGACCTGGTGGATAACAGCAGTTACCGTGAGGCGGAGGCGAAGCTGGCGGCCATGGGCTTTAAACTGCTGCCGCCGAAACAGGTGGCTGGCGAGAAAGACTGGGTATACGGCATCCTGTGTCGTGGTCGCAGGGTCTCTGCTGGTGACATGATCTCAATTGATTTGCCCTTGACCTTGATGATTGGCAGTGGCGACTATGATTCCGACGATTTGGAGATTGACTATATTGAGCCGGAATATCGTCTGGGTGAGGAGGATGCAGAGGTAACCGGCACAGGCACCTACGAAGAAAGAGACGACTTTGAAGAAATAAAAGAGGCTACAGGACAGTGAGTGAAATAATGGACGATCTTGAACTTGATGACGACGAATTGCTCGATGCTGGTGAACCTTCCGGCGATGAGGAGACGTTGTATGAGCACTTCCGTATAGAGGTGGATAAAGGTCAAGTGTCCGTACGTATCGACAAGTTCCTGGCAGAACACCAGCCACATTCCAGCCGAAACAGAATCCAGAAAGCTGCCGATGCCGGTTTCATTCATGTCAACGGTAATCCAGTCAAAAGTAATTATAAGGTACGCGCGGGTGATATCGTCACCTTGATGCTCGACCGCCCCCATTATGATACCACCATCGAACCCGAGGATATTCCTTTGGAGGTGGTCTATGAAGACGATCAGCTGATGGTGATCAACAAGCCTGCGGGTATGGTGGTGCATCCTGGATGTGGCAATTTCAGTGGCACACTCGTCAACGCCATCGCCTGGCACCTGAAGGATCTGGAGAGCTATGATCCGAACGACCCTGAGGTAGGACTGGTACACCGCATCGATAAGGATACCAGTGGTCTGTTGGTCATCGCTAAGACACCTGATGCCAAGACCTCACTCGGCAAGCAGTTTTTCAACAAGACCACCCATCGCAGCTACAATGCGTTGGTATGGGGCAACTTCGTGGAAGACGAGGGTAGGATAGAGGGCAACATCGGTCGCGATCCGAAGGACCGTCTGCGGATGGAGGTCTTCCCGCCCGACTCCGAGATCGGTAAGCCTGCCGTGACTCACTACCGGGTGATGGAACGCTATGGCTATGTCACGTTGGTGGAATGTGTGCTCGAAACGGGTCGTACGCATCAGATCCGAGCTCACATGAAGCATATCGGTCATCCGCTGTTCTGTGATGAACGCTATGGTGGGTGCGAGATCCGACGCGGAGAACGTACGGCCAGCTATAAGGCCTATATCCAGAACTGCTTCAAGCTCTGTCCGCGACAGGTGTTGCACGCCCGGACATTGGGTTTCGTGCATCCCACCACGGGTCAGCAGATGGACTTTACCTCGGAATGGCCTGAGGATATGGCTGCATTGATAGATAAATGGAGAAAATATACAAATAGCAAGATAGAACAATGAACAAAAGAACAATTGCCATCGTATGTGGTGGCGACTCATCGGAACACGATGTATCCTTGCGCTCAGCACAAGGACTCTACTCCTTCTTCGACAAGGAGCGCTACAATGTCTATATCGTTGACATCAAAGGTATGGACTGGCATGTGGAACTGTCGGATGGTACAACGACGAGGATCGACCTAAACGACTTCTCTTTCGTGGAGAACGGTCAGAAACGCCTGTTCGACTATGCTTATATCACCATCCACGGCACACCTGGCGAGAACGGTAAGATGCAGGGGTATTTCGACCTGATTGGCCTGCCTTATTCCACTAGCAGCTTGTTGGTTGAGGCTATGACCTTTGACAAGTTCGTACTGAACAATTATCTGCGTGGTTTTGGCGTAAGTGTGGCTGATTCGTTGCTCATCCGCAAGGGTTATGAGGAAGTGGTCAGCGACGATGAGATCGAGGAGCGCATAGGCATGCCTTGCTTCGTTAAGCCCGCAGCCGACGGCAGCAGCTTCGGTGTGTCGAAAGTGAAGTGCAAGGACCAGCTGGCCCCCGCCATCCGTAAGGCTATCATGGAGAGTCCGGAGGTGATGGTGGAGTCGCTGCTCGAAGGCACAGAGATCACCCAGGGTATCTATAAGACCCGTGAGAAGACCGTTGTCTTCCCTATTACCGAGGTGGTGACTAAGAATGAGTTCTTCGACTATGATGCCAAGTACAACGGTCAGGTGCAGGAGATTACCCCTGCCCGTATCGCTCCTGAGGTGGCTGAGCGTGTGTCTCAGATTACCTCTCATATCTATGACATCCTCCATTGCAACGGTATCATCCGCATCGACTATATCATCTCTCCTGAGGGTAAGATCTCGATGCTCGAGGTGAACACCACACCTGGAATGACTGCCACCAGTTTCATTCCTCAGCAGGTGGCTGCAGCAGGTCTGAAGATGGCGGATGTGCTTTCTGACATCGTTGAAAACCAGTTAGGCTAAGAAGATAACGCAGATGAAAGTTCCAGAGGAGTTTAGTGAGATCAGACCGTATGAGCCGGAAGAGATGAAGCAGGCCTTCGAGGACTTGCTCAGTGACCGACAGTTTAATGTCATCATGAAGGGCTTTGCACCATGGCTGCCGAAGTCGGTGCGCAATGGCTTGCTGCGTCTGGCTTTCACGGGTGTGAGGACACCCCTTGACTTCCAGAAACGTTTCATGAAGCCTGTTGTCAACTACATCATCCGCAAACATACTGACGGCTGTCAGTTTGATGACGCTGCTCTTGCAGGATATGACAAAAGCCATCGCTACACTTTTGTCAGCAACCATCGTGACATCGTGCTTGACTCTGCTTTCCTCGATGTGAAACTCGTGGAGGCCGGCTATCCCACCACTGTCGAGATCGGCATTGGCGACAATCTGCTCATCTATCCCTGGATCAAACGTCTCGTCCGTATGAACAAAGCCTTCACGGTACGTCGCGGTCTCTCGCTCCGCGAGACTCTTGCTGCCTCGCAGCTCATGAGCCGCTATATTCATTTCGCCGTCACGCAGAAGAAGGAGAATATCTGGATTGCCCAGCGTGAGGGCAGGGCCAAGGACTCCAACGACCGTACCCAGGATGCCGTGCTGAAGATGTTGGCGATGGGTGGCGACCTGAAAGATCTGAATATCGCCCCTCTCACCATTAGTTATGAGTATGACCCCTGTGACTACCTCAAGGCCCAGGAGTTCCAGCAGAAGCGCGACAATCCCTCGTTTAAGAAGTCACGTCAGGACGACCTCGACAATATGAAGACGGGTATCTTCGGCTATAAGGGACGGGTGGTCTATCGTTCGGCTGCACCTGTCAATACATGGATTGAGGAGCTTGCCGATCTCCCCAAAGCCGATTTTTTCAAGGCGGTTGCTGAGCGTATGGACAAAGAGATCCACAAGGGTTACGAACTCTTCCCCTGCAACTACATCGCCCTCGACGAACTTAATGGCGATCAGGCCAACAGTGCCCATTACACCGCTGCCGACAAACAGCGCTTTGAAACCTACCTCTCTGGTCAGCTTGCTAAGATTACCCTCGACAACAAGGATGAGGCTTTCCTCCGCGAACGTATCCTGACGATGTATGCCAACCCCGTCCGCAACAAGTTGTCTGCAGGATTGAATGCTTGAATGAATATATATTTTTGCACTTATTATCAAATAAATGTAGAGTATGAGAAAACTATTGACTTTAATTACCGGTATGCTTCTGATGGGATCTTTCCATGCTGAGGCAGCAGAAATTGAAACGGCTAAGGAAGCTGTAAAGAACATGGGGGTGGGTTGGAATCTGGGTAATACCCTCGATGCCAACGATGCTACTAAAACGTGGAAATCTACCGAAGAACATGAGATTTGCTGGGGACAGCCCGTGACGAAACCCGAACTTATCAAGATGATGAAGGAGGCTGGCTTCGGTGCTATCCGTGTGCCAGTGACATGGTATCAGGAGATTGACTCGGAGGGCAAGATCAACGAGGCTTGGATGAACCGTGTGAAAGAGGTGGTGGATTATGTCATCAACGAAGGATTGTACTGCATCATCAATGTGCACCACGATACAGGTGCAGATAAAGGTTCGTTTAAGTCGTGGATCAAGGCCGACGAAACCAACTACACACAGAACAGGGCGAAGTTCGAGTCTATCTGGAAACAGATAGCCCAGACTTTCAAGGACTATGACCAGCATCTGCTGTTCGAGGGTTATAATGAGATGCTCGACGCCAATAGTTGCTGGTGTTATCCGACATTCTACGAAGATCAGAAGAACTATGATGCGAATTATGCCAAGAAGTCCTTGGAGACGATCAATAACTATGCAAAGAGTTTTGTGACTGCCGTTCGGTACACAGGTGGCAACAATATGAAGCGTAACCTGATTATCAATACCTACGCTGCTTCTCCTGGTGGCAACTGGGGCCATGCCAATGACGTCGTGGAGCAGTTTAAGTTGCCTACTGGAGAGTCGGACCATATCATTGTCGAAGTACACAACTATCCGAATATATCAAGTGGTTTTAACTCCGCAAAAAGCAATATTGACTGGATTTTTAGCAATATAAACGACAAAATCATCAAGAAGCTGAATGTGCCGGTCATTATAGGTGAATGGAGCTCCAGCAATGTGGATAGCGGAGCAGGTAAGACTGACTATGATGCCCGCAAGGAAGACTTCCTCAAATTTGCTGAATATTGGGTGAAGAAGGCAAAAACGCTTAATATTGCCACCTTCTATTGGATGGGTCTCTCAGATGGTGCCTATCGTAGTATCCCAGTCTTCAATCAGGCAGATCTGGCAGAGACCATCGTAAAGGCCTACCACGGCAGCAATTTCGAAGGCAAGTTCCCCTCGCCTTCTACTGAGACCATCGAGTACGTCGTGACGTATGTGAGCGATTGGTCGGAATTGTTTCTCTACGGAGACTGGAATGACAATGGTATCAAAGTGAATGCCTATAAAGGTATCAGGGTAGAGATGGACAAGGCCTACGGCGACAAGTTGCAGGTGAAGATCTATGGCGATAAAAGCGGCAGTGAGTATAAAACCCAAGAGGTGAAACTGTCGGCGAATTCGGCAACGACCACAGTGGATTTCGATGCCTCGAAGCTCGGAACAAACGTCTATCGTATCACGCTCCAGACAATGGTTGGTGCGCAGGAGGCCAGGGTGCGGAGTGCCAAGTTGATTAAGGCCGACGGTTCAGAGGTGGATGGTTCGATTACTGTGGCCTGGGGTTGTGAAGTGAAAAGCGAAGCTGTGCCATCGGGTATCCGTTCTGTTGAAACCGTGAGAACCGACGGTGCCATCTACGACCTGCAGGGAAGGCGTATACAACAGACGCTGCAGAGGGGATTATATATCCAAAACGGAAAGAAATATATGGTGAAATAAAAGAACGATGCCGATCCACTGAGGATCGGCATTTTTCTTTTTAGTCTAATATTCGTTCGAGCTCATCGATTTCCTCGTCTGTCGTAGACCAGCTGGTAACGAAACGACAGATGGTATGATGGTGATCGGTCTGGCCAAAATGCGTGAAAGCAACCTTCTGACTGAGACGTTCAGCCTGTTCGTTGTCGATAATGACAAACTGTTGGTTAGTGGGGGAGTCGACCAGGAACTGAAAACCTTTTCTTTTGAAGAGATCCTTCATCCGCATGGCCATTCTGATGGCATGCTCCGAGAGCTTGAAATAAAGCTTATCAGTGAACAGGGCCTCGAACTGCAGACCGATGAGTGCTCCTTTGGCTATGACGGCACCGTGCTGCTTCTGAATGGAGAAGAAGTGCTTGTGGGCTTTGCGGTTGGTAAAGACCACGGCCTCACCGCAAAGGGCCCCAATCTTCGTACCGCCGATATAGAACACGTCGCAGTGACGGGCCAGATAGGGCAGGGTGATGTCGTTGCCGGTGGCCATCAGACCGTATCCCAGACGGGCACCATCGATATAAAGGGGTATCTCATAGTTCTGACATACCTGATAGATGTCGTTGAGTTCCTTAGCGCTGTAAAGCGTGCCGAACTCCGTGGGGAAGGTGATATAGACCAGTCCCGGATGCACAGCGTGATCTTTATTGCCGTCGTGCATATAGTCGTCGAGGTATTTGTCGAGCACCTTGGCCTCCAGTTTCCCATCTGTGTCAGGGAGGGTGATGATCTTGTGCTCCGTGAATTCCACGGCGCCAGCCTCGTGCACATTGATATGACCGCTGCCGACACAGATAACACCCTCATACTGATAGAGCATAGAGTCGATAGTAGTGGCGTTGGTCTGCGTACCTCCCGTCAGGAAAAAGATCTGTGCATCGGGCAGACCGCAAGCCTCGCGGATACGAGCTTTGGCACGCTCGGAGAACTCGTCGAAGCCATATGGTGTCGGCCTCGCATCATTATACTTCACGAGGTTGTCGATCACCTGCTGACAGGCTCCGTTGTTATAATCACACTCGAATGAGATCATACTTATAAGGCTTCGAGCATACGCTTGATGACGACAGAGCAGGAGATCTCGCGGTTGGCGGCCTCGGGGATGACAAGGCTGTTAGGACTCTCGATGACATCATCGGTGACGATGAGGTTACGACGTACGGGCAGACAGTGCATGAACTTGCCATTGTTTGTCCATGACATGTGTTCGGTGTCGACGGTCCACGACATATCCTTCGAGGTGATCTTACCGTAGTCGGCGGGATTAGTCACGCCGGGGTTCGACCAGTTCTTGGCATAAATGAAGTCAGCTCCTTCGAAGGCTTTCTTCTGGTTGTACTCCACAACGGCATCGCCCACGAATTGCGGATCTAGCTCATAGCCCTCAGGATGGGTGATGACGAGGTCCACATCGGGAGCAGCATTCATCCACTGGGCAAAGCTGTTAGGCACGGCCTGCGGCAAAGCACGGCAATGGGGGGCCCAGGTCAGTACGACTTTCGGACGTTCTACCACCTTGTGCTCCTCGATGGTGATGAGGTCGGCAAAGGCCTGAAGAGGATGCACGGTAGCGGTCTCCATGGCGAAGACGGGACGACCGGAGTATTTGATAAACTGCTGGAGCACCGTCTCAGCATAGTCGTATTCGCGGTCGGTGAGACCGGCAAAGCTACGCACACCGATGAGGTCGCAGTAGCAACCCATCACGGGAATGGCCTCGAGCAGATGCTCGCTCTTGTCGCCGTCCATGATGACACCACGCTCAGTCTCGAGTTTCCAGGCACCGGCATTCACATCGAGCACGATGACATTCATACCGAGGTTCATGGCGGCCTTCTGGGTAGAAAGACGGGTGCGCAGGCTATTGTTGAAGAAGATCATCATCAGGGTCTTGTTCTTACCCAGATGCTGATACTTATAACGGTCGTTCTTAATCTCAAATGCTTCGGCCATCGCCTTGTCCAGCGGACCGATATCCTGTACGTTGATAAAACTTTTCATTTTGCTATTTTACGATTTCACTATTTCACGATTTATAATCCAATCGTCCAATTGTAAATTGTCCAATTGTCAAATACTACGGTCTCGTCTGTCCTTCGCCCTCGATAAGCCACTTGTAAGTGCAGATTTCTTCGAGTGCCATAGGACCGCGGGGACCGAGCTTCTGGGTAGAAATGCCAATCTCGGCACCAAGGCCGAACTGGGCACCGTCGGTGAATGAGGTGGGCGCATTCCAATAGACACAGGCGGCATCAACATGAGCCTGGAACTGACGGGCTGCGGTTTCATTCATCGTTACGATAGCCTCGCTGTGACCGGAGCCGTTCTCATCGATATGATCAAGGGCCTCCTGAAGTGAGGCAACCGTCTTAATGGCAAGCTTATAATCCATAAACTCTGTTCCAAAGCTGTCGGCAGTTGCGTGCTCGAGATAGGGGTACTTGCCATCGAGGGCGGTATAAGCCTGCTCGTCGGCATAGATAATGACGTTCTTCTCGGCCATAAGAGCGACTAGACTTTCTAGATCCCCAAGCCGGTCTTGATGAATGAGAAGACAGTCGAGGGCGTTGCAGACAGAGACGCGGCGGGTTTTGGCATTATTGATAATGGCGCGGCCCATCTCCAGGTCGCCGTCTTTATCGAAATAGGTGTTCACCACGCCGGCACCGGTCTCGATGACGGGGATACGGGCGGTGTCGCGCACAAAGTCGATGAGTTTGCGACCACCGCGTGGGATGCAGAGGTCCACATAACCTACGGCATTGAGCATCTCACCCGTGGCCTCATGGGTAGCTGGCAGCAGGGCTACCACATCCTTGGAAACACCATACTGTTCGAGTATCTCGTGAATCAGCGCCACCTCCTCACGGTTGGAGCAGTCGGCATCCTTACCACCTTTCAGCACACAGGCATTGCCACTCTTGAAGCAGAGTGAGAAAACATCGAAGGTAACGTTGGGACGAGCCTCGTAGATCATGCCGATGACGCCGAAGGGTACACTGACACGGCACAGACGCAGACCATTGGGCAGCGTTTTCTGTTTGGTGATATGTCCTAAGGGCGAGGGCAGAGTGGCAACGTTGCGCATATCGGCAGCAATGCCCTCCAGACGACTCTCCGTCAATTGCAGACGGTCGTAGAGAGGATTCTCTTTCGACATCTTAGCCAGATCCTGGGCATTGGCCTCGAGGATTCTTGCCTGATGATGGATGATGGCATCGGCAACGGCGTTGAGTATCTCGTTGCGCTGTGTATCGCTGAGCAGGGCCAGACTCTTGCTGGCACGCTTGACGCGTTCAAATGTTTCTTTCAACTGCATGTCTCTTCTATGTTAAGAATTTTGTGTGAGGTGTTGATTCGGGATTTTCGATGAGATCGATGAGAATGTTATCGCGGGTGCCATTGGCAATGATGACATGTATACCTGCCGACTGTACGTTGCTGGCAGTATGATACTTGGATTGCATGCCGCCACGACCGAAAGCACTCTTCTCTGCCTGGATGTACTTCGAAAGGTCGGTATATGGAGCAACCTTCTGTATCAGTTCAGAAGAGGGGTCTTCTGGGTGGCCGGTATAGATGCCGTCGATGTTAGAGAGCAGAATGAGGGTGTCGGCCTTCATCATCTGGGCAATGAGACCGGAGAGCTCATCGTTATCGGTAAACATCAGCTCGGTGACGCTTACAGTGTCGTTCTCGTTGACGATGGGCAGCACGTCGTTTTCCAACATCACTGTCATACAGGCGCGTTGGTTTTGGTACTGCTCGCCTGGTTGGAAATTCTCTTTCATGGTCAGTACCTGACCAACGTGGATACCGAACTCACGGAACAGGTCATAGTAGAGTCCCACGAGTTTCACCTGACCCACGGCAGAAAAGAGCTGACGCTGTTCAACGGAGTCGAGTGAATGATCGACGGTTAACTCCCGTCGTCCGCAGGCTACAGCTCCTGACGATACGAGCACCACTTCAATATCATGCTTTCTCAACCAGGCAACCTGGTCGACGAGTGCCGACATACGGGTGACGTCGAGCTTGCCGTCCTGACGTGTCAGTACATTCGATCCTATTTTTATAACAATCCTTCTTTTCATATCAATGCTACATCCTTGATGTGGTTTATTTCCGGTTCTGAACCTATTGTTCCAACGATACTGATGATATCGAAGCGTATCTCGCTATTGATGCGGTGGGACTTGATATAATGGTTGATGGCTTGCTGGAGACTCTGCATCTTCCTGTAATCGATGGCATCCTCCGGTTCGCCGAACACCCGGCTACGGCGTGTCTTCACCTCCACAAACACAATGATTCCGGTTTCATCTCTAACGATGATGTCGATGTCGCGACACCCTGACTTCCAGTCACGCTCGATGAGCTGATAGCCTTTTCCTTGTAGATAGGCTACTGCCAGGTTCTCGCCCCACTTTCCCAGTTCATTATGCGCCGCCAAAACTATTCACTATTTCTCCGCGTCTTTCTTGCGGATCTCCACACGGCGTATCTTGCCGCTGATGGTCTTGGGCAGTTCGTCGACGAACTCCACAATACGCGGATATTTATAGGGGGCTGTTTCTTTCTTCACGTGCTGCTGCAGTTCCTTGATGAGATCTTCACCAGCCTTGTCCTTCCACTCCTTACCGAGAACGACGGTGGCCTTGACCACCATACCGCGGATATCATCGGGTACACCGGTGATGGCGCACTCTACCACAGCGGGGTGAGTCATCAGGGCCGATTCCACCTCGAACGGACCGATGCGATAGCCAGATGACTTGATCACATCGTCGATACGGCCCTCGAACCAGTAATAGCCGTCTTCATCGCGCCAGGCCATGTCGCCAGTATGGTAGAGTCCGTCGTGCCAGGCCTCGCGAGTCAGTTCCGGATCGCGATAATATTCCTTGAACAGACCGATGGGCTTGCGGTCGCCTACGCGAACCACAATCTCGCCTTTCTCACCATCTTCACAAGGGGTACCGTCAGCACGAATCAGGTCGATGTCGTATTGGGCATTGGGAATACCCATGGATCCGGGTTTTGGTGTCATCCAGGGGAAGGTGCCAAGGGTCATGGTGGTCTCCGTCTGACCGAAGCCCTCCATCATGCGGATGCCGGTTTTCTCGTAGAACTTGTCAAAGACGGCTGGGTTCAAGGCCTCACCGGCAGTGGTGCAATATTCGAGCGAACTGAGATCATATTTACTCAGGTCCTCACGTATCATAAAACGGTAGATAGTAGGCGGTGCGCAGAAGCTCGTCACCTTGTATTTCTCCATCTGACGCAGAAGGGTGTCGGCATTGAACTTCTCATGGTCGAATACGAACACCGTAGCGCCGGCAAACCACTGACCATAGAACTTACCCCATACGGCCTTGCCCCAGCCGGTGTCGGCTACGGTCAGGTGGAGCGAACCCTCATGGAGGTTGTGCCAGAACACACCTGTGGAGAGATGACCCATGGCGTAGAGGTAGTCGTGGGCTACCATCTTGGGCTCACCGCTGGTACCAGAGGTAAAGTACATCAGCATGGTGTCGTCGTTGGTATTCACGAAAGCGGGGCGCACGAACTTCGGTGCCTGCTTCCACTCGCTTTGCCAGTCGTGGAATCCCTCAGGAATGGGCTTGCCATGATCGGTGATAGTGATGTATTGCTTCACGGTGGGGCTTTCAGACATGGCGGCCTGAATTTGGCTCACCACATATGGGTCGTCCACACAGATAATGGCCTTCACAGAGGCACGGGTATTGCGATATACGATGTCATGCTTTGTCAGCATGTGGGTGGCAGGAATTACGATGGCGCCTATCTTGCAGAGGGCGAGCATCACGACCCACCATTCATAGCGGCGCTTCAGAATCAGCATCACGGGGTCGTTTTTGCCGATGCCCAGTGTCTGCAGATAACTGGCAGCCTGATCAGTCTGCTCTTTCAGTTCTCCGTAGGTGGTACGGATCTCTTCGCCCTGATCGTTAGTCCAGAGGATGGCCAACTTCTCAGGTGCCTCCTCAGCCCACGCATCCATCACGTCGTAGGCGAAATTGAAGTTCTCAGGAATGATGAATTCCAGGTTTTTGTTGTAATCCTCAACAGACGTAAACTTCGTCTGCTTTAAAAATCTCTCTATCATATGTCTAGTTTATTCTACTGTAAATGCTAAGAACTTCACGGGTTTGTCGCCTACGGCCAACATGCCGTGGGGCTTGGTGGAGTCGAAATAGATGCTGTCGCCTTCTTCAAGGATCATGGTCTTACCACCGATATAAAGCTCCATCTTACCTTCCAGAATGAGGTTGAACTCCTGTCCAGGATGTGAGTTCTTGTAAATGGTACGTACGCCAGGCTTCGGTTCCACCGTGACGATGAACACGTCGGCCTTATGACCCACAAAACCACCCACTAACGACTGGTATTTGTATGCCTTTGTGCGCTCGATAGACATGCCCTGTCCCTTGCGTGTTACGTAATATGACTTCATATGTGGCGACTCTGCGAAGATCAGCTCTTCCGTTGAGACACCGTATTTGTGGGCAATCTTCATCAGATTAGAAATCGTGATGTCGAGTTCACCAGCCTCAATCTTCTCATACTTTTCCTCACTGATGCCGATGGTTTCTGCCATCTCACTCACGGGAATATCGAGCACATCACGCAGTCCGCGTAAACGCTCACCTATTTGTTTCAGTTGTTCGTCCATAACTATTCACTATTCACTTTTCACTATTCGCTCTACACTCTTCACTATCACTTCGCTCCTGCCTTGAGTCCACGGATGACAGCCGAGGTAAATCCGGCATGCTCCATCTCGTTGAGACCCTTGATGGTAACACCACCAGGCGTTGTCACCAGGTCGATGGCGGCCTCTGGATGCAGACCGCTGGCCTCGAGCAGTTCCACGGCGCCTTTCATCGTCTGCATCACGATGGCCTTGGCGTCATCAGCCTTAAAGCCTAACTCCACACCACCCTCTGAGGCAGCACGAATATAGCGCATGGCATAGGCGATGCCACAAGAGGCGAGGGTCGTGCCTGCTGCTAGGTGCTGTTCGTCGGTGATCAGGGTGCTGCCCATCTCGTCGAAGATGCTCACCACCGTCTGTATGTTCTCATCAGTAGCACCAACGGGTACGATGAAGGTCATCGACGCCATTTCGGCGATAGCGATGTTAGGAATGACCAGGAACAGTGGCGGACAGTTCTCGCCCAACCATCCTTTGATGCTCTCTGATGATACACCAGCAGCAATCACTATCAGAATCTGCTTTCTGGGATCCAGTTCCGGCTTGATGTCCTTTAACACACGCTCTACGAGCCAGGGTTTGACGACAACACATACAATGTCGGCGGTATCAGCCGCCAACTTATTGTCTGTTGTCACACTGACACCTGTCTTTTCAAACTTCTTCAACACAGCCTGCGAGGGGTCGCTGACGGTGATGTCTTCGTTTCTGAACTGTTGGCCCTTGATGAGGCCCTCTACGGTGGCGCCACCCATGGCACCAGCTCCTATCACAGCTATCTTCATAAACTTTAAATTTCTTCCGGTTTTACTCTTATCAGCCTCTCTATGAAGTCGTCGGCCTCTGCTTTTGTTAGGCAGAGTGGCGGCAACAGACGCAGGATGTTTTGTCCCGCACAACCTGTGAAGCAATGCTCATGCTTGATAAGGGGTTTGCGGACCATCGCGTGCGGCATATCCAGTTCGATACCGATCATCAGACCACGACCGCGCACCTCCTTGATATGTGAACTGCCGATGTTACGGATTCCTTCCATCAGGTAGTCGCCTATGACACGGGCATTCTCCACCAGACCTTCCTCCTCGAACACGTCGAGCACGGCGAGGGCGGCAGCGCAAGCCAGGTGATTACCACCA
>Ga0247610_10001864_pt1 | contig 25334 bp, 16 predicted proteins | sample 174DNAGHGhighgp2_FD_193483 | JGI IMG/M metagenome (GOLD analysis project Ga0247610, IMG submission 193483) | Sheep rumen microbial communities from Palmerston North, Manawatu-Wanganui, New Zealand - 1742 DNA GHGhigh gp2 | ecosystem: Host-associated > Mammals > Digestive system > Stomach > Rumen...
CCTATTGACTATATGGCGATCACCAATGAAATATTGGGCGAGAAAACAGAAGAGGCTTTTGCTGTGGTAGTCTATGTGGATTCCAAAAGTCAAAAAACAGCTATGGTATACGGATTAGAAAAGCGTATGTCTCACAAGTTGCGTTTCAGAGCAGATACTGGAACGGCTTTAAAACTGAATTTTGTCATTGAATCAGATGGTAAGCAAAGACTTCTTAGAGCAGAGAAATGCAAGCTCCCCAAAGATTTGAATTATGCCAAGAGAGTAGAAGGCACTATCAAAAAGAAGAGTGAATGGCCTTATGCGTTCTTCAATTATGGAACGGAGAAAGCTTTTATCTCCCCGAATGTTGTTAGTAAATACAATGTAACAGATGGTGAAAATGTGAAATGCCTCATTGCATATGACTTCGACAAAAAGAAGGAATCTTGGGGTTGGGTAGTTATTAGTGTAAATAGGTAAAAGATAGTAGAAATGGAACAGTTGACATATAATGCAAAAATAGCGGTAGTGAAAGTGCTCAATGAAATTTTGAACGCCGATAGCATCGTGCATGAGAATGAAGTCCAGTACATGAATGAAGTCGTTCGGGATTTCGGGTTAGAAGGAAAATATGAAAATGATATAAAGTCAATGATGACCCTACAGGCATTGGTTATCATTCGAGAACTTGATATAGAGCAAAAAGAGATGGTGGCAAAGATGATGGGTAAGATGATAGTCATAGACAATGACATCAATTATAATGAAGTGAAGCTATATAATGCATTTTGCCAATCCTGCAACATTGAAAAGAATTTCAATGTAAATGAGTATGAGGATGTAACTATAAGCGGGCCGTTTGTAAATCCAGAGGATTTGTGAAATTAGTCTATTTGTGTAAGTTTTAAAAAGAGATTTGGATAATACTGATATGGATAAGAAGAAATACGACGTGTTCATTAGCTATAGTCGAGTTGATTCTTCTGTAGCGAGGGAAATATGTAGTGAATTTGAAAATGTAAATATTTCATATTTTATTGATTATAATGGAATCTTAAGCGGACAGGACTTCATCAATGTTATCATCAAGGCAATCAATGAAAGTTCCATCTTTCTTTTCCTTGCTAGTACAAATTCGTATGCCTCACAAATAGCTATTGATGAAGTGTTTGAAGCCTTAGAAGGTGTTGCAAAGGGCGAGAATCAGATAGTAACATATATTATTGATGGTTCAGAACTGCCCAAGGAGTTAAAGTTCCGTCTACGTAGATATAATTGGCGGAATAGGGATGAGCATCCTATTCAAACCATTTTAGTAGATGATATTCTTAAGTTACTCGGTCGTGAAAGACCTGATTTGTTGGACTCTGAGTCTATGCGGATAAATGCAGAAGAACTGTCTGCTTTAGGAAGGAGTCAATACAAGAAACAATTATATGGTGAAGCCCTTGACAATTTCAAGAATGCCATCAAAACAGGCGTTGCTTATAGTGACAGGTTATTAGATTGCAATACAGTAGGTCATATGTATCAGTATGGAGAAGGCATTGAGAAAGATGAAATAGAAGCAGTATCATGGTATAGAAGGGCTGCTGAACTAGGGTATGCAGAGGCTCAATATAATTTGGGCTTTATGTATTATTATGGGAAGGGAGTAAAACAAGACCTCGGCGTTGCTTTTAAATGGTTTTCATTGTCCGCAGAGCAAGGAAATAAGGAAGCGATGCTTGATATTGCTTATATGTATAAATTGGGTAAGGGGGTATCTGTTGACAACATTGAGGCATTCAAATGGTATCGGCGGTTAGCAGAACTAGATGATCCTGTAGCCCAATACAATTTAGGGGATATGTATAAAAATGGGGTAGGGGTAGATCGTAATCTACAAGAAGCTGCTAGATGGTTTAAGATGGCTTCCGACCAAGGACATCCAGAAGCACAATGTGCATTAGGATATTTGTATGGCAGAGGTGAAGGTGTTGAAAAGAATGTTGAAGAAGAACTCAGACTTTACAAGCTCTCTGCCGAAGCTGGATTCTATGTAGCTCAGTGCAATCTTGGCTATTATTACGAGATCGGCAAGAATGTTGAAAAAGACATTGACGAGGCTATTAAGTGGTATCAAATGGCTGCCGAACAAGGGAACGCTCGTGCGAAAGAAAATTTGAATAAGTTGCTGAATTGCAAGAAATAAAAAAAGGAAGTATAATTTTAGTATGAACTTTCAATACGATATTTTTATCAGTTACAGCCGCAAAGATCTTGAGGTGGTAAAAGGAATAAAAGAGGAGATTGAGCGAGCCACAAATGCACACTGCTGGATGGATTTGCTGGGAATTGAGAGCGGCGCGCCTCATTTTATCCAGTCCATCATTGATGGTATTAATATGTGCAAAGTGTTTTTGTTTATGCGTTCAGAACAATCACAAGTATCTAAATATGCTCTCCGCGAACTGCATTACGCAGAAGAAGAAGGCAAGAAATTTGTGATTGTCCATATTGACAAAAGTCCTATGTCAAAGGATTTTAAATTCCTTTATAATCTCGCTAACACAATAGATTGGGATAATCAATCACAGCGTGAGAAATTATTGCGTGATATCAGCAAATGGATTGGATCGAGTGGCTTGCTGATAAAAGAGAAGAATACTGCCACGACATTCACTCAAAACGTATTTAAGGATCCTCAATATGATTCTGAGTTAGAGGTTTGGAATAGAGATGGTGACGATTTTTTTTATGGGCGTAATGGGAATACTAAGAATTATGCCGAAGCGGTAAAATGGTATCACAAAGCTGCTGAGCAAGGGCTTGCCGAAGCTCAATTCAATTTAGGGTATTGTTACGATTTGGGTATAGGACTCACTCAAGACGAAGTTATAAGTTTGAAGTGGTATCGTAAGGCGGCAGAACAAAAATTTGCCATAGCTCAATACAAATTGGGAATTAGGTATTCTCTTGGACTAACAAGGCGCAAAACGGAGTGTGTTAAATGGCTTCATACAGCGGCTGAGCAAGGCCTTATAGTTGCTCAATACTTTTTAGGAATCTGCTACCAACATGGTGAAGGAGTTATTCAGAATCACACAGAATCAGTAAAGTGGTATCGAACAGCTGCAGAGCAGGGATATACAAGTGCACAATATCAATTGGGAGTATGTTATTCCAAAGGCATGGGTATAACAGAGGATCGTACTGAAGCAGTTAAATGGTATAAAATGGCCGCAGTCCAGAAAGATGTTTTGGCTCACATCAAATTGGGGAATTTTTATATCTCAGGATTTGATATTACTAAGGATGAGACTGAGGCTATTGAGTGGTATCACAAATATGCAGAAACGCATGGCGATGTCGCAGCCCAATACAGTTTGGGTAATAGTTACGAATATGGTTATGGTGTTACGAAGAACATAGATGAAGCCATGAAGTGGTATCATATGGCAGCAGAGCAAGGACACGGTGATGCTAAGAAAGCGTTTGAAAGATTAAAAATGGGATTCCCCCATAATAGTTCCTACTAACCCCTGAAGAATAGACATAGTACTACAAGTTAACAAAGCATCAACAATTATGGACAACAAAGTAATAAATTGTCAAGAAGGGACACTGCCTAAGCAAATTATTGGTCAAAGAATCTTTATCAGCTATGGTCATGATGAATACTCTGCTTTTGCAATTAAACTTGCCGGAGCCTTAAAAGATAATGGCTTTGATGTTTTCATAGACTTAGAGGGGATTCGTCACGGCGATCAATGGGAAATAACCATTGAAGATGGTCTTAACTGGACTAAAGCAGGACCCAATAAAGGAATCTTCCTTTTATTAATGACACCCTATTCTGTTCGTAGACCAGATGGATATTGTCTTAACGAAATAGCGTATGCTCTAGACATAGAACTGAAAATTGTTCCAGTTATGCTTAAACAGGTGACTCCTCCATTGTCTATTTATAGGCTTCAGTATTTTGATGCTTCTTTGGATGTTCCCATTTCGGACAAAGTCCTCCAAGAATTTGTTTCAAAGATAATTGGTATACTGAACGATTCTGGACAGTTGGATATAACTGGAAATTTCAGGAGATTAGAACACGATTTAAATCCTATTGGTTTTAATAGCGAGCTGAAATTGTTCTCCCAAAACTTTGTTGGTAGAGAGTGGGTATTCCAATATATTCATGAATGGCTAAAAGGAACAGGAAAGTTATTATTGGTAACAGGCATGCCGGGTATAGGAAAAACAGCGATATCTACCTATCTTTACCAGCGGTTGCCCAATGTCCTTGGATTTTACATGTTCAGGCGTAACGACAATGAAAAATTATCTCCTAGTCGTTTTGTTACCACTTTAGCTTTTCAGATTGCAGCTCAAATTCCAGATTATAGAGAGAGAATACTTCACATGGATATAGATAATACTGTAAAACAGTATAATGAGACATCTTTGTTCACTCGTCTGATATCAGAACCTCTCACATCGATTACCCCATTTCTGCACAATAAAGTCATCATAATTGACGGACTAGACGAGGCGGAGCAAGATGGGGGCAATCAAATCGCGGAATTTATTAGTAGATGTATTCCTTATTTGCCTAATTGGGTAAAGGTAATTGTGTTGTCAAGATCAACATCTTCATCGCTATTGCCATTTTCTGAGGCAGATTTTTTTGAAATTGAACCAGATAGTAAATATAACAAGGATGACTTAACATCATACATAAAAGCGTCTGTTGATGGGATAAGTGAAGAGCAGCTCTCCTTAATTATCTCCCATTCTGAAGGATCTTTCCTTTACATAAAACATGTCTGTCTTAATTATTCTGTTGGCGAAGAAGAATTGATGCTCCCTAAAGGTATGACAAGTTTTTATTTCAAGACTTTCTCGGAAATCTTTTCTTCAAATGACTATGTCAAACACCGTAAATACTTAGAATTGATTCTTTCCTCTAGCCGTCCACTCACAAAAAAAATGTTAAAGAGTGTCACTAATAGTTCTTCGTATGAATTAAATAATTTCATCTCCAAAATGGGAGCATTTATCAGGGTTGGTCATGACAATACAGTTAAACTGTATCACACCTCACTTTCTGATTGGCTATTGAACGAAAATATGGCAGGACGTTTTTGGATAGATCAAGACGAAGGGGCGGAAGAACTTACAGTGTTTATTAAAAACTTCATTGATATGAATCTCACTTTTTTTCACGATTTAGATTCATATGATGATGAAAATGACAAGTGGTCTGAAGTTCGCAAAATATATGAACCCTTGTTCACAGCTTTTCATAAAAAAGTTGAGAAGGTGCAGACGTTAATAGACATGGAACTTGATAGGCATCTGTTCCTGATATATATAGAACTGCTTGAACGGAATAAAGCATGGGAACAGTTTCTTTCATTTTCAATTTGGTACTTAAAATCTTCACGATATAGTGTAGCTACATATGAATTAATAAGCAAAGTTATTAACGATCATCTTCCAGAATTAATGGAAGAAATAAACTTTTCGCAATTGTGCAACGTTTTAAAAGAGAAATTCAATAAAAAAGTAACAAACCTAATGATAAGCTCTAGAAGCGGTGATCCATATGACTTGACTCACTATATGGCTCTCTTAGGTTATTATATAAGAGATCTGATACATACAGAATATTCATCAGAGTGGCTTGAAATATTGTGTAAGTTATTATGTGAATCGTTCCCATATCCGAAGACACAAATATTGCCTTCTGGTTATTCGCACGAAGACGGCATCTGTGGAATGTTTGCAGATGAAATATGTGAGAAAATGTATGATATAATGCAATCTGGGAAAGTGAAAGACCCTAATACACTTCAATGGATGAAGAAATTTGCTCATACGTAAGAACTTACTTTTTTTGATATGAGAATTTTTATTAGCTACGGACACGATGAATATCTTGCTTTTGCCAGACAGTTGGCAACAGCATTTAAAGAGCGCAACTATGAAGTGTGGTTCGACGAGAGCTATCTTAAAGGTGGTGTTCCTTGGGAAGAATATATAGAGAAAGGTTTGCAATGGGTAGCGCAGGACGATAACGGACGGATGATATTGGTGATGACCCCCCATTCAGTTAGACGCCCTGACGGCTATTGCCTGAATGAATTGGCATACGCACTTGACTTACACCTACCGGTATTGCCCATTATGCTAGTTTGGACAACACCTCCATTGTCTATATATCGTTATCAGTGGATTGACTTGACACATTCAGCTAAGACAACAACAACGTTTGAAGCTGATTTCGCCAAAATCATAGAGGCCATAGAATCTAAAGATAAATATCAAAATGAAAACAGAAATAGAATAGAGCGATTGTTGGAACCTTTGGATTATTCTTCTGACATTAACTACTACTTGCCTTCTTTCATTGGCCGTCAGTGGTTTTTTGAAGATTTTTACCAATGGATGAGAGATGAGAGTGCGAGCAGGATATATCTTCTTACAGGGTTACCTGGAATAGGTAAGACGGCAATTGCTATAAAAATAATTCAGCAATACAATAATATCGCAGCCTACCATCTGATAAGACGCGGTGACAGCGAGAAGACCTCACTAAGACGTGCCATTTGCAGTATAGCATTCCAGCTGTCGAAGCAATTGCCTGATTATTTTGAGTTGTTATCGTATATTGATATATACAGGGAATTGAACAGATGCAATGACTCTACATTATTTGAGGTTCTGATTACTAATCCATTGCTTGCTTGTCAAAAAAGGATGGAGCCTGTAGTGCTTGTTATTGACGCATTGGACGAATCGATTTCTGGCTATTCATCTGACTTTTCCTTGTTTATTGCTAATGTTGCCGGGAAACTTCCCAGTTGGGTGCGCTTCTTTTTGACGAGTCGTCCTGAAGATGCTGTCCTTCTGCCGCTACAAGCATATCATCCCCACATCCTTAACCCGGCATCACTAGAGAACAATAGCGATATTCGTGTTTACATTGAAAAGAAAATCAAGGATAATTACGACGATGACGTTGCATTAGACCTTGATGCTATCGTGCAAAAATCGGAGGGAATCTTCTTGTATGCAAAGTACGTATGCGACGAGATGCTTCCTGGTGACATTTTGAACTTTAATCCAGAAGAACTTCCTGCGGGTATGGGGGCGGCTTATTATGATTTCTTCACCCGTAACTATTCTGACATGAAATCCTACCGACAATCCGTAAGACCTATTTTAGATGTTCTTTCAGTACAGGTAGAACCATTGTCTGTTGAAATGCTCGCAAAGTGTATCAATAGAGATACCGATGATATTGAAGATTTCTTGAATGACTTCCGTGTGTTTTTTACGCTTGATACGAGTAGAAAAATTCATCCTTTCCATTCTTCATTGATAGACTGGTTGTCAGATAAGAAGTTATCGGGTCCGTATGCAGTAAAAGCTGAGAATGGCAGGACTATTATTGCAGAATGGCTGTATAAATTATTTGAAACATCTAGGTGGAGTTTCTTTAATGATAGTCCTACTGGAGAATGTTTGGAGATTTGGCTTCCTGAAATACTGGAAAAGACTGAGGCATTGCATTTTGACGGAAGTGTTTTATTATTGTCTTATTTAAAGCAGTTGGGGGACAAATCAATCTTGCATAACTTGGTATCAAACAGTAGGCGATTCCACTTTATTAAAAGTGTTATGACATACATGTTCAGACAATCTGATTGTACATCAGAGATGTTTGAAGAAGCAATCCATCAATCAGGCATGGAGATTACTAATAACCATATTGTTGGCCTAGGATATTTATTCGATTATGCAAAGAACGTAGTGTCCACCATTCCACCAAAAGAGGCTGGACAACCAGACTACTATTATTTCATTGATGTTCAAATACCATGGCTTTATGTACAATCATCCTATGATACTGACTATATCTTTAAATCGCTTTCACAAGGTTTGATGGCAGCATACGATGATGGACGTATCAGTAATGTAAATCATATTCTAGGGGATATCTATAGATTAGCGACCGATTCGTTTATAGATCAATCAGAAGTTGCTATTAAGTATTTGAAAGAAGTTGCTGATTACATGATAAAGGACAATTGGGATGCAGGTAAATGGTCTGAGCAAGTCTTGAGTTGTGCGAAAGTTATAGATGCAAAGAGACAAAGAGTATAAATATATGTGACTATCACATTTGAGAAATTAAAAAGTGGTTATATTCTTAAATATGGACAAGAAATATGATATATTCATTAGTTACCGAAGAGTAGACTCTGAGGGACGAACAAGTGGCCGAGATATCGCTCGTACTATAAAACTGGAATTGGATAGGCGAGGGTATAAAGTGTTTTTCGATAATAGTGAAATTAAAGACAATGAATTTGAGGATGTTATACTTCCTGCAATCCATAATTCTGCAGTTTTCATTGTAGTGCTATCAAAAGACGCTTTATTGCGATGCTCTAATAAAAAGGACTGGGTAAGACGTGAAATAGAAACAGCGCTTAATAGTGGATGTAAGGTTATCCCTGTAAGTCCTGACGGTGCTTTTAGTGGTTATCCAACTGAATTGCCAGATTCGCTTTTCGCATTTGCAGAACTACAGGTATCTGAGATATCTATGGGACCTCTTTTCCAAATTTCTATTGATAAATTGGACGAAGAACGCATAAAAAATTATATAAAAAAAGAATCTTCAAAAAAGGAAGAAGTCGATTTACAGAGTAGAAATGGGATAATGGGGTCTGAAACAACACATCAAGAGTCTCAAACAAAGACAAAAGAAAGATATTTTGCGTTTATCAGTTATAGCAGAAAGGATTTAAAAATAGCAACTGAAATAAAAAAAGAAATTGAGTCAGTCTGCAAATATGAATGTTGGATGGATCTTGAAGGCATTGAAAGTGGCGATCAATTTGAAGACGTTATTATTTCTGCTATTGACAATTCTAAAATAGTCATATTTCTGATGTCAAATAACTCGATGTCTTCTGTATACTCGAAGAAAGAGGTGAGGTATGCTGACTCTATTAAAAAGAAGATAGTTCCTGTGAGTATAGACAATAGCAAACCTAGTGGATGGTTCCTTTTTAATTTTGGAGGTACAGATGTTATTGATTATAATAACGTAGAACAAAAGAAGAAATTATTCACTAATCTTGTCGAATGGTCTAAAAGTTTGAGGCCCCAAAAGAATGAGAAGCTCCCTCTCATATTTACAAAGGGGAATGACTATTTGCCTGTTATACACTTATTCCTTCTAATTGACACATCTGGAAGTATGTATGGGGAGAGGATTGAAGCAACTAACATGGCTTTCTCCAACGTCCTATCATCATTTGAAATTCTGAACCCTGATATTGAAATTAGAATTGCTGTTTTGGAGTTTAATTCGAGTGTTAGGTGGATGCATGAAATACCCCAACCACTTGATAGTTTTGTATGGATGCCATTAGAGCCAGGTGGCTTAACGCAAATGGGGGAAGCTTTGAGCACGTTGAATGGTAAGATGCAGCGCACAGGCTATTTTAACTCCTATTTATGCAAAGGTTCTATTATTCCATCGTTAATAATTCTTCTTACTGACGGTGAGCCAACAGACGATTATTCAAAAGGACTTAAAGAAATAACAGAAAATCCCTATTTTAAAAAGGCCACCAAATTTGCTATAGGAATCGGAGATGATTTTTCAATAAAGCCCTTAGTTGATTTCACGGGCAATCATAAAACCGTTTTCCAAATAAATGATGAAAATGCATCAACGGATCTTTCTTCTCTTCTCACACGGCTTATTACAATGGGACTATATGCAGGTTCTGTATCTTCGTTAAATACTGATTAACAGAAATAGTTATGGACAGTCATGATATTTTTATAAGTTATTCCAGAAAAGATAGCGAAAAGGTCTTATCTGTAGTAAAAACACTTCAGGAAAGAGGATTCGCTATATGGATAGACAAAGACGGCATTGAGAGCGGTGATGCTTTCAAGTCTGTGATAGTACGTGCCATCAAGAATTCTGATATATTTCTATTCTTCTCATCCAAAAGCTCTAATGAGTCGCCTTGGACTGTCAAGGAAGTTAATACGGCAGTACACCTAAAGAAACCTATTATTCCCGTCAGGTTGGATGATGCCGATTATGACGATTCAATACTTTTTGATCTCGGTAGCATAGACTTTGTTGATTTGAGCATCGAGGAGAAAAGAGAGGCTGCATTGAGCAAACTAATAAACACGTTGCTCAGCAAGATACCGAATGTAGTAGTTAAGCAGCCAAATCAAGAGCCTAACATAATATCTCTCACCAATAAAGAAGGATTCGAAGTCGGTTATGACTTGGCTGTATTCACTATTCATAAGTTGAGAGGACAGACATCTGAGAAAGATGAGGATTTGATAGCTCTAAGACTGATAGAACTTAATATTGATCCTAAAACACTTTTTGGGAATCTATATGCGGGAACAATGATTCCTAGTTTAAGTAACTGTGCATTAAGATTAGGAGAACTACATGGTAAGGATATGGAGAATAGCGTTTGCTTAGGTTCCCTCTTTGTACTGTCAGTTATTGCTAAGCGAAGTAACATTAGTGAAGAGTTCGGTCATTCATATGATAAAGGAATCGTTGTTGCATGCCAACGACTAAGTATCCCAGATAGTTTCACAGAGAAGCTTATTAAGAGTACGGATGACGGGATGGAGGAAATGCTGGAAGAACTAAAAGGCATGCTTAATGTCGTTGGGAAAGATCATACAGCATTGCTAACTGCAGAAGAATGTTACAAAAAGGGTATTGATTGTTTTGAAAGTAAGAAATTTGAAGAAGCGGTCTCTTGGTTCAGAGGTAGTGCAGAAAAAGGAAATGCAAGTGCCCAGTGTTATCTTGGCTATCTGTATGAAAACGGAATCGGGGTAGAAAAGTCTAATATAGAGGCGGCTAAATGGTATTCAAAAGCAGCCGAACAGGGTGACACACTTGCTCAGAACAATCTTGGTAGTATGTATCGTGAAGGTAAAGGCGTTCAAAAGGATGTTGACGAAGCTGCAAGATGGTTCAGAGTTGCTGCTGGTCAAGGACATGTTCTTGCACAATACAACCTTGCTATTATGTACCAAATGGGAGCGGGTGTAAAACAAGATGAAGCGGAAGCGGTCAGGTGGTACACAGAAGCTGCCAACCAGGGACTTCCACAGGCGCAATACAGTATGGGAAATATGTACAGAATTGGGAATGGCGTGAAAGAAAAAGATGAAAGTGAAGCTGTAAAATGGTTCAAGAAAGCGGCTGAGCAAGGGTTTGCTGATGCACAACATAATCTTGGGTATATGTACTATAATGGCTGTGGCGTGGAAAAAGATGTTGATGAAGCAGTTGAATGGCTTAACAAGGCAGCTGCACAAGGACATAGCGGAGCCAAAGACGCATTAAAAATGATATTGGGGGCATAAGTAATTTAATAATAAACAATGAGAATAATTATCATTCTGACAGCAGCACTACTTCCTGCAGTTCTACTATGGTTATATATATGGAAGAAAGATACGCAGAAAGAACCGACCTCTTTGTTGGTCAAGGCTGTTCTTTGGGGTGTGGCTATTATTATTCCTGTTGCAATATTGGAAACAGGGATAGAGTCTATGCTATTTGGCGTAGAGGGTAAGCCGACGACTCTATTCGGTACGACAACGATGGCCTTTGTGGTGGCGGCATTGCCGGAAGAAACGTTCAAATTGCTTGCGCTATGGATGGTTCTGCGGAGAAATCCATACTTTGATGAGCACTTTGATGGTATCGTTTATGCAGTATGCGTGGGATTGGGATTCGCAGCGTTTGAGAACATTATGTATGTATTTGGTGAGGAGGATTGGTTTTCAACTGCTATCGTCCGTGCGTTGTTGGCAGTACCTGGCCATTATGCCTTTGCGATATTGATGGGGTACTATTATTCCGTTTATCACTTTGTGGATCATTCATCAAAGATTGCTGCATGTGTTCTTTTTGTTCCTGTATTAGCACATGGTGCATACGATGCTCTTGCAATGAGTGGGATTGTGAACTCTGTAATTGGAGGACTAAGCTTCTTTGTCCTTATCTACTTTTGCGTGAATATGCATAAGATGGCGAAGGCGAAAGTGTTGGCATTGGTTGAGAAAGATTTTATTGAAAAGACATTGGGAGCGAATCATTCTTAACTAAAGCGATTAAAGAGAACTTCCTGCGAATAAAAAGTTTTGTTAATATGTAAAATTTGAGATATGAGCGTACAAGAAGCAAAATGGGTGGTTAAAGTGTTTATAAGTTCCACTTTTAATGATATGCATGATGAGCGTGACGTTCTGATGAAGAAAGTATTACCACGGGTAAGACAAGCATTATCTTCCAAAGGTCTTGACGTGCGTTTTGTGGATTTACGTTGGGGGGTTAATTCTAAAGAAATGGATGAAAGATCTCGTGAATCGGATGTCTTAAAAGAATGCCTCGGACAAATTGATAAATGCAGGAATTTCTTTATAGGATTGGTTGGCGATCATTATGGCTGGATTCCTCCAGAACCCAGTTGGTATAATTTGTTAGATGGTTTAGATGAAAAAAGAAAGGATTTCATTAAGAGAAAACTCCCTAATCCCGTAAGCGTGACAGAATTGGAGATATATTATGGCTCTCTTGTCGATTTGGCATTTAGTATGAGAAGTTTGTTTTGCTTCAGAAAGCCAGAAGTCTATGAAACGATGGACGAAACTTCAAGGAGTATTTATGTGGATTCTGGGGAAGATAGAAATAGGGTGCTCAAACTTAAAAATGATATTGAAAAAGACCTTAAGGCAAAGAGACTAAAAACCCATATTTATACTTATCCCTGCCAATGGGATGAAAAGAATAAAAAAATAACAAGTCTTGATGATTTTGAAAATTTTATTGTTGATTTCTTGGTAAAGGAGATTCCTTTATATGAATTCCGCCAAAGTGAAAATTTGGTATCGGATGATTTTTCTCTCATCAGGCAGCAGGACAATAATGACGTACTTGTTTATGGTCAAGGTTTTTGGGGAAGGAATAAACTTCTCCTCAGACTGGAAGACATATTTTATCCTGGATTAAAACCATTACTGTTCTCTTCATCCGAAGGAGTTGGTAAGTCAGCATTATTATCTGTTATACATTTTAAGGTTAATAATGACCCCAAAGTCCTTTCTTTAGTGGTTTTCGGACGTAGAACACAATCCTTATCTTCAATTCTTAAGAAGTGGATCTCTGACCCTGCTTTGGAATACGATAAGAAATTTGATATAAATGAAAATATATCTCCTGAGGAACTTATTTGGCATTTACACAAAGCGATTGAAAAAAGTGATAAATTTGTCATTATCCTTATTGATGATATAGATTGGCTTGATAGGTTAGATTTGCTTCCATTACTTCTTGATTTTCCTGTTTACACGGGATTCATATCAACATGTGACGAAAAAGGACTCAACCGAATGATGGGATTTGAAGAATTGAAAACCATTTGGCTTGAGGGTATGGAGGAGCAAGAGACGAGAGAACTTATCGGCATTCAATTAAAGCAGGTATTTGGAAAAGACCCTTTCAGTTTAGTGTCAGATGAGATAATCAACTCTCACTATAAAAACTATAAGGGATATGAAAACGTGTTATGGACTCGTCTTATGATACAACGATTGCTTTTCTTTACAGGCAGTGAGATACGTGATATAAGAAAAACAAATCCGGATGCAGGCGTTGAAGAGTTGGAAGAATTCTTTTGTTCTGTCGTCAAATCTGGAGGAGAGGTTCTTCCTTTTTCCATCAATAACTTGCTGAAGGATGTTGTAACACTTATTGGTAATAATAACCTTGGATTTACTATACTTTCTGTTTTAGCATTAGCACACTATGGTGTCAAACGCTCTGTAATAGGAAAAATTCTTAATATAGAATGGGATGAACTAATCTTTACCCGTTCTTTAGAAAGGTTCGGGATATTGCTTGATATTTCTGAGGAAGGAGTGATAACCTTTCGATATGATATCGTTAAGTCAATTATTCTTGACCATCTAAACGACACATCTGTATTATTGGATTGTATGCTTAAAGTATATAAGACAATACTAAAAGAAGAAAAAGATAAAGATGCTTTGCGAGAGTTTCCTTTCTTATGTTTAAAAGCGGGCCCTCAAAAGGGAGGAGCTGTTATGTTGGAATTAGACGAATGTTATGAAGAAGAATATATTCTCCCTGCAATCATTTATGTTTTTTCTACAAACGAAAATGTTATAGAAGGATGGATTGTTTATTTGATAAACAAAAAAGATGACTCAAGGGCATTTTCTTTGCTTTCAAGTTTAATGGAACGTCTTCTAAGAGAAAATAATGAAGATATCTTATCTCACATATTGACAATTATAGATGAAAAAGGATTATCTGCTCACAATTCTGCCTTAGAGTTCATATGCAACGTCTGTAAGAGGAAATTGGGAAATGATGATTTAGATTCTGTCGATTTCCCCGATCTGAATTATATGTGGTGGAAGGAAAGAGCTGATTTGATAAAAACGAGGCAGCTAATCGACAATGGGGACGTTAAGCAAGCACAAGAATATGCAGATGATTTGTTGCGTGAAATAAAATATTCAATCAGAAACGGTATTGATTTGCAACATTTTGATGTCGCTTTCGCAGTAGAGAACATGAAAGCCTGTATTCCAGAAGAAGATGCTGATGACTATCCTGAGTTAGATGATTTAGCAGAACTTCCTCAGTGGGTTCATGAGCGGCATAGTGATATAAGGTACTTCATCCGGCTTTCCTACCTATGGAAATATAACAACAACAATGATTACAAAAAGTTCTTGGGATGGGCCTATTGTTTCGTCATAGATTTATATAAAAGACTTCCCAATAATTATATAACAACTTCTTTGTATGCCAGGTCTGTAATATGTACTTCTGATCTTTTAGATCATTTTGATATTCAAACCCTTTTAGATTTGTATGACGACTTAAATTGTTACTATGAAGATGAAGCAATAGAAGAATGCATCGAGATTTTGTTATCCTTACATCAGCATAATCCTTCTGAATACAATTTAGATTATTTGCGCGAGAGATATGAACAAGATGAATTGGATTATCCATTTGACTCCGTTAACGATGATGGCATAGCACTTCTTTGTATTCTGAAGGATCTGCTGAATGAAGATTTTTGTGCCGATGTGAAAGAAATAGAAGATGAGTCAGATGTTCACCGTTTGTTGCGAAGTTTAATGCTAAGGGGAAGAAATGATATCGTTGAAAAGATTATTTCCTCTCTTGGGATAAATGAGACTACACAAAGTTTGGAAAGTGAACTTCACGATATCTACCAAAATCACCGAAAACTAAAATTGAAACATGAATATGAGAAACTGATAGGCAATTCTCGTTCTATTGATGACTGCTTGCAATTCATTAAGGATGTAGAAGGGAATAGTGCTTTGGATACTTATTCTTCTACTCTTATAATGGAACTTTACATGCATATAGGCAAGCAATACATGCAATTAGGGGAATACGAGGAAGCTTATAATTACATGCTAAAATCTGTTTCTATCTCCTCGAGCAGAAGTCCTTTATTCGCCTTGAGGGAGGAATTTTTTTGGCATTTGAATAGAATGTTAGATTTCAGTAATGTTATTATCTTTTTTGTGGTAGATGCTGATGAATTCCTATTAAATCACTATAATGGTATATTAGATTTAATTAGCCAGTCTCCTTATCAGAATGATGGTCCAATTAGAAACAAAAGAAACCAAACGCTATGTAATATATGCAAGATATTGATCAAGAGGAAAGATTTTACAGGTACTGAAGAAATGATAGATAAATTATCAGTATCCGATGGAACCAAAAAACGAATTGAAGGCTCGTATGATGTTCTTGGAGATGTCTTGTGTATAGAAGGAGAATTATATTTTAACAGGAATAATTACACAAGTTCTTTTGAGTCTTTTAACAAAGCAGCGGAGTTTTACAGAATGGTATTAGATAATGACAATTCAGACTGTGAAATTCTCCACAAGTTAATACGATGTCAATATTGGATAATACGATTATATCAGATTTTTCAAATCAAACAGACACACGAAATTGTTTTTGACATATGTGATAATGCATTGGAGTCGTGTGACTATATATTGAAAAACGATACTCATAATCCATTCTATAATCTTGATACTCTCCAAATTTTAACTTTGAAAGTTATATATTATCTAGGGCTCGATAACAAGGAAAAAGCTCTGGAGACAGCGAAGTTGTTTTACGATACATGTCGAAAAAACTCGTCTAATTGTGATTTCAAAGTTATCTGGAATGAGTTGAAAGATTGCTTCCGAGCTATTCATGATGGGTTCTTCCATCGTGGCCTCCGAGATGAAATAATTGTGATTTCGTCAGAAGAGTTGAAATTAAAAGATTATTTGGTAATCCAGCATGTCATGTCAGTACAGGGCGTAGATTTCCATTCAACGGGAGCTAGTATTCTGGCACTGGGTAGTGAAAATAATGCTCTGTATCGGGAAACCAAAGATTTTCTTAACAATTTAATGGGCATTGACAATGACGATGATATTAAAATAATACCGGCCAAGCTTCCTCGATCTCCAGAAGACAGAATGATGGAGCAGGCCTCCTCTTATCGAATTCTCGATGCGATGGTTACTTGTTGCGAAATTCTAGGTGTTGAAATGCCAACAGATATCTCTGACACAAAAAAGTTGAAAAAGCGATTCCCAGATCATTTTAAAGACGATAATTTAATGGGGTTTGTTGTGAATGCCTATCTATCTACGAGGTATGAACATGCGAATGACATAGAAAAAGCTGAATCATATGCGGATGAAGCTCTGATAATAGCTCAACGTATGGGAGAAAAGATGAATATCTGTGGCGGACATATCTATTGGGCAAAAGCTGTTATGTATTATAATGCCAAACTTTATGAAAAAGCCAAAGAAGCCGGAGCAAAGGCGTTAGAGATATTTGAGAAGGAACATGTTGCCTATAGCGATCTCCCTGATTTGTATATACTTGTTGGAAAGGTATGTGAAAAACAAAAAGCATATTCAGAAGCTGTAAGCTATTACAATCCCGCCCTTGAGATAATGAAGAAATCAAAATGTTATGAATCATCAAGAATAGAGCAGTTTTCACAGCATATTAATCAAATTCTTAACAAATGTTAGATTATGTGTCTGCCAATATCTTGCATAACAAAACTATGTGATAGATAAGAACAAGATAAAGGCTCTTTAAAGAAAAACAATACAAGTAATATGGATATAGTTAAGTACACACCGCAGCCTATTGACACAACAGATGTCACACTGCCAGTTGAGTTAAAACAATTAGTAGAGGAAATGTCTAAGAACGTACATGAGGTATGGGCTGAGACTCGAATCAAGCAAGGTTGGAAGTATGGCGAACAGCGTAATGACAAGCTTAAAACTCATCCTTGTCTTGTCCCTTATGAGGAACTGCCTGAAGAAGAGAAGGAGTATGACCGCAATACTTCCATCGGAACCCTAAAGCTGATCATGAAACTTGGGTTCAAGATTATCCACTAGCTTTTTGCATTTAGGCTCCCGCAAGCATGGTCAACAGTATTTCTGCTGCTGACCATGCTTGTAAGTGAGCCAAGAGAAGTCCTCAGTGTGAGGGCCATCGTGCCAATACTCTGTAAAGTCTTGTGAGCAGGGAGGGAGATTGTCACCCAGCCCGTCTCGGAAGATTTGTTGGGTTTCTTGCTCAGCTTCTGCAAATTCCATCTGTTCCTCCCACTCGCCAATCAGTTCGTCGTAATAACCATCGTACTTGTCTGCGAACAAATAATAATAGGTTGTTCCATAATATGTGCTTGTCAGATACTCTATTCTGTCATCCCACCAGTCGTACTGTGGAAATCCAAGGGCACGCCAAAGTTGGCTGCATCGGCGATCTAATAATTCACACTCAGTTTCGGAAATGACATCCCTGAGCCTAACCCGTTGGGTATTAAACCAAACATAACGCCAGTCATCATAGTCCTTATCTTCGATAAGACTTGCCGTAAACCTCCAGATCTTTCTGGCCCACCAGAAATGGCCTGTCTCAGCGCAGAGGTCACCAAGTCTCATACCCTTCATGAATTTCCTCTTACAGCTTTCTGCACAACGTATTGGATGAATCTCTCGATTAACTATGTCTTTGAGCAGACGAGCTTCAAGATGAGTCACGACACCATTGGGTAAGCATCTGCATACCCTATAAGGAATTCTTCTTCGCATAATAAACTGTTTCTAAAATCCGATTTTTGTTCTCTGACGCGGAATCTCAATTGGTAAAATATCTTCTGGAGTGAGCATCAGTAGCTCGCGCTTATCATTAGGATGTTGCCTGACACATCGGGTAGCATGCTGAATATAAATACGCTCCAGCTGATTTGCAACAAAGCGGGCGTTCCCCCATGTTTCAGGGTCACGCATCCGATGAGCCTGTGCCAACATGTTTCTATATTTCTCCCATGCCTGGACGGTGAATGTGTAGTCATAGTCCTTAATACGACGACGTGTGATCTCCAGCAATTCATCGACAGTAAAGTCCGTAAACTCAAACTTATTTGGAAAGCGAGAGAATAAGCCAGGATTGCTGTCAAGCAACTTCATCATAGGCTCTTTGTAGCCACAAAGCACAACAGCAATGTCGCGCTGTGACTCATCTGCAAGGATATTCATCAGAAGCTGAATCACCAACTTTCCTGGGTCATGATCGTGTTTGCCGTTCAGCAGATATGCCTCGTCAATCATCAGTACACCGCCTTTGGCCATTTCAAGCACCTGTCGCATGGAACGTTCCTCATCACCCCAAAGGGTTCCAAGAAAGGTTCCACGGTCACAGACTACCACATGTCCCTTGGACAATGCTCCTGCTTGTCGCAGTAGCGAACCAAATATTTTACAGACCGTTGTTTTACCCGTTCCTGGCCGTCCAAGGAAAACACTATGAAGTGAAACCTCGTGTTGTCTGATGTTAGGAAACTGTTCTTGCATGATTTTATTGTAGCTTGTAAGTGCGACCAGTTCGTCCATTCGTTGCTTGATGTCGGCACAGCCTACAAGTCTGTCCAGCTCCTCGCGAGGATTTGGAATGGGCCGCAAGATTTCGACCTTAACGCTGATGTTGCTATTCTGTTCAATTAATCCATCCGGGAAAAGGACGTCATCCGTAAATGAAGTATCTTCATTATCTATTTCTGTCTCACATTCATCTTCACTATTATCTGTGTCTGATTCCTGTTGTTCTTCAGTATCCTCACCATATGTTTCTTCATACTCACGATTGATGAAATCGTTGAGCATTTTTTCGAATTCTTCATATTCATCTTCTGATACAGTAGCCTCGCATTGGTCTTCCTTGCTGGGTTCTGATGCTACTAATCCTTCAAAGTTTACCTCGTTGAAGGAGGTATCGAGAAGAAGATCTATATAAGTCTTACAAGGCAAATCACTATCATTGTTAACCCTGATTGCCTTATACTTTAGTCGCTTGAGGTCATCAATCGCCATGACACTATGCTTGTCCCACAACTCATATAAGTTGTAGGCATTGAGAATATTAGCCTCCGTCAGCAGTAGCCCATAGATTTTGATGTCATGGGCCTTCTCCTTTAGACAGGTTTTAGCAAAGCGTACGGCTTCAGCCAATTTCCAAATGACGCTGGCACGAGGCTCTTTGCCGTTGGATAAGATAAGAGGGGCTAATGTATCGGACTCTTCGTAGGACTGTTCTTCGCAGTGTCCGCAGCAGTCAAGGCACATGATGACAATGTTTGTATCATTACAATACAGATACACATCATAGTCTTTAAGAAAAGGGGATAATCCCTTCATATATGTAGAATAGACGGCATAGTTAGCCGCCATAGCATCCAAGTGTTTCCAGATAGTTGTCGCTGTCTGGTACTTGAAATCGTCAATCAATCTATTCTTGTTTCTCATAATCATCGTAATTCTATCAAATAAATAATAATGTATAATGCCCCAGTTGATGGAGCGCAAGAGAAATAGGCAGGCGCACATACGCTTGTCTATAGCATCTAGAGTATTTCTTTGGGGGAATTACCCTATCACAAAACCCTCGACAATTTGTAGCAATATGTCAAAGAACGCACCAAACGACAAGATACAATCTCCCCATCGATTCACGGACTTAGTTTAAACTTTGTCACAGAACCGCTCGGCATCTGACTGTTTTCTTTGTCATTTCGTTCATTCTTCTTGCTACAATTAGTTTAATATGTGATAGAATTATGATTATCGGGTGCAAAACTACACAAATCTTTCGATACTGCCAAGGGTTTTCAATTATTTTTCAGAAATATTTTTTGAGGTGATAGAAAGATAAGGTTGAACGGCTCTTTATGATGATAAATAGTATAAACTATAAATGTAAAAAAGAGAAGAACTATATGAAGACGAATAAAGAAGAGAACTATGATGCGCTTGTCGCGCTGATGGAAGAGAATCCAACAGTGTTTTATGACACAAGTGAACTTGAAGACTTAGGTGGTGATAGAAATAATGACGGAGTAACACAGAAAACAATTCAGGAATGGGAAGAATGGATAGAGGAACAGATGAAGAAAGAAGAAGAGTAAAGACAGACTTTTCGCTGGACGGAGTGCATAGTGTTTTGCTGAAATAATAATATTAGTGGGATATGACGTTTTGTGATATATTTAGGGCGTTTTTCACCTCTTTAATACAAAAAGAGGATAGAAATGCCATTTTTTTGCGAGAATATAATATAAATATGTAGGAAAATGATTATCTTTGTACGCAATAAAAGAACCTAATATGATTTTTATCTCATATCTCATAATATTACTGCTTGCGGTTTTTGTCCTGCTTTTGGTGTTTCTGATAGTTCAGTTATACCAAATGAGTAAGATGCGTGACAGTATCAATGAGCTAAAAAAAGAGGTACAAGGGTTAAAGACCGAATCACAAAATAGCACAAGTTCTACAAATAATCTGAGGGGTAATGTTACAGTAGTCCAGGCACCAGTCCAACCCATATCACTTTCTCCCTCCAACAATCAGGGTTCTATTACACCACACCACACAATCACTCCTGCAGCAGTTAATGAAAAAAGCTCCGCCAAACAAGAGGAGCGCCACTTCTCAATGAAGCAGGAAATTCTGAAAGCTGTCAGCAAGAGGAGAGAAGTTGAAGAGGAAGATCTGCCAGATGTCATAAAAGAACTGTCATCTCATTTTTCTCAATACCCATCAGGACATTGGGCCGAGGATTTGAATGACCTTAGCTATTATAGATTTCTTGACCTGAGAAACGATCCTTCAACCCGTGTTGTCGTCATTGGTGATATTCATTGTGACTACTATTCGCTTGCGGCAATCCTACTGAAATTATCCATTGCACAATATGATTATTTCGGGAAGGCATATTTCGTATTTCTGGGTGACTATCTTGACAGAGGAACATGTCTGTTTGAACCATTGCTGCTGTTGAAAGATCTTAAAGAGATTCTGGGTGATCGAATGATCATGCTGAAAGGTAATCACGAATCAATCTCATACGACGCCGAAAAACAAACCCTGAAAGCATACGTCAGACCAAATGACAGTTGCGAATGTCTTAAGCAATATTGTAGTGATGTTCCAGAATTTCTAAAAGCGTTCGCAGAATACTATCGCAAGCTACCTACCTATGTCTATCTGAAAACACAGGGAAAGAACATTTTGCTGACCCATGCTAGCATACCAAGGGATATCTTCCTCGATACTTTCAAATATGATGAAGAGGAGGGACGAATCCAATTTGAGACTATCATTCCAGAAGGTGATCGTCTTATGAAGAGAAAATCAATTCTAAAGGACATGATATGGGGTGACCCCAAAGACTATGATGAGAAGATGCAGGTAGAAGGACGCTTTGAATTCGGACGGAAACAATTTGAAAAATTTTATGGCCATAACCATATTGACCTGATTTTGCGTAGTCATGAAGAAGCCTCTTTAGGCTACAAGGCCTTTTTCAATAATCGGGTATTTACAATCTTTTCGACAGGTGGAGATAAGAATCCACAGACAGGTTATCCAGAGGCAGAACCGGACTTCGCAATTATAAGTGGAGATGATTTGACGATAGAGAACAGTTTCCTATACCAATGCCTCGAAGGTGGAAACCGTTGGGCTGTAAATCTGTTCTCCCATCAAAAGTATTATGGTAGGGAAGCTGCAGGTTATCAGCTTTCAGAAGAATTTGTCTGCAATGCAGAAGAAAGGGAAAAACAGAAGAAAGCCTTCAAGGCAATAAGGAATGCATTTCCCTCAGACTTAACAGAAACTACAGCTTAAGAAAATAGATAATATGCATATGAGATTATCAGAATTCATACAATACATCAAAGCAGCCCTTGTCGAGGAGACTACTTCTTTGGGAGCGGTTGAACAGACGGGTGCAGGCGAAGCCGCTCTCGGTGAAATATCGAAAAAGGAGATGGCGTTAAAGGCTGTCATCAACCGTGGAATTGAAATTCAACCGGAGGATTTGCCACGCGTAGAAGAAGAAATGATTGCTTACTTTGATGAGTGTAAGAACGAGGACTATTTCAACGACATCGACTCAAACAATTATTATCAGTTTCTTGATATAAGAGAACAACCCGATATAAGAGTAGTAATCATTGGCGATGTCCATTGTGATTACAAATCACTTGCAGCAGTTATGCTAAAGTTATCTGTTTCAGAATATGACTATTTTGAGAAAGCTTATTTTGTTTTCCTTGGTGATTATTTGGATCGAGGTTGTGCCCTCTTTGAACCTCTCCTGCTGCTTATGGATTTAAAGAGAATATTGGGCGACAGACTGATCATGCTAAGAGGAAACCATGAGTTAATTGATTATGACGAGGAGAAGCAGGAGTTGGCTGGGAAGGTACTTCCTCTCGACAGTGTTCCTTGTCTTAATGATTATTGTATTGACAACAAGGTTTTTTTGAAGTCATTTGCTTATTTCTATAGAACATTGCCAACATATGTCTATCTGAAGTCGGATGATCAGAATCTTCTGCTGACTCATGGGGCTATCCCCCGGCATGTTTTCCTTGATGTTTTTCGCTTTGACGAAGAGACTGGTGCTGTCGTTTTTGAGGATGAAGAACTGGCAAAACTGAATATAAACCAGCTCCATGCTCGTAACCAGATATTGAATGATATGATTTGGGGAGATCCAAGTACTGACTTGGAGAAGTATCAAGTGAACGGCCGTTTCGAATTTGGGAGCAAGCAATACGATGCCTATGCCCAAAAGAACAAGTTGAGTAGGGTGTATCGTAGTCACGAACCTGTTGATGATGGTTTTAAGTCTTTCTTTAATGGTTGCGTATGCACGGTATTCTCCACGGGAGGAGCCATGAATGAACAAACTGGCTATCCCGAGGTAGAGCCCGCTTTTGCTATAATCGGCCATAATGACTATCGCTGTATAGAAAACAGTTTCCTTTATCACGTATCCATTGAAGATGAAGTTGATGTCACCTGCAATCTATATAGTGGCATGTCGTTAAAACGTAAAGAGGCTAAGAGGTACTCACTACATCCTGAATTCTATTGTACAGATGAAAAGGCTATGCAGATAGAATCTTTATTCAAGAAAATAAACGACGGATTCCCGTTAGAAGAAGAATAATTATTAAATTAAATATTACGACTATGGGTATACAGAAAAGACCAGCTCAGATGAAAGTTAAGGGTGTAGCAGACATCGTATTCTGCTTTGACTGCACCGGTTCAATGACAGAGATTATCACTTCCGTCAAGGAGAATGTGGAGAAACTGATTAATGGTTTCAAGGAGAATCAGGTTGTTCTTGATTGGCGAGCCAGATGCCTTGGCTATCGTGATTTTGAATTTGACGAAGAATATCTTATCAATGACCGTCCTTTCGTTTCAACAGAAGAAGAGCTAAAAGCTCAGATTGATGGCATGGAAGCAAAAGAATACACTGGTGAGGATGATCCTGAGTCAACTCTTGATGCCATCTGGTATGCTGCAAAGAAATCAGAATGGCGTGATAACTGTCATAAAATCATCGTTGTTTTTACAGATGCGGCCACCAAACCCGTCAACGAAAAGACACTTGCAGATGTCAGTGGTTCTGACGGAGATGTCGAGGTTCTGGCACAGGAGCTGATAGTTCAACATATCAAGTTGTTCCTTTGGGGAAAAACAGACAAACTCTATGATGCGCTGATGACAATCCCCCGTGCGGATATTGTTCAGTTGGACAATCCTGAAGAAGATTACAAGACGATTGATTTTAAAAACCTGATGGAACAGATCGGCAAGACCGTATCAGACTTGATTAGCGGTGGGGCCATGACTGTATAATATGTATAGCAAGTAATATAGAACTAATTCCCTGTTAATATGGAATCAATTATCAATGGTTATGAAGTTGTAGAGGAAATCAACAAAGGTGCGTTTTGTGATTCCTATAAGGTCAGGAAAGGTGGCACGAACTATTTCCTTAAAGCCTATAAAGACCCGACCAGTATGTCGGAAGACTACGAACAGTTCAAACAGAATCAGCGTACAATGATTCCTCTCCTGAAATCTATTGGAGGGCAGGTTGAGAATATTGTGGAGGATTTTGAGGTAAAGGGTTTATACTATCAAGTAAAAGAGTTTATCACAGGCGCCACTAATCTAAGGGACTGGCTGAACGACAACGACAACTATGATGAGCGACTTGATGTCGCTATTCAGTTCTGTGAGATTTTGAAATCCATTCACGGTAAGAATATTGTCCATCAGGACTTGAAGCCAGAACAGGTAATGGTTGTCAAGGACTCCTCAAGGAAAGCTGGAGTGAAAATCATATTGACCGATTTTGACTGGTCTGTTCCAAATGGGAATATCGTCCGTATTGTGGGAACCCCAGGTTATGGTAACATAGATGGAACGAACCTGTCCAACAAGTCTGACATTTTTACGTATGGTATTATTCTGTGTGAATTGCTCGCTGGAGTCAACCCTTTCGTTATTACCGAAAAGGAGGAAGACCGCATCTTTGAGCCTGAGAAATGGAAGGAATGGGTTACAGAGAAAGACTATGTCCTCCCTATTAAAATCAACAACGATTTACCAAAGAGTATCAATGATATTATTGTGGCTTGCCTCGAACCCGAACAACGTAAGAGACCTACGCTTGATGAAATTATGGCCGTTCTTCAGGGCAAACCGGCCCCGGACAGACTTTATCCTCGTAAGAAAGCAAAGTTGCGTGCTCCGAGTGGTGATGTCATGATTATGGTTCCTGGTACAGGTTATGGTCGCAA
>Ga0247610_10001866_pt1 | contig 25332 bp, 19 predicted proteins | sample 174DNAGHGhighgp2_FD_193483 | JGI IMG/M metagenome (GOLD analysis project Ga0247610, IMG submission 193483) | Sheep rumen microbial communities from Palmerston North, Manawatu-Wanganui, New Zealand - 1742 DNA GHGhigh gp2 | ecosystem: Host-associated > Mammals > Digestive system > Stomach > Rumen...
TCCAAAGTAAAGATAGCGAGCAATCGTATTATCAATACAATTGCGATTTCTTGTTTTGCCGTCTATCTTCTTCATAATAACCCCTTTATTTTTGATTATTATATCGATGCCGTACAGTATATAGTTCAACAAGGGAGTTGGCTTCTGCTCCCCGTGTTCTTGGTACTTGTTTTTTTCGCTTCAATAGCTATTGACAAGTTGCGGATTCGTCTATGGCAAGTTATCATTAAGCGGACTTGTTGGGCTGACGAGTAGATGTTTTATTTGTTTTGAAGTCTCTCTTTTATGATACTTTATGATAAAATTAAGGTGGTTGTTTGGGACCTGGACGACACCTTATGGGAAGGAACATTCTCTGAAGGGCATATTTTCTTATCCAATGATAGATTGTCTTTACTAAATACCCTCACTGATTGCGGGGTTATTAATACCATTTGCTCAAAAAACGATTATGAACCCGTCAAAGAACGTTTGACGGAACTGGGAGTTTGGGATCTTTTTGTCTTACCATCAATCAATTGGGAACCTAAAGGGGCTCGCGTCAAATCCCTTCTTAAAGATTTGTCATTACGTCCAGCAAATGCGCTCTTCATTGATGACAACATCTCCAACCTAAAGGAGGTACAGTACTACAATGAGGGGATAATGATAGCTACCCCCGATGATCTTAGCGACTTGTGGGATTATTTTCGAGGTGCAGAGAAGAAAGATATACAACATAAGAGATTGGCCCAATATAAAATCATTGAGTCAAAGCATCTTGAGTCCAGAAAATATAATTCAAATATAGAGTTCCTTGAATCATGCGATATTCATATTGGTATTTATTCAGATACATCCAGTCAAATAGATCGCATTTTTGAACTTGTTCAGAGAACAAATCAACTGAACTTCACAAAAATACGGAGTAGTCTTGAGGAATTAACGAATGATATTAACAATCCGGAATACTCTTCCGGCTATGTTAGGGTCAAAGATCGCTTTGGTGATTATGGGATTGTCGGTTTCTATTTGTTTACGGGGCAAATCTTAAAGCATTTCTTGTTCAGTTGTAGAACAATCGGATTAGGGATTGAACAGTATGTATACCATAAATTAGGATGCCCTTCCATTCGCATAATACCCGAGGTCGCTATCTCTTTGAATTCGGACGAAGTTCCGCACTGGATCAAAGAAGGAGTTCTTGAAGACAAGACTGAAACGGTTGAGAATCACGATGCATCCATTTTATTTAAGGGTCCTTGTGACATGTCAGGTCTAGTCGGCTACCTTCAGATGCCCCAAGGGATTAAAACAGATTTTACCTTTACCAACAATGAGGGACACCTCATAGAAACACATAATCACTCTTGTCATATTCAGGGTGCTTATCTGTGGAGTACAAATGAGATTGAATCATTGAAGAAGGATGCTTTCTTTTTTAATTCAGATTGCATCAATCATTGTGACCTTAAGCATTTTAAGATTATCTTCCTCTCTACCTTGATTGAAGGCATATATGGAAGATACATGCACAATGAAACAGGAGCCATAGTTGCTTTTGGCCATTATAACTATCCGATTACGGATTCTTCCTTCTGGGATGATTACATCAACTCGAACGTACAGAATTATGGTTTCCGCATTTCAAGAGAACAACTAGAGGCGTTTTCCAACCATTTCACGTTTATCGGGCGTACTTCTCCTGCGGATTATGTGTCCTTTTTAAAGTGGCTAAGGGAACTGATGCCGAAGGATTCTGTTTTATGCTTGATTCTTGGTTCTGAGATTCCGTACGATAACGAAACAGATGATTCTTATTTGGATCGAGCTAATTATCATACTTCACTGAATACGGAAATTCGTAGATTTACAAACGGAGTAGATAATATTCGATTAATAGAAATAACACCTCACATTCATTCTCAAAGTGACTTCTCAAATAATATAAATCATTTTACCCCAGCTGTTTATTATAGCTTGTCAAGAGATGTACTGGACATTATTAAAGAATGTGAGCCTCATCTTTCCGTCAAGACGAGTAAAAGTCGATATCTGATAAAACAATACATACAGCCTATTGTCCAAAGGCTCTTACCTCAAAGATGGTATAGTTGCGTTCGGGGGCTATTTCAGGGAAATAAACGCTGAACGTTATCTATTTAATCAATCATGTCTAGCCAGATTCGTTTAGGTGCCATATACTCCTATGTGGCAATTGTCGTCAAACTAGTAGTAAGTCTGGTTTACACCCCATACATGTTAAGGATGATGGGGGCTTCGGAGTATGGAATCTATTCGCTGGCGGCATCTATAGTTTCATATTTGACAGTTCTTGATCTTGGTTTTGGAAATGCAATAGTTCGGTATACATCCAAGTACAGGGCAGAGGGTAAAGTTGATGAACAGGCGGAATTGTTCGGCACCTTTCTGGGCTTGTATATGTTGATTGGACTTGTATCTTTGCTCATTGGTTCTTTTATAGTTGCGAATCTAGATTCGCTTTTTGTGAAGAACATGACAGAGCTAGAGGTCAAACGCACGAAGATTGTACTGGTTCTGATGGTGGTTAATATCGCTTTCACTTTTCCAATGAGTATTTGGGGAAGCATTATGACTGCCTATGAGCGATTCGTTTTTCCAAAAATTGTGGGGATAGTAAAAACTATTGTAAACGCTGCTGTTATGGTAGTTTTACTCAAGTTTGGGTATCGAGCGATAGCTATGGTTGTTGTTACGACATGTTTAAATTTTGCGACTCTTCTTTTAAATTTGTTTTACTGTAAAAAATACTTGGGTGTAAAAGTTCGATTTGCAAAGGTAGCTCCTGGATTTTTAAAGGAAGTTCTGGTCTATTCATTCTGGATTTTCATCAACGTCTTGATGGATAAAGCTTATTGGAGTACCGGTAGTATCGTGTTAGGCGCTTTTTCGGGTACGAAAGCTGTTGCTGAGTACGGGGTGGCTTTTCAGTTGGTCAGTTATTATATGTTGATGACGGTCGCGACTTCAAATTTAGTCTTACCCCGTTTTACCGCACTTGCTGTAAATGGTTCCGATAGGACTATTTCTGATTTCTTCATTAAGATATCACGTCTCCAGTATTATCTTTGCAGTTTGATAATTGCCGGTTTTATCGTTTTTGGGAAGAGATTTGTCATTCTTTGGGCAGGTAGTGAGTATGTCAATTCATTCTATATTGCGCTTGCGCTAATGATTCCGATGACGGTGGATGTGATCTATAGTTCTGCCGTTAAGGTTCTTCAAGCACGGAATCAAATGAAGTATCGGTCATTAGTTTGTTTGGCATCTGCTTTTATGAGTGTTGTTCTTCAGATACCGGCTGCCAAATATGGTGGAGCTATTGGAGTAGCGTTGGCGATTGCATTTGTTTTTGTGGTTCAGGTCGGCATTCTGACGGTGTACTATCATAAGGTTCAGAAACTTGATATGGTTTCTTTATTTAAGAATCTACTCAAACAAACGATTACTCCTGCTCTTTTAGTCATTGTGTTCTCCCTCTTTGATGTCTCGGCAATCCCCATCTGGCAATGCATTCTCTTAGGATGTGCATTTGTAGGATTGTTTGCAATGCTTTCCTGGAAATTCGTGTTTGATGATTATGAGAGGTCTTTAGTGGGTGAAGCGGCTTTAAGGTTTACCAACAAAAAGGTATTTTAGCGATGGTTGATTTTTTATATAGCATATATTTACGAACGATGAAATGGCACAATCCCTTTTCGAGGATTGTCCGTTTTCTGTTATCGGTAATTGCCAATTCATTGCTCCCTATTTTTTATTCGATTTCTCCTTTAAAGAAAAAGCATAGTTGCCAAGATACTAGTCAAATAGTAGTTTCACTTACGAGTTATCCGGCAAGAATCAACAGAACTTGGTTAACGATAGAGACTATTCTCAGGCAATCTTTGAAGCCGTCAAAGCTGGTTTTATGGCTTTCAAAGAATCAGTTTCCAGGGGAATTGAAAGATGTTCCAAAACGCATCGTTCAGCAAATGGCTAGAGGGTTGGATATCCAATTTGTTGAAGGGGATATACGATCTCACAAAAAGTACTATTATGCTTTTCACCAATATCCCCAGAACCCGATTTTCCTCATTGATGATGATATCCTATTTCCGTCCGTTATTTTATCAGACTCTTATCTGTTGTTAGAGAAGAATCGGGATAGCGTGGTCGCTAACTTTGGTTTTTGGTATAGGTGGAATCTTGACAATCAGTATTTTGATATAGTTAGGGACGATTTGTCGCCTGATGAAATGATAAATGTTTTTTTTGGCTCGGGAGGAGGAACATTGTTGATACCTGATAGCATGGCAAGTCTTCTGGATCCGGTAGATGAATTAATGACGATGTGCCCGACCGCTGATGATATATACTTGAATGGCCTTGCTCGCGTAGCTAATAAACCTATTATATTCGCCTCAAATAATCCGTTATTGACAATTTTTGAGAAAGGGACATCCCTCTTGTCTGAGAATGGTAGTATAGGTAGCGTCTCTTCTCGAAATGCTGAACAATTAAGGTCATTTGTCTCGCATTGTATAAAAAAATATGGTGCCAATCCTTTCTTAGATAAAGAATAGTTTTCGTGTGGTTTATGGTAGTATCGTTTTATATAAATCATCTGAATCACCATCAGTCACCAGTAGCAGATGAGATGTTTAAGCTATTGGGCTGTTCATTCCATTTTATTGAAACTTGTTCTCCGACAGATAGTTCAAAGAAAGGAAGTGAAGAGGATTATTCTAAACGTAAATACTTGATTTGTGCATGGAATAATCAAGCCGATAGAGACGAGGCTCTAAGGTTGGCGGTTGAATCAGATATCGCTTTGTTTGGGGCTGGTTCATTCTCTTATCAAGTGTATAGGGCCAAGAACACTAACAAAGTTTCTTTTGAAGTATCAGAGCGGTGGTTGAAGCGTGGAATCTTTAGTCTTTTATCTCCTCGACTCTGGAAATATCAGTGGTATTACCATACGCTATTTTACAAGAAGCCACTCTATAAGCTTTGTGCGAGCGGTTTTGCGGCTTCAGACCAAAGGAAAATGCTTTCGTTTAAGGATAGGTGCTTTAAATGGGGTTATTTTCCTTATTACAGAAGTGTGGAGAGTATTGAGGAGAAGAGAAAAGAAGGACTTGATATCCGTATAATGTGGTGCTCTCGGTTTCTCAAATTGAAGCACCCAGAACTGCCAGTGTTGCTGGCTGAAAAATTCAAAAAAAAGGGAGTTCATCTTATTATTGATATGTTCGGTGATGGACCCGAGTTTCAAAATACAGCAGCTTTAATTCACCAGAAGAAACTCTCCGAGTGCGTGTTTTTGCATGGAAACAAACCGAACACAATTATAACAGAACAGATGAGAAATCATTCAATATTCCTTTTTACTAGCGATCGGCATGAAGGATGGGGGGTAGTCGCCAATGAATCGATGGCAAACGGGTGCCTTTTGGTTTCTAGCAATGAAATAGGGTCTACTCCGTACCTGATAAAACCTAGAATAACGGGATGTGTATTCAAGTCAAAAAGATTGTCATCCTTAGTGAATGAAGTCACGTGGATACTATCTCATCCCAAGGAAGCCCAGGCGATTCGCGAAGCAGGAATGCAATATATAATGGATTATTGGAACCCTAAAAATGCTGCACAGTCATTAATCAAGTTATCGGAATCTCTGCTTCAGGGTAGACCCGCTCCAATGGTTGAAGGCCCTTGTAGTTTAGCATAATTATAATGAGATCATTTCTGCTTTTTATTGTTCAATTGACATTCCGTTTGTTGCCAGACACTAAGTGTTTTGGCTATAAAAGACTTGCGCTGCGACTCGCTGGTGCAAAAATTGGGACGAATGTTAGAATTTGTTCGTCTGTCAGAATTATCGGAAATTCAGTGCTGTCTATTGGTGACAATACTTGGATAGGACATGGAACTTGGATTTTTAGTAGCGCACCTGTTCAGATAGGAAAGAATGTGAATGTGGCGCCATTGTGTTATATAGGTACGGGCACACATCAAATTGACCCATCAGGAGCTAGTGTAGCGGGAAAAGGGATGAGTTCGCCAATTATAGTGGAAGATGGAGCGTGGCTTTGTGCGAGGTCTACGATTCTGTCGGGCATTAGGGTTGGCGAAAAGGCTATAGTTGGGGCGGGTGCCGTCGTTATTAAGGATGTCCCTGCCTATACCGTTATTGGGGGAGTACCAGCAAAAGCAATCAGACAAGTTAATGAGTAGAGATTTTAGAACAGGACGATCTACCGTCATCCTGTTGATATCAGTTTTTCTGGTTATTTCGTCGGTGGCAGGTTTTTTCCATTATGGAGTATTGTATTACTTCTTATTGGGATTCCTGGCACTGATGTTTTTATTCCAGTCCAATTTGAATGTCGGTTGGGGAATTCCTACAATCGCTTTCTTCTTGTTTATTTGCGCATTTAGCCTAATTGCGAACGATCCTCCTGCTTATTTTAATGCTTGGAATCGTTTTTTCGTGTATACTTTAGTTGTACTAATTGTGAGTCCTCTCATTACAAATATGAGTATCGGAAAAATACGTTCGCAGGTCTTTTATTATTCACTTTGCACATTAGCGGCTCTATCAGTTGGATCTTTTTTCGCATATTATCTTGGGATTAATATGTTTGTTAGAGATGGTTCTGAATTGGAGATAGGAGTAGGTACTTTCTCTGGATTAATGAACCATTCTATGGTGTTAGGTCCATTCGCCGCCATTTCGGCAGTTTTTTTATTCGGACAGTTTTTGTTTGAACAACGAAGATTTCTGCGTTTTCTGTTCCTTTGTTCTTCAATCTTCTGTATGGGGGCGTCATTATTGGCTTCTTCTAGAATTGCAGTCCTTGCGGGAATCGCGTCTGTTATAATTCTTATTCTTCGATATTTCAAAGGTAATCTCACGAAGTCTCTATCTCTGTTTTTGGTTATAATCGTTATTGCTACGGCGTCGTTCCCTATATGGGCGCCATTTACTGATTTCGTGGTCGCAAAGAATGAAGCAAATATAGTTGAGGGGAGTGTCCTGTATTCGAGGCAGAGAAAAATAACGGCGAGAATAACAGAGTTCAAGAGTAGCCCATTGTTCGGAATAGGCTTTTGCACTGTGGATCCAAGATATGACGTCGTGCAAGTTAGCAACGGACAAATTGAACCGGGGTCTTCGTGGCTTGCTGTGCTATCAATGACGGGTATTCTCGGCTTAATCGCTTTTTCATCCGTATGCATCAAGGCATTTAAACAAGCTTGGAATACTAAAGATAGGAGAAAAGCGAGTGTGCTAAGTGCTATTTTATTCTTTTATTTAGTTCATATGTTGGCGGAAGGTTACATTATGGCACCGCGTAGTTTTCTTGGAATGTTTTTTTGGTTGCTGATAGGAACCATCAATGCTTCATATTTGGAAGAAGAATGAAGAAAGTATTAATTCAAACTGGATCTTTTTACCCTGCGCAAGAAGGGGGGCCGACAATTACTTTGTATTGGCTTGCTTCGGGTCTTGCTAGGGCAGGGTATGATGTAAAGGTATTGGCCACAACGACTGGCCTTAATGGGCAATACTCAGATAACACGTGGGTCACTATTAATGATTTCTCGGTAATATACGCTACGCCTAGTTATGGAAAGCAGATAGCGAAACCTCTGATTCAAGAGTGTGATTGCTTAATCCGGTCAGGTGTTTGTCAACTCCCTACCCACATTAGCAATTTGAAGTGGTTAAGACGAGGTAAGCACATTGTCTTGTCCCCACGAGGAGAGTTGTTTGACCCCGCCATCTATCATAAAGGGAAATTGTATGGAGCATTGAAAATGATGGCTTTCAAGCTCTTCGGGGTATTGTATGGTAAGAGGATTGTCTATCATGCAACTTCTAGTGAAGAAGTGGAGCAGATTCGTAAAATAATGGGAAAGGATAGCAAAGTAGTCTTGATCCCAAATTATATGATATTGCCGAAGCGAGTTGTTGTAGATGAGGAGGATCGTAAGTATTTTGTGTATGTCGGAAGAGTAGCTCCCATTAAGGCGCTGGATAACCTGATTCAAGCACTTAGTATATCAGATAGTTTTAGAGAGAGTGATTATTCTTTTGTAATTGTAGGTAATAATACTGGCGCTTATTTTGAGACTCTTTGTGATTTGATTAAGACAGTTAATCTTGGATCAAAGATTCGGTTTGTCGGCGTAAAAACAGGAGAAGAAAAGGATTCAATTGTTGCGGGCGCTAGATACCTCTTTCTGGTTTCTCACTCGGAGAATTTTGGAAATGTGGTGATTGAGGCACTAGCTCAAGGAACTCCAGTTGTCGCATCGGAAGGTACTCCGTGGAAAGAATTAATCACAAATAATGCGGGTTGGTGGGTTAACAATTCGCCAGACTCTTTAGCTCAAGTTATTGATGCAATAATAACCCAGCCAGAAGAGCAGTATATATTGCAAAGAAGAGGAGCCTTGGGATACGCAAAAGAATTTGATATATACAATAAGATTAGTGAATGGGTAAAGGTTATAGGCTAAATATTATGCAGATGTATTTGTCAATTAAACGAGTTTTAGATTGTATTGGCGCGATTGTAATGTTGCCTTTTGTCTTCCTTGTAATAGTCGTGTTTGCTCCTATTATTTGGATAACAGATAAAGGCCCTGTCTTCTTTGTCGCGGAGAGATCGGGGAAAGGATATAAACCTTTCAAAATGTATAAACTACGTTCAATGTATACTAATTCTCCGAATTTAAAGAACCCTGATGGCAGTACGTTCAATAGCGACAACGATCCGCGTGTAACACCGATTGGACGCTTTCTTCGCAAGACAAGTTTGGATGAGTTTCCTCAGTTCATTAATGTATTAATTGGGGACATGAGTTTCATTGGACCACGTCCTAAGCTATTCAATCCGGCAAGAACTTTGGATAGTTTTAATATTGATCAGCAAAAGAGTTTTAGTGTTAGGCCAGGTATTACGGGGTATGCTCAAGCTTATTATCGTAATAGCATTTCTCAAAATGAAAAGTACCATTGGGATGCCTACTATGCTGATCATGTGTCGTTTTTAATGGATGTAAAGATTCTTATACATACAATCATTTCTGTTTTGCATCATAAGAATATCAATACGGTACACTCTGTATAATGGAAAGCAGGGATCCCCCCCTGTTTATGCTTCTGTATGAATTCAATGGATAAAAAAAACAAAAGAAATAAACCTTATTTGCTCGCTGTAATAGGTGCGGGAGAAGGTGGTCGTCCGATACTTCATAAAGCACAAGAGCTTTGTTATATTAGAACTATCGCTTTTGGGCAGGAAGGCTCACTCGCCAAGGATTTAGCGGATGATTTTGTGATTTGTGATATTAACGATGTTGATCACATTGTTGCATTGTGTAAAGAGCGCGAGGTCGATGGCGTAATTGGAACGAGTGAATCTACTACTGAACAAACAGCAATTATTGCGCATCGACTTGGACTTCTAGGAAATAGTGTTTCCGATGGTTTCGGCGCTCGTAATAAATATGAGATGAGGAAGCGAATTGCGGCAGCAGGTTGTGTTCTCCAGCCCCATTTTGAATTGTATAAACCTGGTAAAGAATATGCATATCCTGTGGTTGTTAAAGCTGTAGACTCGTGTGGTAAGCGTGGTGTGAGTATTGTTAGAAACCGCGGGGAGTTGCTTGATGCAGTGACGTATGCGGCCGAATTCTCAACTGGTGGAACTGTTTTAGTAGAGGAGTATTTGGCCGGAGGTAAAGAGTATTCTATAGAGTGTCTAATCGGATCCGGTTGTTGTGAAATTGTGCAATATACGGAAAAGGAATCTTCCGGTCCCCCTCATTTTGTTGAAATCGCACATCATCAGCCTGCTGATATATCAGACGAGAACAAGAAAAAAATCGATGAAATAGTCCCCCGTATTCTAAGTACTTTGGGCATTCGATGTGGTCTCGCGCATTTGGAATTAAAAGTAATTGATAATGAAGTATATTTCATTGAAGTCGGCGCACGCGGGGGTGGGGACCATATCGCGGATACACTTACTGTTGGCAGTACGGATTTTGATTTGTTCAAAGCTGCCATAGAGAGTTGTTTAGGACTATATAAGCACCAAGAAATTCATACAGTAGCGCATACTGGCATTTATTTTCATTGTTCTCAGAATAGATATCTTGCGCCATTATTCGAGGCCGCAAAAACCGCAGAATGGTGTATTTCAAACACTATCACGAGTGAGTTATTTGAAGAAGTAGAATCAAATGTAGGAACAGCTCGCTCGGGTTATATTATTTATCGATCTGATCACAAGATAACCAATAAAGACGCATAGACGTGGAAGATAGTTTAAAAGGGAAACGCCTCCTTCTACTTGGAAGCAACGTTTGGAGGAATGTCATTAGAAGATTCGCTGACGAATACGGTGTAAGACTTATTTTTGCAGGGAAAACTGCTGCTCCTCTTGACGAGATAGCTGATGAATCATATCGAGTTGATTCCATCGATCATGAGGTGATGAAAGCTTTTATCCGCGAGCATGACATCGACGGTGTTTACATGGGGGGGAGTGAACTGATTATTTCGCATGCCTGCCAGTATTTAAATGAACTAGGCCTGCCCTGTTATTGTGATAAAACCCAATGGGAAACATTGCAGAATAAGGCGAATCTAAAGAGCCTTTTTATGAAATACGGGCTACCGGTGGTCCCTAGATATATAATAGATCCTAATCATATCGTGGAATCAGTTCCCCAATCGGCCTATCCAGTAATTACTAAGCCCACTGACGGAAGTGGAAGTAATGGTTTTTCAGTTTGCCGGAATGCCCAAGAATTAGTCAAAGGATATCAAGTCGCCGCGAATAACTCGTTTAATGGAGAAGTGATTTGCGAAAAATTTGTCAAAAACGAAGGGCTGGTGGTTTTCTTTTCTTTTACTAACGGGGAAATGATTTTTACTCTCGCAGAAGACAAGTTTCCTGTTAAATACGAGAAGCAGGGCTCTTATGTAGCAGGACTTTTCCTATGTGAGAGTAAGGTGAAACAGGATTTCCGCGTGCGTTATGAAGAACAGCTGGCAACTCTTTTCAAAGGTCTTGGGATAAGAGAAGGGACCATCTGGATTGAGGTGTTCCGAGACGGAGACGATTATTTCTTTAATGAGTGTGGTTATCGATATGGTGGGTCTTTTTCGTTTTATACTGTGGATTATTTCCGAGGGATTAACCAAGTATATGCTGACATCTATTATGCTCTGACTGGGAACAGCAAACTATACGGGTTTTCGTCATTGATTCCAGATTCCGTCGAAAAAGAAAAAAAGTATTGTATTTATCCGATTCATTTAAAGCCCGGGAGAATAGCAAGTATTTCTGGTATTCAAGAAATAAAACAATGGCCAAATGTTGTATTAGTTCCACTGCAGAAGGAAGAAGGGGATGAGGTGGCTGATAGCGGGTCTTTTGGCCAGGTTATGGCTTTAGTGCACTTTACTTATGATGACGAAACCGATTGTCGGCAGACAATAGAAAGAATACACAAGATCCTATCAGTAAAGGATTCTACTGGTAATGAGATGGTAAATATGATGTTGGATCTTGATCGCGTTTTTTAGAACGAGTATGAATCTAAGCAGATGATCGTTGGGAACAACATAGCTTGCTGGGTCTGTTCAGGTATGTCTCATGGAACCTGTTATTGCCATAGGTATGTGAGGGAACATGGTATTATTGTATGGGCACATTCCTGAATTGGCATCCAAGTGTTGTTACAATAAAGTATGAATAGTTTTATTGGCATGGCCAGGATATGAAAATAGCTACAAGATTAATATGTTTGAAGGGATTAAAATAAGGTTCATCTCCCAAGATGATGTTGTATCCATTTTTGCGGGAAATACTAAGGCGATCTTTAACTGCGTTGAAGATGCCCTATTGAAGTATATAAATGGAAAGGCTTTAATGCCTGATAAAGTATCCCAGATTTTTGATCAACAAACTCAAAACCGAATTAACTGTATGCCGGCGACTTTGTTGGATGAAAAAGTTTGTGGAGTAAAATGGGTGTCAGTGTTTCCTACAAATGCGGCTAAGGGGCTTCAGAATGTTAGTGGAATCATGTTGTTAAGTGAGATAGAGACAGGATTCCCCGTGGCAGTTATTGATGGGACATTTGTTACTCTCGCCCGCACTGCGGCAGTTGGGTGTGTGGCGGCAAAGTATCTTGCACCTTCAAAGGTGGAAACCATTGGTTTCATTGGAGGAGGTGAGCAAGCAAAAATGCACTTTACTCTATTAAAACACCTGTTTCCTTCAATTAAAGAATGTCGTATTTCTTCAAGAAAAGAGACAACGGAAGAATTGTTTATAAACACTTTCTCTGATATTGCTCCGGATGTCCGTTTTATCGCATGTGGAAATAGTTCTTTTCTCGCCGCTTCTGGAGCGGATATTATTGTTACTGCAATCAGTGGACAAGCACCGGTTTTGAAAGCAAAGGATGTGACTAAAGGGGGATTATATATACATGTTGGAGGATGGGAAGACGATTATGGTGTTGCGTTAAAGGCCAATAAAATTGTGGTAGATGACTGGGAGGCATCTAAGCATAGAACTCAAACCATTTGCCGCATGTATAAGGAGGGCATCTTGGAAGACAAAGATATTTATTGCAATCTTTCTGAGTTGATAGCCGGTAAAAAGGTCGGTCGAGTTAATGATGATGAGTTCATATATTTCAATTCGGTAGGTTTGTCCTTTATTGATGTTTGTTTCGCTAATTATATCTATAAAGAATCATTGCGGCATGATTTAGGTAGAGAAGTGAATCTGCTTGATGGTGTATTTGACAATTATAGACTCTTTCTGAAATAGGCATCATCTATAGACTCTATGAAAAAACTGTTGGTACTAGCTGCTGGGTTGCTGCAGATACCTGTTATTAAGAAAGCACAGGAGAAAGGTTTGTACGTCATAACCGCTGATGATGACCCTGATGCCCCTGGTATGGTATTGGCGAACAAGGCTATTGTTCCGGGCGGGTTAATGAATGAAGAGAAGTTGTTGACCATTGCCAAGGAGGAGCGCATTTGTGGGGTTATACACCCTTGCTCAGAGGTAGCAATGAATGTAATGGGGTATATCAATGACAAAATGCATCTTCACGGAATTTCGCGTGAAACTGCACTACGGGCTACGAACAAGCATTTAATGCGGGAGGCATTCGAAGCATATGGGGCGCCAAGTCCGAAGTCGTTTTGTACTTGCGATGTGGAGAAGGGATACAACCAGTATCGCTCAATTGGTGGGAAGGCTATTTTGAAGCCTTCTCGCAATAGCGGGAGTCGAGGAATATCTGAAATTGAACCAGGATTATCATTTGAAGAGTTTTTACCGTTGTTTCAACGATCAAAAGATGAGAGCCGTGATGCATCGGTTATGATAGAACAGTTTATTGAAGGGCCGGAATTCAGTGTTGAGATTATCATATGGAACGGAAAGGTTAACGTCCTTCAAGTAACAGATAAGAAGACCACAGGGGCACCATATTTCGTTGAGTTAGGTCATAGCCAGCCGTCGTTGTTTCCAGATGATGTGGTCGCCGCAGTGCGCGATGCAGCAGTAAAAGGGGTCGAAGCTTTGCGTCTGAATGACTGTGCGGCTCATGCAGAAGTAAAGTGCCAGGATGGAAAACCTTATATCATGGAGATTGGAGCACGACTAGGAGGGGACTTTATTTCTACAAAGTTGACTCATCTTTCAACGGGAATTGATATGGTGGGAGCTGCTATAGATGTGGCAATGGGGAATGAACCAAACTTAAGGTCGTTTGAGAAGCCCCAAGGAGTAGCGATTAGATACTTTACACCTGCTCCTGGAGTTTTTAGATCGATTGTCGGCAAAGAGCTATTGGAACGAGAGTATGTTTATGACTCCGAGATTTACATAAAGCCTGGTGACGTAGTCCACGAGGTTAAGTCTTCTTCAGATAGATCTGGACACGTGATTGTTGTCGCAGAAAGTGTTCAGCAGGCAATTGCAGAAGCCGAGAGAATAGTGACTGAAGTTAAACTGTTGACAGATTAATTGATGAGCTTGTATGAATATCCTTTATTTAACAGCGTATTCTTATCCGGAACAGTCTTCTTCGAGCGGTTTGGGAGTCGGCCGTAATCAAGCGTTTGTTAACCAGGGGTGGAAGATGATAACATATGCACCAACTCCTTGCCGAGGGCTTGATACAGAGACGAGGAAAAAGTATAAAAGAATAACGAGGGAGGAACGTTTTAGTGGCAATATGATCATACACCGTTTCTCAATGTTCGCGGAAGGTAGTGTACCTATTTTGAGGGCTATCCGTTATTTTCTTTGTGCCATAAAACATTTTAATAGAGGAGTTTTTGCGAAGGATGCAAGGCGGTGTGATGTAATGTTTATAGCTAGTACACCGCCCATACAGGGAGCGATGGCTGCATTGGTAAAAAAGAGTCGACGCGATAATATTCCATTTATTTACAATCTCCAAGACATTTTTCCTGATTCTTTGATCGGTGCAGGCCTTGCGAAGAAAGATTCTCTTCTTTGGAAAATAGGTCGTAAAATTGAAGACTTTACTTATCGAAATGCTGATAGAATCATCGTCATCTCCGAGGATTTCAAGAAGAACATTATGGCCAAAGGTGTTCCGGAGGAGAAGATAGAGGTGATCTATAATTGGGTGGACGAGAACGCCGTCCAGCCGGTGGCCAAGGCGGACAATCCGTTGTTCGAGGAATTCGGTCTTGATCGTGAGAAGTTCACGGTCGTATATGCGGGGAACTTGGGTAATGCGCAGAATATCAGCATTATCCTGGATGCCGCCAGCCTTTTGCCGGAAGTGCAATTTGCCGTGTTCGGCACAAGCGGTCTGGAGGATGAAATCCGGAAGCGACTCGTTGCGGAGGACCTGGTGAACGTACATTTGAATCCCTTGCAGCCGATGGAAAGAGTGAGCCAGGTATACTCCCTGGGCGACGCTTGTATCGTCTCTTGCAAGGCTGGTTTGGGAGGTAGTGCGATGCCGTCGAAGACGTGGAACATCATGTCGTGTGGAAGGCCTGTGGTGGCGAGTTTTGACGAGGGAGAATTAAAGGAAATCCTGGAGAAAAACAACTGCGGTGTCTTCAGCCACGCAGGGAATGTGCAGGAGTTTGTGGACGCGATCAAGGCGTTGGCGGCGGATCCTTCCCGATGCGAAGAGATGGGCCGGAATGCGCGCCAGTTTATCTTGGACAATCTCACGAAAGAGGTGGGAACCAAGAAGTATGTGGATGTGATTAAATCGTTTGAAAAACAATAAGATAGAATATGAATCTGAAACTTAGAAATATCCCTTTCTCGCCTCCGGATATGTCCGAAGCGGAGGTGAAGGAAGTGGCCGAAGCGCTGCGCTCTGGTTGGATTACAACTGGTCCTAAGACCAAGGAATTTGAGCGGCAGATTGCGGAGTATTGCGGAACACAGAAAGCAGTTTGTTTGAACTCTGCCACTGCGGCGATGGAGATGGTTCTTCGCCTGATTGGTGTGGGCCATGATGACGAAGTCATTGTGCCTGCGTATACTTATACGGCCACGGCATCGGTGACACAGCACGTTGGTTGCCGGGTCGTGATGGTGGATTCGCAGAAGGATTGTGTGGAGATGGACTATGACAAGCTGGCGGACGCGATCACGGAGCGGACGAAGGTGATTTGCCCGGTTGATCTGGGCGGAATTGTGTGTGATTATGATCGGGTTTTCCAGATTGTCGAGGCGAAGAAGTCTCTGTTCCGGCCTGCGAATGAAATCCAGAAGCGGTTTGGCCGGATCATCGTTGCCGCTGACTGTGCTCACGCGTTCGGTGCCAGTCGTCACGGCAAGATGGCCGGTGCGATTGCGGACTTCTCTTCGTTCAGTTTCCACGCGGTGAAGAATCTGACGACGGCCGAAGGCGGTGCGATGACTTGGAATCTTCCTTTCGGGGAGGAGCCGGTTTCTCACGATCCGTGGTCGATGGTTCCGCATATGGAAGGGGAGACCTGGAATGCGTACCTGTACCGCCTGTCGCAGTTGTATTCGCTGCACGGGCAGAACAAGGACGCATTGGCCAAGACTCAGCTGGGGGCTTGGGAGTACGATATCATCGGCCCTTGGTACAAGTGCAATATGACGGACATCATGGCGGGCATCGGCCTGGCGCAGCTGAGGCGGTATCCAGGGATGCTGGCTCGGAGGCGAGAGATTATAGGCCGCTATAATGATGCTTTGAAGGATCTCCCGGTGGCGGTGATGAATCATTACGGGCCGGACTTTGCCTCGAGCAGGCATCTGTATTTGACGCGGTTGCTGGGGCGGTCCGACGCCGAGCGGCGCGAGGTGATCGTCAAGATGGCGGAGCGGGGGATTGCCTGCAACGTGCATTACAAGCCGCTTCCGATGATGACGGCGTACCGTGCCCTGGGGTTCAATATCAACAACTTCCCGAATGCGTATCATCTCTTCGAAAACGAGGTGACGCTGCCGTTGCATACGAGGCTTTCCGATGAGGATGTAGAGTATGTGATTGGGAATTATGTGGAGATAATCAAGGGACTGCTCGCTTAGGATGATCTCTTCGGTCCTGCCGCCCTATGTCCACAATATCCTCTCCCACATTCCGTGGGAGCATTGGGTGATTATTTGCGCGGCGGCTGTGGTGACGGGCTTGCTGTTCGGGATTCGGAGGAAGGGTGCGGTGTATGGGGCGGTTGCTTTGGGATTGACGGTTTTCACTGGCCTGTTCCTGCTGGATACGGCGGTATTCATCCGCTATTTCGGCTATTTCCCGCACGGATCCGGCGTTACTTTGGGGATGGACCGGCTTGTGCATCCCAGCACATACGGATGGGCCGAACTGATTTCCAATGTCGTTGTATTCGTCCCGTTCGGCCTCTTTCTTTCGGAGCTTCTGTCCTCGACGAGGCGGCTCAGGGCCGGGCGCCAGATCGGATATGTGACCCTGGCCGGCCTGGGACTCTCGCTCGGAATCGAGAGTCTGCAACTGGCCCTCGGGGTGGGGTATTTCGAGTTGACGGATTTGGTGATGAATACGCTTGGGGCGTTTGGAGGGGGGAGTTTGGCGGTGATGGTGAGGAGATTCCGGGTCAAGCCCGGAATGAGGAAGAGGGAGCCCGGAATGAGGGGAAAAGAGATTCCTTCGCTTCGCTCGGAATGACAAGACGAGTTTCGAATGACAAATAATTGATAAAAACTAAAACCTAAATAATGTCTGAAATTAATAACCCCAACTGGCTGTCCCGGTTTGTGACCAGCCACTTCAACAAGCGGGTTTTCCCTTATTGGTGCGTCGTCTTGGCGGACACGGTTATTGTGTTCGTATCTACCGCTTTCGTCTTTTGGGCGTTCCATCGGACTGACGCGACCATCGAGTACCGCTTCTCGCTGCTGTACCTTATGCTGATGTACTCCGTCCTTAGTTGGATCGGTGCCAGGGCGTTCCGGACGTATTCGGGAGTTGTGCGGTATTCCGGGTTCGTGGACCTGCTCAAAGTTGTGTATGCCAATGCATTGACCTGTGCGTTGGCAATTGCGGCGCACTATATTTTCAAGCATTTCGGTGTCTGGTCCATGGCGGAAATGAGGCCATTGCAGATCTTCGCGACTTTCGTCCTGGCTGCGATGCTGATGCTGGTGATGCGGATGATTGTGAAGACACTCTACGATGTCACGAACTCTAGCTCTCAGGCGATGAGGGTGCTGATTTATGGTGCGTTGACCGGCGGCGCAGGCGTGGCCAAGTACATCCGGTCCGAGAATCCGGCGCGGTTCGAGCTGCGCGGATTCATCACGCACGAGAAGCGCATCAAGGGGATGCAGATGCTGGGCGTGCCGGTGTTCACGCTGGACGAGGACCTTGCTGAGATCGTGAAGAAGGAGGGTATCCAAGCTGTGCTCGTGAGCCCCTTGCGAGTCAATGAGTTCCGCGAGAATCAGAGGGTCCAGGATATCCTAATCAACGCGGGCTGCAAGATCTACATGTCGCAGCAGGCGAAGGAAGCGAGCGTCAAGAACGGCGTCCTGAGCGACGAGGAAGTCGAGAACATGCAGCTCAAGGAGGTCTCCGTCGAGGACCTGCTGCCGCGGCAGGAGATCCGGGTGGACCTGAAATCGGTCGAGGAGCTGCTCCGCGGGAAGCGGGTGCTCATCACCGGATCGGCCGGGTCCATCGGCTCGGAAATCGTCCGCCAGGTGGCTGCGTTCAAGCCCGCGAGGCTGATGCTTATCGACCAGGCCGAGACGCCCCAGCACGACATCCGCCTGATGATGAAGCGGGAATTCCCGGACATCCCGGCCGACGTGGTCGTGACGAACATCGACCGCCGCACCCGGATGGAGTACATCTTCAGTTCCTTCCGTCCGGAGTACGTCTTCCACGCCGCTGCTTACAAGCACGTCCCGATGATGGAGGACAACCCTTCCGAGGCCGTCCTGAACAACATCGCCGGCACCAAGATCCTCGCCGATTTGAGCGTGAAGTACGGGGTGGACAAGTTCGTGATGGTCTCGACCGACAAGGCCGTGAACCCGACGAACGTGATGGGTTGCTCCAAGCGCATTTGCGAGATTTACGTCCAGAGCCTGAATCAGAAGCTTCAGAAGGAAGCACACGGGGCGAACTACACGCAGTTTGTGACGACGCGGTTCGGCAATGTCCTGGGTTCCAATGGCTCCGTGATTCCGTTGTTCCGGGAGCAGATCAAGCGGGGAGGCCCGGTGACGGTGACGGACGAGCGGATTGTTCGGTTCTTCATGCTCATTCCGGAGGCCTGTAAGCTCGTTCTCGAGGCTGGCACGAAGGGGAATGGCGGCGAGATCTTCGTCTTTGATATGGGAAAGCCCGTGAAGATAGCGGACCTGGCTAAGCGGATGATCGCGCTCTCTAACGCGAAGAATGTGGAGATTAAGTACACCGGCCTGCGCGAGGGCGAGAAACTCTATGAAGAAGTCCTGAACGAGATGGAAGGCACGAAACCGACCTTCCACGAAAAGATCAGGATTGCGCAGGTACGCGAGTACGACTACGACGAAGTCGCGAAGGAAATCGACGAGCTTGTGGACATTGCCAAGAAGTTCGACAATATGGACACCGTTCGGAAGATGAAGGAGATCGTGCCGGAGTACAAGAGCAACAACTCCGTGTACGAGGTGCTGGACAAGAAACCAGAATAGGCGATAGACGATGTCCCCTTCCGCGTCCTTCCTCCTTTATCTCGTCCGCCTCGGCATTCATCCCGAGATGGAATTGGTGCCGACGCCGCCTGATGTGGATTGGGGGGCGGTGGCGGAGTTGGCATCGGCGCAGAAGGTGACGGCGATTGCTTGGGACGGGTATGCGAGGCTCTATAAGGCGGGGATGGTGACGGTGGATATGGACCGGAACCTCAAGAAGCAGTGGCTGGCGACGGTGTACGAGATGTATGTGCAGCGGTATCCGGTGTACCGGGCTACCATCGGCCATCTGGCGTCGGTCTATGCGCAGCACGGGTTCCGGATGATGGTCCTGAAGGGGTATGGGCTATGCCTGAACTATCCCGTGCCGGAGCATCGGCCCTGCGGGGATGTGGACATCTGGAATTTCGGGGAGTACGAGCGCGCGGACCGGATGCTGGAGGACGAGATGGGAATCCCGGTCAGTCATGCCCACCATCATCACACGACCTTCCATTTCGAGGGTCAGTTCTTCGAGAACCACTACGATTTCGTCAATGTCCATTCGCATCCCTCAAGCAAGGTCGTGGAGGCGCGCCTGAAGGAGCTGGCATTGGTGGGGGAGGAGGCCGTTGATATCGACGGGCAACCGGTTTATCTGCCCTCTCCGGACTTCAACGCCCTGTTTTTGTTGCGGCACACGGCCGCGCATTTCGCCGGTGAGCATACTAGCCTCCGGCAGATTCTGGACTGGGGCACTTTCGTGCAGAAGTACCACGACCGGATTGACTGGAAGGGATTGGAGGCTTTTGTGGAATCCGTTGGAATGCTGGCTTTTTATCGGGTTTTGAACGGGATTTGCGTGGACTATCTGGGCTTCTCGGAGGCCCTGTTCCCTGGCGGTCGGCACTCTGCCGAGACCCGCGTGATGGAGGACCTTTTCTTTCCCGAATTCAACGATCCTTGCCCCTCCTTCCTCCTCTCCCAATGGCTCTGGCGCTACCGCCGCTGGCGCCGCGGCGAATGGAAACACAAGCTCGTCTATCCCGAGTCGATGCTCCGCACCTTCTTCGTCCAGCTGAAAAGCCACCTGATGAAGCCGGCGCATTTGAGGTTGTAAGGGGGTACAGCGTCCGCGAAACCAACGAAACAGAAAACGGCAGGGGCCCCAACTTGGGGGTCCCTGCTTGTGTTATAATATCAAGTTTGGTGCGGTGATGACCTCGTTGCGATGGACGGTAAGTCCGCCGTCAATATGGGCGGTCTTGGAGAAAATGGGATCACCCTCTCCATCGAACAAGGTGAACTTCAAATCGTTGTAGGTGCCGCAGGGGAGAGGGAAATAGAATGTCATCGTCTTTTCGTAGTAGCCCCCTCTAAAATAGAAATCAATATGATTGGTTTCCGAGGTGTTGTCCACTGTTTCGATGTACTTCACGCCTTCGGAGTCTTCTTGGATCGGAAAGGCACCGGTAATCTTTTTGTACGGCACTGATAATCTCAGTTTCTCGATATCTTCCTCATCAACTGGAAAGTTTTTGACAGTCAATTTGAGGACGCCTCCGACGGCCCTGAAGGAGGCTTTCAGCATATTGTCATCCTCGATCGTGATGTTGGATCCGAGCATGGGCATGTAGGTGGAGCCAAGCTTGTATTCATAGTTGTCATCCAAACCGAAAACGGGGGCATTGGCAGACGTGTTGAATTCGCTAAATTCTGAGAGAGGGTACATCGCATAGCGGACAGTCTCGCCTTCCTCAAGCTCGATTTCGAAATCTCCCGTAGGGGCGTCACTATATGTTTGTGCCCATTTCGGGTCGTTATATAATCCGTCGCTTTCTGTCAAATAGACAATCTCATCGTCTTGCTGCCATGAGAATTTGCCCGAGTTGGTGACAGAGAGTCTGGTGCCGGGCTCATCGACAGTGGCTCTGAGGGTCAAATGGCGCTTGCCATTTTCTGGGGCGGGATCTTCGCGTTCGACTTTTGCGCAGCCCACGGACAGGATGGCGGCGCAGGCCAGGAAAAGAATTGACTTTTTCATAGACGGCCCTCCTTTACATCCATCCCCAAACGCCACCCTCCGACTGGTCTTTGAGGGTGGTCATTGTGGCGGGTTCTTCGAAATCAGTGGGACTTTCAATCAGGAAGCGCCGCTCGGTGGACACTACCAAGCACTCGGCCTCCGGGGCCTCGTAGAATGTTTGTTTATTCATAATCTAAGTTTTTAGTCTAAGTCTATCCGCAGCGCGCGGAATTTCGGGGAGCAAAATTACAGAATTCCAGTGGGAAATCCTACCAAAGGATGGTTATTCTGCGTAAACCTCAGGGGGTGTTAGCCAAAAAAGTTGACTCGAAATCGGGTCAACTTTTTTCAGACTAAGACATTGTGTTTAGAAGTTCTGGAAGGTTTGCCAGTTGGTGTTGTTCTCGGCGGTCTCTTCGATGTCGTCCGGGAGGTTGGCGAAGAGGTCCAGTCCTGTTCGGAGTTCAATGTCGTTTACGCTGGCCACGTAATTGGCGTATTGGCCGTTGTCGTACTGCTTGTGCTCGAAGAAGAAGCCGATCGTGCTTGCGCTCGTTACATTGCCGGAGGCGTCCCGATTGACCTTCAAGAGAACTTTCCAGTAATACTTGGGAACCGGGCAGGTTTTCGTGGGATCGCCCTTGGGCCTGATCCAGATCGGCTCTTGCGTGTCGGCGATGTCCTGTCTGTAGAACAGGGGACCGGTTGCGACATACAGCGTGTCCGTTCTGCTGGCCTGCGTGCGTACCGCCTGCTCGAGCAGCTGCCAGATTCCGCCATTGAACTTGTTCTGGATCTGCGGCGTGCTGTTGATGGCATAGTACGTCTGCGCGAGCATGGTCGAATTGCTCTGGCGGTCGGCATCCGGGATCTGGTGGCCACGTGCGTAATACTCTCTTCCACTCGTGGAGAAGTTTTCGGAATACTCCGTGTCCCCGTAATACACGTTGTAGCTGTTGCTCCAGACATTGATCTGATAGCCGTTGGAATTGTTGGTTCCAAAGCCATTGCCGGTAGCCGGCGCCCAGTCCGCAGAGTTCGATCCACTCTGGAGGGTAGCCGAATATAGCGGATAGGCGATCCACATGGACGAGAACATCGACCGGTCGTACAGATACGTGTAATTGCGTTTTCTGGGTCCTTCCCGGTAGATCCCCTCCATCAAATTGCTCCCGGTGGTGGAGCGGGGCAGCTCCAGCCACCCCGTTCCAAATCCGGAATCGTCAGCTATGGTGTCTCCACCCCCGGAGTTGTCTCCGGATTCCCCTCACTGGTAGGTGACGGCGATGGTGTTAATCTTTCCAGTTCCAGTAGCCGTAAAGGATACGGAATTGGCACTTCCACTCCATGTCCCATTATTATAACCTGAAGGGTTAACTGTGAACACATTTGTAGCGCCGCCAGTGATGACAATTGTTTTAATAACTTTTCCCGTAGGAGCGGTGAAGGTCAACTTGCCTCCGTTCTTATATATTCTCAAATCGAGGGTTCCGGATGCGTTCCAAATACGGGTATCAGTACTAGCATGTTCTACGGCCATAGTTACGCCGTCGATTGTGTAAGGTCCTTCAAGTTTTGTTCCATCGCTCAAAGCAGGTTTTTCAATGCCTAATACAGCGATGCCTGCATCTGTATTGAAGACAAAATTCGCCGTCGTAGAGCCCGTAGAAGCACTTACAGTGATTGCGAATGAACCCGTAGCAGTGACACTATCCTCAGTGTATGAAACAGTCACGGTTTTGTTGCCAGCACTTGAGACCTGGGTCGCAAAGTCGGTGGTGACGGAGGAGGTCACATCAGCGGTGGTCGCATCAGAATAGGTTGCAGTGACAACCATTCCCGTGGCATCAAAAGCTTCACCAACAGTATAGGCGGTCTTGGTAGGAGGGGTTACCGTGATTGAAGACAATGTCTTGGACGGAGTGTCGCCTCCTTCCTTTCCGTAAGTGACTTTAACAGACTGAAGTCGCCACTGGTTACTTGAAGTTTTTGTCAAAACAACACTCTTAGAGGTACCAGTCCAAACGGATGTGGCTCCGGGAGTTAAGGAACCGATATTGATTGAATAACCGTTGGTTTTTGGTGCATTGCTTTCATCGCTGAAGGTATATTCAATCTTGACAATCGTGTAATCTGCCGACGCAACTGTAATCGTTCCGTTTTGATAAGTACGGATACCAGAACCAGTGGTATAATACTTACCGTCATTTCCACCACCACCGAATGTAACAGTAAAATTGCCACCATTAAACGGGTCACTGTACTGGACGCCGTTTTCAAGACCCAGATTCGCAAATATGATGGTTTCAGGATCAGGAACTGGAGCGTCAGGGTCGACAACCTTAATGGTATAGCTGGCAGAATCAGGACTATAGTTTTCGTTGCCGACAAAAGAGGCTGTGATGATGGCTGTACCAGCGGAAACAAGCGTAACTTCTCCTGTAGAAGCATTTACGTCAGCGACTCCAGGATTGCTGGAAGCGTAGGTCACGGTCACGCTATGAGGATTCGTAAGCGTCGGTGCCGTAAATGTCTCTCCAAGATTCACCGTGTAAGATTCCTCGGGGAAAGAGAGATTGGCATAAGGAAGACCGGCGCGATAGAACACGATATCACTCTGTTTCTGCATACTCTCATAGCATGAGAAAAGTTGGCCGTTGTTTGTATCTGAATTATAACGAATCGTGTTCCTTGAATATGTGCCTTGTGCAACTGCTGTTGCAATGCCATTATCCGTTGCGCAACTGATTATCCAGGAAGAATTATTATTCACGTCCGTAACAGAGTGCATATAATTGCTGCTGCTTGATGCTGCAGCAATGTACTTCCCAATTTGATCGCCATTTAAGCACTTCAAAGCAAAAGAGTTGTTTGCAGAACCTACCACAACTTCGAAGACCTGAACATCAGCGACAGCGGTTAATGTATTGTCACTCTTTTCAATAGCAATCTGACCGCGGTTATTATTGTTTTGTGTCGTGCTCATTGCAACATCAGAACCCGCGGCAGCAATGACAACCTTATCACCAACGGCGAGAGCATCTTTTACAAGAGTCCAAGAGTAGGATGTGGGATCAATTGGCGCTTTATACGTTGCCCTTGCCAGATTGATGTTAACGGGAACGAAATCATTATTGACACAGTCGAAAGCTGTCTCGTTGGAAGTAATGGTATAGGTCCCTTTCGTGGTCTGGATTTCGAAAGTCACGTTGGCATAGCTCTGCTTGGCGAGGCAGACATAAATCTGACCGGCAAATGTCTGAGGATTTGTGGGTTTAACACTGCCAAGAGCCAGTGCATTCGTAAGGGTAACTGTAATTGGATCGGAAGACTCGGCTTGCGTGTACTGAATTTTATTCCCAGTCAGATTAGTAATCTGGCGACCGATGAAACCCGTGTTGACAGAAGAGGGTGTGACCTTTACAGACAAGACGCTCTCTGTGCCCTGGAGACCGGTATGGTAGATGTTCAGAGCAAGGGCGGATGCAACGGGATAAAGCGAAATAAGAGCCTTGTTATCAGCGGTAACGGTTCCCTTAGCGACCATGGGGTAGTAGTAGCCGTTCAGTTCGCCGGGGTTCTTTTGGGTCTGGGCATTCGATATATACACGCTCACATTGGTGGGTCCGCTTTCATTCCCGCTGTAATACGGATAGTGAGCATAGATTACCTCAGTTGCCTCTGGCACTTCAACGGTCAGGTCAGCACCAGCAGTGTAGGTTGCCTCGAAATTAGTTGTGTTTGCATCATTGAAGATACTCATCTTATCGCCAGCGCTCCAAATGATGTTCTCGTGGTCAGCATCAAGAGTCGTACGGGTGCCGATGTCGGTCTTGACCGTAATGGTCTTCATTTTCTGGCCAGGGGTCACATTGTCCTGAGTGTCGACTTCCTTGGTACAAGAAGCAAACGCCGTGGCGGCGGCCGTGAGGACCATCAAAGAATGGAAAAACTTTTTCATAGTCATCTCGTTTTTATTCCAGACCATAAGGATTTGGATCGGTAGGAGTAGTGGGGTTCCAGGTTGTGCCCCCAGGGAGGGAACCGTCCCAGGTGCCGTCACCGGTCGCGCAGAAATTCCCCTCG
>Ga0247610_10001867_pt1 | contig 25331 bp, 13 predicted proteins | sample 174DNAGHGhighgp2_FD_193483 | JGI IMG/M metagenome (GOLD analysis project Ga0247610, IMG submission 193483) | Sheep rumen microbial communities from Palmerston North, Manawatu-Wanganui, New Zealand - 1742 DNA GHGhigh gp2 | ecosystem: Host-associated > Mammals > Digestive system > Stomach > Rumen...
ATATGACCACGAAGAAACCGTGCTGAATGTTGAAGCCGATAAAGCCGAAGGCGCAAACTATACGGCTCACGTTGAAATCAGTTCGGATTCGGAAGATATGGAATTCGGCGAAAAAACCAGAGCTTCCAAATATATGACTTTCTATAAGCCGGAAGAACAGGCCGAAACTGAAAATGAAGATACAGATAAAGATAAAGACGCCATCGACAGAAGAAAAGAAGCAAAACTCGAGCAACTTGAAGGTGAAACGGAAGAAGAAGATGCATCCAGTATTTATATAACTCAGCGCGATGCATCAAATGACCCTGATGAAATCAACGAAATGAAAAATAACATCGATGAAGATGAAGAGGCTGAAGCCAAAGCACCGGACACCAAAGATGCCAACTCGGAAGATAGTATGCTGTCGGATACGCAGATAGAAGACATCTTGCGTTGGACCATCGGCAAGGAAGTTATGGGTGTTCTGGCTGTTGATTTTGCCTGCGGTTTGAATGTTGCCGGCGGCGAATGCTATTCTAATCCGATTCACTTTGCCGAGCCGCGTTCAAAGTTTGTGGCATGGAAAGACCAAAAAGAGTTTTATGACCAATATATTAACGGTAAATACGACAATATAAAGGAATACATCCAAACCGTGCCGGATTTTGTTTTATTGATGTATGTTTCCGGGCTGAGTGACACGCCGGGAATCAAGGAGGCATTGGAAACCTATTACAAGCAGGAACAGGATAAGATTAAGGATATGATTGCAGCTCAAGATGCTATGTTTGTCGCAATCGAGAAAAAATATAAAAAGAAGATTGAACCTTGGGAAAAAGAGCGTGAAAGATGGGTGAAGAAAAAAGAAGATTATGCGACTAAACTGAGCAAGAAAAACAGCGAATATAATCAGATGACCCGCGAAGTCGGCAGCGCCGAATTGGTTGCGGACGTTTCGCAAACCGCGGCCGATGCCAACCGTAAATTATATGAAGATGCCGGACGTAAAGATGTTGATCCGGATAAAACTCCGCAGGCCCAAAAGTTTAAAAAACTGGATGAAGATTCGCAAGAGATAGCGGAAGTCGCCAGAACCAAGAAAGAAAAGGCCGAAGAAGAAGCTAAGAGGTACGAGGACGAAATCGAAAAGTGCAAAGAAAAAATAGAGGAACTTGATGTAAAATTGGCTGAAGCTCATCGTCAATTTATCAAAGATATGAGTGACGCCGAGTATATCGAAATGCTTAATATGAAAAAAGGCGCCGAAAACCTGCGTACCGAGCGGACATCCTTTAACCCTACCGGCATAGAAATCGGCGGTCAGACCATTAACTTTGAGGAAGTATTGCCGCAGGCCGGGGAATTTTTGACTTGCGTTCGTGAAAAACTGGTAAAGAAAGTGGAAGAATGGGAAAAAGAATATAAAGAACCGTGTATGGCCTACAATTATTCCGTAAAGAACTATGTAAACTTTACCAAAGCTCCGAAATGCAGAAGTATTCTTAAATCGCACCGAGCACTGTTTGATGAATATTTGCTCAAGTTCAGTCCGACGGAATGCGGCGGTTTACCGGAGATTCCGGGATTTGCGGCAGCTACCGCCACCAATATCTTTTCCGCAATTTGCGGCGAGGATGCCGAAAAATGTAAGGAAGCTCCGGTAGAACTTGACTTTGAGGGCGACCGCGATCAGGAATCTTGCGACAACATTAAGGAGCCGAGTGACGATGAAGAAGAACCGGGCGGTTATTTTGTGGGTTTAATCGGTCAGCCGCGCGACTTTATGGCACCGTATCCTATCGGTTGCGGTATGGGCGACGACGGTGTTCCGCTGCACGAAGCCTTCCATTTCTCCAACGACGACTTTGATGCCATCTCGATATATCATAAAGTTGAGGATGATGATATGCCGTCGGAACGCGGAATCAACAAGTTAATGTTCTTCAGTCGCCGTCTGTTCTTAAAAGAACTGTTAGGGGCGCCGAATACCAACATTAATACCACAGACAATTATATTGCCGGAGAGGATGCCGCCAGAAACGCCATTCTGCCGCGGTGGTGGAAATATATATTGTTGCCGCGTACCTATGTTCAGAAACAATTTGATTTGGCTAAACTTATCGGTGTGGAAAATGGTGGAGATGAAGAACAAAGAGTAAATGCTTTGCGCGCTCAGCAAGAGGTACGCCGTTCCGGTTTATATCCGTGCCGTTCGTATGAATACGATATGAAAGGTAATCCTACCGGCAGAATGTATCTGAATGCCAATAAGAGCTCGACCGGAGTACCTGTTCAATACTTTATTGATATCAACAGCAACTTCCAATATGCCGTTCCGGTTACCCCGCTGGAAAAAGATACACGGGGAACGGAGAGATATCCGGTACCTTTGGAGGCTCGCGTGACACAGCATCCGGAGTGGTTGAGATTTTCTACAATGTTGACGGTGAAAAATGCCAGCGTTGCCGAGAAAATAGCCGGCGTACCGGAATGTTTGTCACTTCAGGTTCGTGTTGATAATCCGGAAACCGGAGAGGGTTTAAAGATTTATGATAAAGAAGCCAGCGCCTTGCTGGATAACCACACTTACGATTTTGTATATCCGTACGGAGGCGCAGATTATACAGAGGTAAGCGAGCTCAGCAATATCATAACATATTATCGCGAGGATAGTTCGTCGTCGGGATTACCTCCGTTGTTTAGCAATCCTTACAAAGAAGCTCGTGTACACCATTCCGACGATGAGGCTTGTATCATGAAATGCGGCGGTAATCAGACATGTATGGACGATGCTCCGGAGTGCCAAGACGAAGTGGCCGGCGGTGTGTTACGTCTGACCTTTAATGATGTTCTGGTTCGCGCCCTGTATATGCAGGTGGAGAATTACGGTCAGGAAGAACACGAGGAAGAAACTTCGCTCAAAGACGCAACAAATCGCGTATTTTTGGAGAAGAATCAGCTTGGTGACTATTTGGAACAAATTGAAACAATGCGGATTACGCAAAACAATCTCCTCAATGCGGAGAAAAAGGCTAAGACCACAGAGCTTGAATTGGCTGATATTCTCAAAGATACCGATTTTGTATTCGGTGAAGATTTCAATATAGCTTGCGAGATTGATATGGATAAATTCGATAAAGAAGACAATTCAAAAGAAATCGAAGAATTTGTTAAGTGCCAATCGGACGACTATAAACGTTTGCTCAGACAGCTGCGTGATGAAAGAGATGCGGCTATTGCCGGTGCTATGAACAAGCTTTCCGAGGTCAAAGCCGTAATCGTCAATGAAGACGGCGAGGGCGATGCCATCGAAAGTATTAACCGCCGCCGTAGCGAGGTTATGCGTAAGGCTATGCTTTATCAACTGGATACACCGGAATACGCCAAAGAAAAATTGGGTATTGAAGATTATCCGGGAGATTTGGTTGTAATTACCGGCGATGAATGCTCGGTTGACGGCGATAGGCTTGATTGTTCGGAAATGGACGAGAAAATAAAGAAGGCTTATGCCGACTGGAAAGTGGTTACCGAAACGGCCAAGGAGCAGGATGCGGAACGTATAAGTCGCTTAAAGAAGCATTTGCGTCCGTATTGCGCTTCATATCCAAGATATTAATAAGCTGAAAAGGGGATGAAAAGTGGCTCAACTCGGAGACGGCGCTAAGCGAATTTTAATAACGGACGGTAACCGGAAACCAAATACCGGTTACCAACCGCATTTTATCAATGATGTAAGACAGGAAACAACATCGAGTAAGGAAGTTTACTTCAGATGGCTGTCACGTTTGGTTATATTGTGTGCCATTATCTCACTCAGTTTCTTTTTGAGTGCGACGCTTGTTATTTTCAGGCTTTCGCGTGAAATTGTGGTGGAACCGCTTTTGATAATCAATCAAAAGGATTCGGAAAATGTTGTCCGGTATGAGCCGATTGATAAAAAAATGCCGTCGGAAAAACAACTTACGGAAATGTTTATACGGCAATATATCATCGTTCGCAACACGGTTATCAATGATGAACAGGAAATGCGGACGCGTTGGGGACCGGGCGGTATTGTGCAATATATGTCGTCGCCGGAGGTTTATTTGGATTTTGTCGGTAAAAACATGAAAGAAATCGATAAAATGTTTGATAACGGTTATTCCAGCGAAGTTCATATCGATAAAATCGGTAAAGAAAGCGAGGACTCTCCGGCCTGGTTGGTAACGTTTACCATTTTCAACCTGTCCAAGGCGCGCAATTCTTCCGGCTCGTTAACCTTAAAAACCATGCGTTATAAAGCCTCGATAACACCGGCATATATTCCGGAACGCCGCCTGTTGAAAGCCAGATTATTAAATCCGATAGGGTTTACGGTTATTAAATATAACCAAAGTGAAATAAGAGAATAATTTGTTTAAGTTATTTTAATCTTTTTATTTTATTATAATAGCCAGAGGAGTATCCGCATTTATCGGTTATTGCCGTGTAATGCCGATATTTACTGGGTGTTGGGAGAATTCTCAACAACTGTTAAAAAATAAAATGAGAGATATGAAATGTATAAAAAATTTTTGATTTTTGCTATACTTTTAATTCTGTCGGCTTGCAGTTTGTTCGGTTCGTATTACGAACCGGAAGCCGTGGGAATCGGTAAAGATATCAATGAGCTGAAATTATCGCCTTGTGCCTGTATGCAAATTGATGTCATCAAAAACGTACCGGATTGGTTTTGGGAAACAATTTAGACGGGATTTGAATAAATGGCGGATCAGTTAGGGGTAAATAACACACAGCAAAAGCTTATCGCTTCCGGTCAAAAACGGCCGGTACAGAGCGCGCGTGCCGCAATTCAGCGGGAAATTGCGCGCGATGAAGACAGCTTGGTGGTAAATGCCAGCGAAAGAAGATATTTGTGGACAGCCCGCGCTTTTGCGGTTGTTACGGCCATCAGCCTGTGTTGTAATCTGATTTTATTGTTAACGATTACCGCAATTTTGCCGCTGTATCGTGTTGAACCGTATCTGCTGACCTTGTCCAACAAGGCCGAACAGGTATATAACATTGTTCCGTACAGCCGTGATATGGAAGCCAAAAAGTCCATTACGGAAACATTTATTCGCCAATATGTTTTGCTGCGTACGACTTTGCTTTCCGATATTGAGGAAATGGAGGCGCGGTGGCAAAACGGCGGTGATTTGCAAAAAATGTCATCTCCGATGGTGTATCAGGAGTTTATGAGCGAAACCGGCCCGAAACTGATGAAACGAATGAAGGAAGACGGTCTGACCAGTAATGTCACGATTATTACGGTCAACGAAATTTCCGAAGCGGTTTGGCAGGTAGAATACAGCGTCGACTATTATTTACCGTCTTCATATACACCTAAAAAACTGAGATATCGCGCCAGCATGCGTATACAGTATGTTCCGCAACGCGTTTCATACAAAGAAAGGCTGAAGAATCCTGTGGGATTTACCGTCCTGTCTTATACGGTCAAACAAATCAAAGATTAAAGTTAGGATAAAACAATGAGAAAGAGCATTAAAACACTGATATTGATGATTACGGGAATGTTATTTACGCATAACCTGTATGCTGCCGGCTTGGTCAGTGATGAAAGTTTGAACCAATCATCTGACCAGACGCAGGGCAATTATCCTGCTCAAAATATGGGGTATGCCGGTTTCGGAACCGGTATGTTTCAGGAAGCTTGGCAAGACCCTTTGCAAAATTTGGGTGAAGGACAGAGTAAACCGGCTTATTCCAGATATTATTGGTCGCCTGATTTGGTGTTGCCGGTTCGTTTGCGCGAAGGTATGATGACTCTGATTAATTTTCCGGAATGGGAATTGGTTGAAGATGTTCAAATGGGTGACCCGAACAATTTCGGCGCACACATCAACAAGCCGAGTTCGCTGGTACTGTTTCCGCTGACACCGTACGCCGTCGGCAGCGATACCAACCTGATTGTTTTCGGTCGTTCCGGTAATAAATATGTGTTTTATGTTCGCGGCGAAGGAGTTAATACCGAAAGAATTACCAACTCAATCATAGATATTGATGTTGTCGACAATGTCGGCGCATCGGGAGGTAGTCCCAGGGGCAGCGGGCAGATAGCCGGCAGCCGTCCGGGCAGTATGGGGTTTGACAATAACAGTAAAAGAGTTGATGCCACCTATACCAGACGCTTTTTGAAAGAAGATTGGCTTAGAAGTATTCCGATGGATCCGGAAAAGTTTCGGTTTGATATTGAAATCTATGTTCCGAATCCGGATGACGTTATTATTGCGCCGGAACGGGTATGGCACGACGATATCTTTACTTATATAGATTTGGGTGAAAAGGCTATAAATATGGTGCAGCGTCCGATTGTGACAATGATTATCGAACGTTCGGAAACTCCGGTCGGTTTTCGTACCAAAGGACCGAACAACCGTTTGATTATTGTTGAGGGTGTCGGCGATATGGTTATGCGCAGCGGCAAACGTATGGTATGTCTCAAAATGCGTCGTGCCGATGATGAGGGAACACAATATGTTACTTATGCCGATACCAGCAATGAGTGGGATGTTGCGCCGGCAATTCCGGGCGGAGTTAACGGTGGCAGCGGCGCGGCCGGAGGGGCTAACGGCGGTGCAAACGGCGGAGTTGCGGCCGGCGGAACTGCGGCAAACGGTGCTGCGGTCAACGGCGGTGTAAGAGTTGATAAAGACGGCGGCGTATATATGCCTAACGGTGCTGCCGGCATTTTCGGCCCGAGTGCGGCCAATGCCGATTGTAACGGAGCGACGACAAGTGGAGGCGATGACCCGAGATTTAAAAATATGCAATCACAATATCGCTACGGCAGCGGTTTTGAAGGACAAACCTCGGATACTCTGTCGATAGAATTGGGAACAGACTCCAACGTTAACAATTTGGAAGGATTATGGCACGATTTATCCGGTCGTTATTCTTCATTGTTGAGCGGTTACGAGCCTTTCTATTCCGTTGATACTCCGGCAGACGGACAAGGAAAAGAATTATTCCATCTGCGGATTGGTCCGGTCAAGAGTTTGGACAGCGGTGATGCCGTATGCAGCCAGTTAGGGCGCAACGGAGTGTTTTGTAGTGTAGTCAGGGTGCAATAACAAATGAGTAAAGGTCCTTTAACAAGATCAGACAGATATGTAAAGAAAACCGATAAAATCTTTTTGATAATCGGTATAATAGCTCTTTTGTTTTTCTTGTTTGCCCTGATGTTGATAACATCCGAACCCGAAGAAGAAGAACAGGTGGCAACCATCGAACAAAACGGAATTTCAGCCGAAACCGATGTAAATATCAAAAATACGGAAATTCCGGAAGATGTGGCATGGGATAATCCGGATGAAGAAGAACGTCCGATAACCTTATCGCCGCTTGAGTTGAATATGGGGCAAATCGTTTTGGGTAACGAGGCTACCAATGTTCTGACCATCGGGACCAACGGCAAACGCGAAATCAGAATTCTGTCGGTTGAACTTGAGGAGGCACCTTTTGACGGCTTCAGCTACGATTCATCAAATTGTCAAAACAAAGAACTGCGCGGCAAGGCAACTTGTATGGTAACAACCAAATGGGTTCCGACGATGGCTGCCAATGTTCAAAACAATTTTAAGGTTATTTGGCACGAAACCAATGTTTCGGCACAAAGTGCCAAGCACGACGAGGTAACGGTGCGCGGCAGCGCGGTTACCAAAGAAAATTGCAACTATTGCGACACCGGTCCGAGCAGCACAGAGGATGCGTCCTTTGATGGCAGTATGCGTTATGCCGTCGGCCCTGACGGTAAAATTATCGGCACCATCGGTGATGACGGTATAGTCCGCGATGCCAACGGTAACGAAATCGGTCGTCTTAATGCCGACGGAATGATTGTTGATAAAGACGGCAACATTATAGGTGTTGCCTCAAACGGAAAACTGATTTTGGATGAAAACGGCAATGTTATCGGCTATGTTGATGCCAACGGAGTTGCGCATGATATGGAAGGCAACGTCATCGGTAATATGCTGCCGGATGGTACGATTGTCGATGCCAACGGCAAAATTATAGGTCGCGGTGTTGATTTTGGTATCGCGGTGGATGCCAACGGCAATATTTTGGGTAAAGTGCTGCCGGACGGCACGGTGGTTGATGCTGACGGTAATGTAATCGGGCGTTTGGATGCCAACGGCAACGTGGTTGACGTCAATGGTAATATCATCGGTCGCGTAGCCAAAGCCGGCGAAGTTGTTACGGATGCCGACGGTAATATTTTGGGTGTGGTTATGCCTAACGGCGATGTGGTCGATGCCGATGGCAATGTTGTCGGACACATGAACGCAGACGGAACGGTTACCACTTATGAAAAAATCGGCAAACGCGGCGGTCAGGCACAAATGGTGTATGACGATGCCGGCAATATTATCGGCTATGTTGATGAAAACGGCAATGTTCGCGATTTTAACGGTAACCTCATCGGTAAGGTTGATAAAGACGGCAACGTAATTGATAAAAGCGGTAAGATTATCGGACACGTCAGTGAAGAGTGGCGCGATTTGGCCGTAGATAACGATGGTAATGTTATCGGTTATATTGATGAGAATAATCGGGTACACGACAACGACGGTAACATCATCGGTTATGTTGATAAAGACGGCAATATTATCGGTAATAAACCTAAAATTTCCGTGGTCGGTACGGTCGGTCAGAAAATTAAATTGATTGTCGATGAAAACGGCAATGTTATCGGCTATGTTGATGAATACGGTGTGGCGCACGATATGAATGGTTCGATTATCGGTAAGGCCGATGAAAACGGCAATATTGTTGACGAAGATGGCAATATTATCGGATATCAGCGCGATTTGGCGGTGGATGATCAGGGTAATGCCATCGGCTATATAGATCCGGAAGGTAATGTTTTTGATTTTGACGGCAACCTTATCGGTCGCATGGACGAGGAGGGCAATATTTTTGATGATGATGGCAACCTTATCGGCCGCAAGGGAGAAATGCGCATAGCCGTTGATAAAGAAGGTAATTTTATCGGCTTTGTTGATGAAAAAGGTGTCGCCCACAATGTTGACGGTTCTTTCCTTGGAATTTTGGATGATAAAGGGCAGATTATACGCAAGGACTACTCAGGAGACATTATCGGTCACCTTAGCGATGCTAAAGATTTGGTGGTTGATGAAGACGGCAATCCTCTCGGATATATCAACGATGACGGCAATGTTTTCAATTTTGACGGAGAATTGATAGCACATGTTGACGCCGACGGTAACATTGTCAATGACAAGGGCGAAGTAATCGGCCGTAAAGGCGGCAAAGCCAAGTTAGCGGTAGACGATAAAGGTGATGTCATCGGTTATGTCGGTGATGACGGCTTAATTCATAAAGGCAATGAAATTGTCGGAATTGTTGACGACAGCGGTAATGCGCATACTCTCGGTCAGCGAGTTATCGGCGGAATAATTGATAAACAGCTGTTGCCGATTACGCCGGCAGGAGAGTTGCTCGGCACCATCAACAATCGCGGAGAAGTGGTTAATCAGCAAAAAGTGGTCGGCAAAATGCGCCCGAACGGATTGGCCACCGATGTATCCGGCGCCAAGATTCTGGCAAAAGGCGTAAAACAGGGATTTATCGTCAACTGGGGCTGCGATTACAGCTTAAAATTAGATAAAGACGGTATAATTCGTCGCGACGGCAAAGAAACCGGATATAAAGTTTATCCTGACGGAACCGTCTGGACACCGGAAGGTACCTTTGCTGGACGCGCTATGATGACCGGCAGCGTTTATGACGATAACTGCGCTTATATCGGCGAAGCCATGGCTGATGGCTATGTTCGCGATAACAATAATCAGGAAGTGGGTTGCATTAATCCGGACGGTACGGTTTTGGATTTGAACGAACCGCAGATTAAAGGACACTTGGTCAGCAAAAGCTATGTAATATCGGCAAAAACATGGAAGCCGGTCGGTATGTTGGATGCAAGCGGCCTGTTGCGCAACGAACAGGGTGAAGCAATCGGTTGTGCCGATTCTTTCGGCGATGTGTATGATGCCGATGCCGCCTATATTGGTAAAGTGTCCGATATGAAAAATGTTTACGGCTTTGACGGCAAACCGCTCGGCACTCTGGACCAAACCGGTCGCCTGAATTTAGTGGACGGCAGAGCAGCATACATCGGTATCAATAATTTGATTATGGATCGCAATAACAAAATATACGGTTATGCCGTGCCGGAAATCAGTATATTAACGGATTCCTCCGGCCGCATAATCGGTCATTTGTTTGCGGACGGCTTGGTATACGACGCATCCGGAGTGGTGGTTGATAACATCAACACGGGTGATATCGGATTTTATAACGGTTCGGTGGCAAAAATCATTCGTCCGGCTCACGTTGTTGACGTTGCGGGCGCCGATATCGGTATAATTAACTATGACTTATCGGTTGTGGACTATAAAGGTGCCAGAATCGGCAGAGTCAACGCCAAAGGACAAATGTTTGATGAGAGCGGCAGATTGGTCGGCGGCGCGGTAAAACAAGGCAGCGTTCGCGGATATGACGGCTCTTATTTGGGATATGCCGTTTCTACCGGTAAAGTGATAGAGTTGGAAAACATTAAAGACGGTTCGGACCGCAAGTATCGCCGTGGAGAAATTACCGGACACGTTACTCCGGACGGGTTTGTTATCAGAGACGGAAAAGTTATCGGTGAAGTTTTGCCGGAGAGCGTAATGGTTGACGTATACGGAAATCCGGTCGGTCTAACCACCAGCACCGGCGTGATTGTGGGTAATAATCGCAAAGAGATTACCGCATTGCTTCCGGGCGGCGGCAATACCAGCAATTTGGTTGCAATATCGTCCGGTGCGGTTATCAATTCCGCCGGTGAGGTTGTCGGTACGGCCACCCCGAGCGGCGAATATCTTGATACAAAGCATATCGTTGCCGGCAAATCTATGCCGGATGGTAAAGTTATAAGCAGTACCGGTAAGTTTTTAGGCGAGATTATCGGCGGAGACATCGTTATCGGCAGCGATGATATAATCAAAGGCGTTGTCGGTTTTGACGGTAAGGTATTCTCCGGCGGTTCGATTGTCGGTAAGATTTTGACGGACGGGTTGGCGGTTGATAATCAAAACAACCTGATAGGTCATGTATATACCATCGGCAATACAGTATTGTCGGATAAAGGCGAATATGTCGGCAGATTATCGGCCACCGGTCGGGTTATTTCCGACCAAAACAGCGAAGTCGGATACTTAAAGAGCAACGGCTCCTTTGTTGATATCGATAAAAACGTTTCCGGATACAGTTTGCCTGAAGTAGCGCGCAATAGGAGGAATTGATAATGTTGAGAATAATAAAAAAAGCCAAAAATATATTATTCTTAGCGGGAATGCTCCTGCCGGTCAGCGGTTATGCCGCTGAAATCACGGCTATTGACTTTAACGGTGATATTATCGGACAGGTGATTTCCACCGGTACCGTCATCAATCCGGACGGCGACAATATCGGCTATATTACGGCCGACAGTTTGATTATGAGCGAACACGGGGCGGTTATCGGCGGTGTTGTACCGCAAGGTATTGCCATCGGTATGGATAATCGTTTGCTCGGAAAAATTCACAGCGACGGCGTTGTGCGCAGTTTGAGCGGTAAAACATTGGGTAAATCTTTACCTAACGGTTTGGTTATTAATGATACCTCAAATGTTATCGGTGCGGTATTATATCCGGGAATTATTTATTCGCCGAACGGAGAAGCCATCGGACGTTTGACCGGCGGCGGCGAATATACAAAACTTGAGGGACAACATATCGGTTTTGTTTCGGCCAACGGTTATGCTTATCGTAAATCGGGCGAGGATTATATTCTGGACGGTAAACTGATGTCATCTAAAATGGTGGTATCGGTTGACGGTAAATTTATCGGCAGCGTTGCTCCGACCGGACAAATTATAGACTTTGAAGGAAAATCGGTCGGCAAAATTCACGCCAACGGCTATGCCTATGATGCGCAGGGCAAAGTTATCGGCAGCGTTATTTCTACCGGCTACGCATTTACACAAGCCGGAAAATATTTGGGTATTGTCGGTTATAACGGCGAGGTTAAAGACGGCGACAAAGTAATTGCCAGATATCGAGCCGACGGCAAATTGGTAAAAGATTCCGGCGAAGTTATCGGATTTGCCGTGGATATAGCCGCAACCGCCAATGACAATGTCGGTAAGTATTTAGGTTATTTGGCACCTAACGGCAACATCCTGCGCGGCGGTAAAGTTGTCGGCCAAATCGGCGCCAAAGGTTATGTTTATGATAAAGACGGCAAAAAAATCGGCGATTTGGTAAAAACCGGACCGATTTATGACAGTATGGCTCGATTAAAAGGCCAAAGTATGAAAAACGGCCGCGTGATTTCGCTTGGCGGCGGCAATATCGGACAAATGTCAGGCAAATGGGCATACAGCACCAACGGCACTCTGCTTGGCGGTACGGTAGACAGTATGATTGCCGTAGAAAACAGTGGTCCGGTAGGTATTTCCAATATTGATGCCGGTGTGGTTGTCGGCGGTTCCGACATTCATGTTTCTCCTTTCGGTTATGTGATTAACGCAGACGGCAAGCCGGTCGGTACCGGATATTCACTGTCGGCGGTATATGGCCCTGAAGGTGTTTTATATTCATACATTGACCCTAACGGAATGTTGTATCGTGCGGCCGGCGGGACTCATCTCAGCGGCGCCGGAATTGTTCAAGAAGGCAAAAACTTTGTCGGCGAAATTTTGAACCCGCGTTATGCCTTGGATTATGAGGGTAAACCGCTCGGTACATTTGCCGACAGCAATTTGCTTTTGGATCAATCCGGCAACATTATGTATAAGGTTATTCCGGGCGGATATGTGGTGGAAACAAAGGATAAGCTCTCTCCGCTGACCTCGCCGATTAAGGGCTTCAGCGGCAACAAACTGATTGCCTTAAATACCGGAGGCGATTTAATCGGTTATGCCGACAGCGAAGGCAATGTCATCGGTACCAACGGCGATATATCCGGCCATGTTGTATATAACGAATATGTTACCGATAATAACGGTATCGTTAACGGCAAATTGGTTCCGTTTGCCACGGTGGTTAATGATAAATGCAATATCATCGGTGTGGTAGACGGCAAAGGTGATGTAATAGATCATCACGATGTCATCAGCGGCCATATTTTACCTAACGGGCAAGCTATTTCCGATGTTGGTAATTATATCGGATATACGGTGCAACACCGCGGTTTGATTGACTTTGACGGTAACTTTAGCGGTACGGTCAGCGGTGCAACCGGTCGTGATGCCAACGGAAAGAATATCGGTTGTGTCGACCGTCGGGGTATAATCACGGATGAAGAACATCATCAGCGCTACGGCGTGATTTTGCCGGAGCCGGTAATTGATTTTGAAAATCGGATTTTCGGCCATGTATTGGCAACCGGCAAGGTTATCAACAGCGACGATGCAACGGTGGGCTATATGCAGCCTGACGGCAACGTTGTATCCTCTTCCAAAAAGAATTTGGGAAATGTTATGCGCTATAAGGTTGCGTACAAAAACAATAATACGTTTTTGGGAATGATTGACGGCGCCGGACAGGTTAGAAACAGCAAGGGAAAAGTCGTCGGTCAGGTTAACTTCGACGGTAGTGTCGAGCATGAAGGAGTAAATGTCGGTTACGCGTTATACGATTTCTATGTTTATGACGATAACTTCGTGGTTTATGGCTATTTGACCAAAGATGGTACGGTGTTAAGTATGGTCGGCAGCCAACTTGGAAAATTGGACCGCGGTTTTGTGATTCGGCGCGGTGAAGTAGTGGCCAGAGGCAATCGCGATTATATCGTCAGAGACAGCAGCTACAACGTTATCGGTGAACTGTTGCTCAATGATACGGTAGTTAACGCTGAGGGCGCAAACATCGGATATTTGAAAGAAAACGGTGCCATTCATGACTCCGACGGCAACGAGATTGCTCAAGCAACACAATATCAGTATTATATTGCCACCAATAAACCGGAGCAGATTGAAACAAAACCGAGACGTCCGAAGTATCGGGTAACATCCGAAGAAAGCACGCAGCCGGAGCCGGAATCTGAGCCGGATTCGGGGATAACGATTAAGCGTCCGAGCGGCAGCAACAGAAATAAAATTGTGGGATTTTATATTGATCCGGACGGAAAATACGGCGGCGATGTTTATGATAACGGTGAAGTTATAGATAAAGACGGCAGAGTATTGGGTTATAAGCAAGGTGACCTTATTACCGATACAAATCATAACATAATCGGTACATTTGAGGTCAATATTCCACAAGTATTTATTCCAAAAACACCGAATGCCTACGACACTCAGGATGACCCTATTATTGGTCCGGATGACCGCGGACCGGGCGGAAGACTAAGTCCGGAGCGTGCTGCCATGTTGGCAGATTATCAAAATGAACGGCGGAAATTGATGTATTCGGGCCTGCAAAGCGAATTACCGTTGCCGAAGAAAGAGTATCAGGAATCCTCTTTTACCGGATATGAAGAAGACGGCTGGGGCGGCGGACCGACCGGTAATCAAATATCTTCGTGGCGTGTTGATATGAGCGAGATGATATTGGAAGATAAAGGTATTCCTGCGGTTTTGGCGCGTTCGGTTTATGCTTCCGACGGTTTGGGCGAAAAGATTCCGGTAACGGCGATTGTTGAACGCAACGTATTTGCCGAAGAAGGCCGCAATATCATTATCCCTGCCGGCTCTCGTGTTATCGGCAGTTTGGATGATAAAACCGATGACCTTGCCGGAGACAGCGGCGGTGCTATTAAAATCAACATCACATGGAAGCGACTTATTCGTCCTGACGGTTCGCAATGGACATTCAACAGTGCTCAAACTGCCGATGCGCAGGGACGTGCCGGTGCCATCGGTTATTTGGATGAACAACTGCTGAAACGCTATACTTTTCCGGTGGTTTCAACAGCTTTGCAAGGTATGGTTAACGTGTTGATGGCTGCCGGCGACGGCTCTACTTCCACCACCAACAGCAACGGTACAACCACGACGCAAGATGCGCGCAGTGAGGCAATGTCAGACGCCAGAAGACAGGTTAATGATAAAATCAGCGAAATCATAAAAGATATTATGAAGAGAAAGTCGGCTATTAAATCCGTGGCCTATGTTCCGGCCGGTACGCGTATCATCATTTATCCGAATCAGGATTTGTGGCTCAACAGCGTAGAGCGTTCGCGGCGCAACGGCGGCAGCGGCGGCGGTGAAAATCACGACAGAGCCGAAGTACTTTCTAACGGCCATGCCGGTGAAGACGGTAATGTTGAAGTTACTTACGACGGCAGCAACCAAGGAAATTATCGGCCGGTATCGGCGCCACAGCCTTCAAACGGGGGCTTGACTTCACAGCCTACACCGTCGTATAATCCGGGTAATTATCCGACGCAACCGCCTCCTGCCATTGACAGTAGCAGCAGTAGCGATGTGCCGGAGTTAATTCCGGGTGATGAGAATATGTTTTAGGAGAAAGGACAATGAGTGATTTTTCGGTATTGGAATCAGTTTTAAGACCTTTATCCTATTGGTATAATCAGGATAACCTGGAGGAGGTTGCCATCAATCGCGCCGGCCAGATTTGGCTTCGTATGCGTGGTAAGCGCGCCTATCCGTGGGTTATGTATAAAGATGAAAAGCTTTCAAAAGAATATTTAACGGATTTACTCTATATCATTGCCAATACTTATGAATTGGAGTTTGATCCGTTGCAAGGTTCTCCGTTTGTTTATGCAACAATTCCGGGGGACCACCGTTTTTCCGCAATCTGCGGGAGAAATGTCATGTACGATGAAGAAGATTTAACCGGCGGTATCGCTTTGGCTATTCGTCTTCACGCCGATGACGTCGCTTTCGGTCTCGAAGATTACGGAATGAAGCAGGGGCAAGCCCTCATGAAGCTCAATCCGCTTAAAGATATTAAGGTTCCGGACGATGCTTATGAACGGCTTCTCCTGTATATAAAGCGAGGTGAACACATTTTGGTGTCCGGCGCAACATCAACCGGTAAAACTACTTTTTTAAATAATTTGCTGAAAATTTTGGATATTCACAAACGAATTATTACGGTTGAAGATACTCGTGAGTTGATTGTGCCCCATCCGAATCGTGTTCACCTCGTGATGTCTCGTACCAATCAAACCAATGATATTGACTATTCCGGTATTATTGACTTGGTGGTGCGTTTTACTCCTGATGCGATTATCGGCGGCGAGATTTCAACTCAAAATGCCAGCGGTATTTGGCAGCTGATGGGTTCCGGTCACGATAACTGCTTTGCCACCATCCACGCGGAAAGTTCGCAAGAAGCATATTTGCAATTTATTAAACGTATTATGGCTTCAACCAACGGTGCCGTAAACGTGGAGCAAACGCTTGATGAAATGCGACGTAAACTGCATGTGGTGCAAATTCAACGTATGGGTAACCAACGCGCCATTACCGAAGTAACGTAAACAAAACACACTCGTCATTACGAAGAATTCGGTAGAATATAACACGTCATTACGAGGAGCGGCAATGCCGCGACGTGGTAATCTCATGCGTTGCTGTGCGTCCTCCGGTTTATTTTTCTCTCCAAGCAACACTTCATAAAAAATATTGTATAAACAAACAAATGTATTGACGTTGCGTCGATGCAATAATAAAATTTATGCAGTTGTTTATTGATACAAGGAGAATTAATATGAAATATACACGCACTGCAATCGGACTGTTATCCAATCAATATAAAAGCGTTTTGAAAAAATGCCTGATGATTAACTTGGGCATTTTTGCGTATATAGGAACGGCAAATGCCGAAACGGAGATTTCTGCGGAATATTTAAACAGCGTAACGCAATTTAACGATCGCGTTGTATGGGAAAAAGTTGATGCGGCCGGCGCTAATACGGTGCAAATCGGCGATAAATTTTATAAATATACCTATACTCAGCCGAGCGATTATACCAATGCTCCGGAGCGTTTAACCGATGCCGATATCACCCCAGATGCGGTAACCGATAAAGTGTTTGACGGCTTTACCGGTGAAAAAGGCGGCGCAATCTATAACAGTATCGATAACGGCAACATCAATATTGCTTCAGACTTTTTTCATAACAAATCTGCTTCAGATACATCGACCAATCATAATGCAAACGCTATTTATAGCGGCGGGACGTATTCGGTTCCGGCAAAATTGGGCGATATCAGCGGTGTTTTCATTGATAACTCCGTTACCGAAACCGCTACCGGTGGCAGTATTGACGGTGGTGTTATTTTAAACAGTCATGCCTCTATGGGAAATATAACGGGCGATTTTGTCGGCAACAACAATATAGGCCAAGGTCAACTTTCCGGCGGAATTATCTTAAATGATTATAATTCTTCAATCGGCAATATAACAGCCTCCTTTATCGGAAACGAAGTAAATGCCGGTCCGATTCAACCGCTCGTCGGCGGCATAATTAATAACTCCGAATCAACGATTAACGAGATTTCTGCTGATTTTATCGGCAATACCATTCAAAAAGGTGGCAGCTTAGATTCGATAAGAGGAGCTATAATTAACAATGAAGGATTAGGCGGAAGAATAGAAAAAGTCAGCGGTAATTTTTTATATAACAAAGTAAATTACGGTAATGCAGGTAATGCAACCATTCTCGGCGGATTTATTTATAACGGAGCGTATGGTGGCAGCAGTGCAACCATGGGGGATTTAACCGGTAATTTTGAACATAATGAAATTATCGGAAAAACTTATTTACTGTACGGCGGTCTTGTCGCCAGCTACGGCGGAGGAAAAATAGGCAATATCTCCGGCGATTACTTGAACAATCACATATCATTGGAAGGTAATCCTTATGAAATAAGTTATGCCGTCGGTTTGATTTATTTGGATGAAGAGGCAGGCAATATTTCCGGTAATTTTAAAAACAACACTCTTGAAAATTCATATGTTGTGTATGGCGGTGTATTGACTAACGACGAAACCGGTGTAATCAATAAAATCGAGAATTCGGTTTTTGAAAACAATACCGCTTATGCGTTTGCTTATTCCAGAGGTGCGGCGATGTATAACGACGGAACAATTACCGATGGTATTATAAATACTACGTTTAAGGACAACAAAACCATTTCCGTCTATGGCTCGGCATACGGCGGTGCTGTCTATGCGCCGACGACTCCTTTAACCATAACCGGTTCAACTTTTACGAATAATAATACCACGGTTAATGCAAGCAATTCTCTCGGCGGTGCCCTGTATAGCGGAATCGATATGACATTGATCAACACCAGTTTTATCGACAACAATGCCATAGCTACCGGAGCGGGAACGCCGGCCGGCGGTGCAATATTTATGCAAGGTGCATTAAAAATCGTTGCCGACGGTGCCGACGGAGTATCAACTTTTCAAAATAACTATACACAAGCCAATGGTGGCGAGAAAAAATATCAGGCAATACACGTCAACAACAGCACCGATACTCTGACCTTGGAGGCCAAAAACGGCGGTACGATTAATTTATATGACTATATCAGCGGTTCTGTCGGCTTTGATACGGTAATCACCGGCGATTCTACCGGTACGGTTAATTTGTATAATGATATTAAAAGTTCAAATGTTTCGGTTGAAAAAGTAGATGTCAGCACCGCTGACGGCAATTTGCACAATTATGAATTTTTATCGCTGACACCGGATGACAATGTCAAATGGAATATCGATATCGACGCCAAAAATCAAACGGCGGATAACTTTGCTACCGATGCCAATGCAACTTCAAGCGGTACGGTGACAATCAACGAACTCAACTATGTAGATAGTTCGCAATCAGATATCGTCGAGGGATTCAAAGTACAGGTTCTTAAAACACAGGGCGATGAAACCGCCGCCGATTTGCAGCTGGCTTTAAGCGACAATTTAAAGGAGGAGTTTGTAATTTCGGAAACAGAAAATACTCATACCGATGAAGTTACTGCCAACACCAAGTGGAGTGATGAGTTTAAGAAAATCGGCACAATAACCACCACCAGTGGGAAATATGGCTTGGCGACCACCGACACGCTCAATGACTCCATCGGTGCCACCGTTGCCACGGAAACCGAACAGGTTGATGAAAAAGTCGGCGATACGTTGGCAATGGTAAATCAGGCGGAATTGAATGATAAAAACTTTACTGCCGACAAAGCTGATGAAGTTTATAAGGCAGAGGACGATTTAGGTGCAACTTACGGCAACGTTACGATTAACGGCGTGGCAAGCGGCGATAAAAAATCCACCGTTGATTTGGACGGTCATAACGGCTTTGTTGTCGGCGCGGGAGCAAGCATTGCTCTGAACAATGCCAAATTAACCGATTCAGCCGGCAAAGCGGCGATTGAAATAGCCGATGGCGGCAAAATGAGCCTGCAAAATTCCGAATTGAGCGGGGTAAATCTTAATGTTAACGGCGAGTTTGATGCGGCCGAAAACGAAGTTTCCGCTAAAAAAGCAACCTTCGGTAAAAACTCGACGTTGAAGTTGCTTGTCAACAATATTAAGGACGACCATGGTGCGTTTAAGGCAGACAGCTTTGATATTGCTCAAGGGGCTAAACTCGATGTTACGTTCGGGCAAAATCCTCTCGGTGGCGAGAAAACCGGCGAAGTGGCTTTGCTCAGTTTGAATGACGGCTCGGATATCGACAACAACAATTTTGCCGACAGTTTCCACAACAATATGTATAAGTTCGTCCGCAAGTCGGAAAAATCCGGTATTTACGGCGTGTACCAAACCAAAACCGCGGAGGAAATTTCGCGCGAAAACGGTGGTACCAAAACCAATCAGGAAGCGGCGGCCGCATGGGTTGACGGCCCTTCGTTTGCCGGCGGTACGGCGGCAAAAATCGCCGACGGTTTGGCTGATTTGGCACAAAATAACGGCACATCGTTTAATGAAGCTTTGACAGCACTTGCACCAAACGATGACGGTATGGTGCAGGCAGTTTCGGCCGACATCAGTGACAGATTGTTGCTGACGATAGATAATCACTTGGTGGAAGCCTCCAAAGAAGAAGGTCTGTCCTCCGGCGACAACTGCAAAAATCGCGGATATCCTGACTTAAGCGGTGTCAAAACTTGGATTAAGACTTATTACGGCGAGGCCAAATTACAGCGTCGCGGCGACATTTACGGCCTTAATTCCGATAGTGTAGGCTTTATTGCCGGTGTTGATAAAAAGGTTACATCAACCGTTAAGGCCGGTATCGGTATGCAATATGACGACACCGACATTGACGCTTTTGAGCGTGATGGCGATGCCAAAACTTTGCTCGGATTTGTGTACGGAGAATATCGCCCGAGCAAGTGGTTTGTGAATGCCGCATTGGCCTACGGCGTAACCGACTATGACGAAGATAAGACAGTAATCGGGCAGAAAGTTGCCGCGCACTATAAGGCGGAAATGTACAGCTTGCAAGGCTTAACCGGTTATACCTTCAAATACTTTACGCCGGAAATCGGCGCCAGATATTATCAAATCAAACGCCACGGTTATACCGACAGCGCATTGCAAAGCGTTTCCGGTAAAAATATGGATTTGTTGCGGGCTACGGCCGGCGTAAAGGCGGAAACAACTTACGGTATGTTCAAACCGCACGCTTATGTGGGAATATTGTATGACCTTGTCAGCGACCGCGATACTGCCATTGTGAACCTGACCAACGGTGCCGGCTATACCGTTCACGGCAAACGGTTGCCACGCTTCGGAGTAGAAATCGGAGCCGGTGTATCGGCCAATCTCAACGACCATATGGAGTTGGGTTTAGGCTATGAAGCCAAGTTTCGCAAAGATTATCAGGACCACAGCGGTATAATCAACTTTAAGTATAATTTTTAAGCGCTGAAAATGCTTAAACAAAACGGCCCCGATGCCTAAAATCGGGGCTGTTTTTTTATGACTTAATCCTTGATATAAAGGTAATAAGTGTCGTATTTCGAACCGAGCGAAACGGCAGCGGCCGGTTTCCAATCCGGACAATAAAAACGGCAAGAATACAATCTGGCACCGGAATGCATATTTTGTTTGAGGTAAGGAGTTAAATCATTCATCAGTTTTTGCATCAAAAAACAATAAATCACGTCGGCACCGGTTATATCTGTTTTGAAAATATCGCCGCGCTCAAAATGCAGATTCGGCAATTTGCGAGCGCGCAATTTACTGACCATATACGGAAAAAAAGCGTGTTCGATGCCGATAAAGCGATGCTGCGGAAAACGTTTGGCCAAAGGTAGCAACATCGTACCCCAACCGCTGCCCAAATCCATTATCGTCAACCCTTTTTTATTTTGTAAATAGTCGCAAATATCTTGCAACGCCTTTTCTTTTAAGAGCCCCGAAGACGGAACCGGCGGCGGATAACTCATAAAACACGACGAAATCATAAAATAAATGCCGATAATGCTCAAAATCACACATATAAACACCGCAATTGCCATCACCAACAACACCGAGAACAGCAGAAAGTCAGCCATCTGTACCTCCGTAAATCAGATTTGCGGCATAAATGAACAAATCTCGGCTTTGCACATATCCAAACCGATTTTCTTTTCGGAACTGGTAATGAGAATATCCGGCAATGCCGCCGCGTGCTTGGCAATTTCGGCGCTCGTACTCTTAATTGTCTCAGCCAATTCAGCGGCAGATATTTTATCGATTTTGGTTAAAATAATCTGATACGATACCGCCGCTTCATCGAGCATTTTCATAATTTCGAGGTCTTCTTTTTTAATACCGCGCCGCGAATCAATCAGCAGGAAAACCCGCCGCAAATTAGGACGTCCGCGCAGATAAGTTTTTAAAATAGCCTGCCATTGTTTAACCAGTTTTTCCGGTGCTTCGGCATAACCATACCCCGGCAAATCAACCAAATACAGCTTATTATCAAAGTTAAAAAAATTAAGTTGCTGAGTGCGCCCCGGAGTTGAGGAAGTTTTTGCCAATTTTTTTTGATTAAACAGCGCATTTATCAGGCTTGATTTACCGACATTCGAACGTCCGGCAAAAGCAATTTCGGCACAATCATCGTCCGGCAACTGCTCCAAACGTGCCACGCTGAGCATAAACGTAATCGGGCGCTTAAATTGTGCTTCGGCTGATTTTAACTGTTCTGCGCTGAATTTTTCGGCCATTATTTAACCCCGTTTTTGTGCATAATGATTTTTTGCTGAATTATCGACAGGATATTGTTCAAAGTCCAATAAATCACAAGACCTACGGCAAAATGCGCAAACATAATCGTGAACAAAATCGGCATCAGAGCAAACATCCGTGCTTGGTCTTTATTGGCCGGTTTCGGGTTTAACTTATTTTGAATAAACATAGTCAAACCATAAATAAGCGGCCATACACCGATATCTATTACCGACGGAATATAAATATGTGACCATGCGGAAATCGTCAGCGGGTCCGGTGCAGACAAGTCTTTTACCCAACCGATGAACGGGGCGTGACGAATTTCAATGGCTATATTCAAAACCTTAAACAACGAGAAGAAAATCGGAATTTGAATAAACATCGGTAAACATCCCGCCGCCGGATTGACTTTTTCTTTCTTATAGAGTTCCATGGTGGCGCGTTGCAAAGCCATTTTATCATCTTTATACATCGCCTGCAGAGCCATCATTTTCGGCTGAATTTTCTTCATTTTCGACATATTATCATACGATTTGTGCGCCAACGGGAACATCGACAAGCGTAAAATCGCCGCAAACAGCAAAATTGCCCAACCCATATTGCCGATAAGACCATACAGAAAATCCAGAACATAGAAAAACGGTTTGGTCAGAAAATAGTACCAGCCGAAATCAATATTCAAATCAAACTTTTTAATGGCGTCGGCATATTTATCCAGCAGCTTAATCTCTTTGGCTCCGGCATATAAGCGTGTGGAAACTTCGGCTGATGCACCGGAAGCAATTTGCAACGGCTCACCTTTATAATCCAACTGATACAGCCCGTCTTTAACCTTGCGCAGATTAATTTTGTTGATGGCGCTGTCGTTAAAAATAAACGAACCGAACCAATATTTATCGGAAAACGATACCCAACCGCCGGAAGTTTCAAATTCTTGCGGTTCTTCTTTGATATTGCCGTAACGAATTTCTTTGAGTTTGTCATTCATAACACCGACAAAACCCTCGTGCACCACGCCGCGCGTTTGGCTGTTTTCGTCAATACGTTTGCTGAACAGGCCGTACGGCAGCAAAGTCACGGTTTTGCCCGAATGATTTTCTATTTTTTGCGTAATTGAGAACAAATAGTGTTCGTCGAGCGAAATCTGATTAATGAATTTAATACCCTGTCCGTTATCCCATTCCAGAGTTATCGGTGTTTGCGGTGTCAGTTCGGTATTGCCGACAACGCGCCACACGGATTCGGAATTCGGTACCTTAACTCCGGCATCGGTAGTGAGCCAACCGTAATCCGCAAAATAAGATTCGGCTGTTTTTGCCGGCATCAATAAAGATACATTCGGGCTGTTATCCTCAATCGTTTCCTTATATTTCAGCAATTTTAAATTGTCGAAACGTGCACCTTTTAAGCGGATTGAGCCTTCCAATACCTCGTTTTTAAGGTTTAAGCGTTCATCTTGTTCAACTGCTTCTTCCACGGAAATCGGCTGAACTTCCGCCGGTTCTTCCGCTGCGTTTTCTTCTGTTGTTTCCGGGGTTATGACAACCGTTTCTTCGGCAACCGGTTGCGACACAACCTGTTTCGGCATAAAATAATTTACACCCAAAACAACAAAAGCCGACAGAATAATGGCAATATATAAACCTTTCAAATCTTCGTTCATTAAACCAGACTCCTTATATTAAACACTATACTTCTAAAAGATATTGTTTTGAAAATCAAGCAATTATCCTTACTTATGCTTTGTTTCTTGCGGCGGCACCGGGTCGTAACCCGAACCGCCCCACGGATGACAACGACACAGACGCTTGACACCGAGCCAAATTCCTTTAACGGCGCCGTGTACCTTTATCGCCTCAATCATATATTGCGAACAGGTAGGCTGATAGCGGCATACCCCCGGACACAGCGGCGAAATAAAAAATTGATAAAACTTAATCAGGGCAATCGACAGTTTTTTCATCATCTGTTTTCGGCGATTCGGTAAATGCTTTATTGATTTTTTTGAAGGCACGGATAATGTCGCTACGCAGATTTTCAAACGGACAGCAATATGTGTCGTAGCGCCCGACCAAAACATAATCGGTATCGGGCATAGCATACTTTTCATATATTTCGCGCACAACCGCCCGCAACCGCCGTTTGGTACGATTGCGGATATGGGCTTTACCGAGACGTTTGGTAGCGGTAAAACCGATTCGCGCCGGCTGGGATTCGGTTGCGGATAAAGTATGAGCCGCTTGCAACAAGACGTTATGAAATATAACGGTTTCGGCTTTAGCGGCTCTTAAAAAATCTTTTCGTTTTTTGATTATCGGAAAGTTGCTCATGGCAAACCATTAAGCAGAAATTCTTTTACGACCTCTCGCTCTGCGGGCGGATAAAACTTTGCGACCGTTGGCGGTAGCCATACGTGCTCTAAAGCCGTGACGGCGCGCACGCACGATTTTACTTGGTTGATATGTTCTTTTCATTTTAATTCTCCGGTTAGTTATTAGTTATTTAAAACCTGCACATCAGACAGATTCTCGGTTAATTTTTCGTTACCCTTATAACGGCATAAATTTGATAAGTCAATAAAAAAATCATTGAACAGGCGGAAAAAATACGGTAAAATCCGTCACAAAGGCAGAGGGAATTAAGTTATGAAACTATATCATTACGCACCAAAAGTTAATACCGTAAAAGAAAAAGGTTTACTGTCAATATCCAAAGGTCCGCGGGATTTGCGTGCTTATGCGCACCGTGCCGGTTCGGAAAACAAAGATGAGATAATGGCTTGGCTTGATAAAACTTTTGCCGGTCGTTCTCGCGCGATTTCGTGCTTAACCGAACCGATAAAATGGCAGGGAAACGATGCGGTGCTGAAGGCGATTGTTGACCGCTCGGCATTGTTTTCGTTTGAACTTAACGATTTAATTAAAGCTGGACTTGTTGAGTCAATTTGGTGCAAAAACGGCTCGGATGCCGGCGGCTATAATGAAAAATTCTTTGAGGTTAAGCCGGAAGATATTGACTTGTCACCTTTAACTTGGGAAAAAGTCGATGCCGCCAAAGATTTACTCTATGCGGTGGTGAGGCATTATCTGATTGTACTTAAAGACGGCTGCA
>Ga0247610_10001868_pt1 | contig 25305 bp, 22 predicted proteins | sample 174DNAGHGhighgp2_FD_193483 | JGI IMG/M metagenome (GOLD analysis project Ga0247610, IMG submission 193483) | Sheep rumen microbial communities from Palmerston North, Manawatu-Wanganui, New Zealand - 1742 DNA GHGhigh gp2 | ecosystem: Host-associated > Mammals > Digestive system > Stomach > Rumen...
GCCTGCGCCTGCCGCCGCACCATGCTGGAGTACGGAACCTTCCTCGCGCCGTACCTCTTCCGCGATCTGATGCAGACTCTCATAAGCCGGATTCGTCCCGGCCGGCGGGCTGTCGATAATGATATCCGAAGTCCTGTCTTCAAAGAATACCTCGTTATCTTCCAGTTTAGCGGGAGGCCGCTTGGACGGATCTTCCTCCGGTACGGAGTTTACGGGTCCCGTCATCTGGGAGATCTTGTCCGTATTGATAAAGACGGTGCTTCCCTCTTCCTCTTCCACAAAACCGGCGCTTTCATCCATACGGTCCGCAGGATAGGCATCCGCAGGATAGGTATCCGCAGGATAAGTATCCTCGGAATACTGCTCTTCCGGATAGGTACCGTCCTCCGGGTACTCTTCTTCCGGATATGCGTCTTCGGGATATTCCCCGTCCGCCGGGTAGGCATCCGCAGGATAAGTATCCTCGGGATATTCCGCATCCTCCGGATACTGCGCCAGGTCCTCGGTCGCATAGCCCGCTTCCGCATTTTCCATTTCTCCCGTGGACATGTAATCATCCTCGGTCATCGGACGCATGATCTCACCGGTGATCCGCGCATTATTCTGTGCGGAATCCTCATCATTCAGCAGTTCACGCATGCTCTCGGCAAGCGCTTTCTGCAGGTTCATCGTATTGAATTTGCTCATATCGATGGTCTTGACATGGAAATCATCCTCGCCGAGGATCGGATCCGGCCGCTCCACCGTATATTCGTCGCTCTCGTAGGCGGAGATCTCATCCGAGATCTCGTCGCGGGCATTGTAGATCGCCTGCTGCGCCACGGTCAGACGCGCGTGCAGCATCTTCAGTTCCATCGCTTTGATCACGAAAGGCCCGTTATGGAACCAGGTGATCATCTTGTCGCATTCCTCCACGCACTCGGTCGCGTAGCCGGCACGGTGCAGGAGATAAGCCAGCTGATAACGCCACTCGGGACGGGTACGGTCCTTGTGGCAAAGCTCCTTTAAGAGCGTGATCTTCGTATCCAGATCTGCATGCTCCAGCTCAAGGATCTTGTACTGCAGGATGTAGACCTCGGTCGCATTCGGTGCCAGTTCGCGGTACTTTGCGAGGAAATCCAGCGCTCCTACAATGTCGCCCAGTTCGATATAAAGTTCACATACATTGTAAATGATCTTACGGCTGCCGGCATTTTTCTCATAAGCGAGAAGCATGATATCCAGCGCATCTTCATAACGGAAATTCGAACGGTAAAGATCACCGATCTGCACGAGCGTGCCCGACTTGCGTACCTTTCTCCAATCGATCTGATCCGCGATCTGCGCCGCTTCCTGGAAGCGCTCCTCCGCGGTCAGCTCCATGATCTCGTCCAAAAGGATCTTATATTCCTGTCTGTCCACTTTTTTTCCCCCGTTAAACGGTTGACTTTATTACTATATCTTGTAAGCGGTACTGCGGCGCTTTTCCACCGAAAAAAGCAACATCTTTGACCGGCTGTCAAAGAGTACCACCACATCTTGTAGATTTTATCACAGTAATGGGAATATGTCAAAGAAAACGGGACTACAATATGTGACTTTTCGAACTTCCGATGCCCTATTCCAGGGCAGAGAGCCTGCGTTCCCCCGTCTCCCAGATCACGATATCGGGCCGGTACAGATCCAGGACCGAATCATCGTATGCTCCGACACCCACGCTGTAAGCCTCCCGGTAATACAGCGCAGCTTCCGCGCTCAGGAAATCCGCAAAGGAATCCCCGATGATCAGGATACACTGGTCGTGGTATTGCGAATGGTCGATCGTCTCGATGTTGATCGTGTAGACATGATCCTGGCAGTAATGAAAATCCTGATCGAGGCCGGCCACGGTTGCGAGATCCCCCGCATAATCGTCCCAGGGATCCAGGAACTGCACCGTATCCGGTGTCCGGCTCTCTCCGTAGGCAGTGCGGAAAAACTCCTGCAGCACCACAAAAGCGCCCATATGGTTGTAATGGGTATCCGTACAGTAATACAGCTGTCCGTACTGTTTCGCATCCAGCAGGGCCTGCAGCGGATAGATCATCGGGATCTCTGAATGCGTGTTGACGTACTCCGTCAGCTGCTCGCCGCGTGAAGGGGTAAACAGACGGATATAGTTATCCGGCATATACTCCTGATATACGATCTCCTTATTGGGGATGCAAAGCACATACAGCTCGATCCCCCGTTCCTTCAGTTTCTCATGAAAGACCTCGAATTTCCCAGTCAGCTCCGCCATTTTCTCTTCCGTGTAGCGGTTCGTTCCCATGTAGTCCGGGATGCTCTCGCCGTCCGTTTCCGACTTAAAGAACAGCCAGTGATCCTTTCCGGCGAGTACCTGGGTCGATGCGAGCATCGTTCCTCCCGATGTCCGCTTTACGACCTCGCGATTCAGCCGGATGAGCTCGCTTTTCAGGAAGAGATGCGCCGTAAAATCTCCCGCCGCCGCCTTCAGCTGTCCGACCGGCGTCACGGGATCCGCCGCGGTCTTCTCCTCCGCAAAGAGACCGTCCGCCGCACCGTCCGTACTGCCGCGCAGCATCGATACGACCGGCACGGAAAAAAGGAGCGCTAAAAGAACGAAGGTGATAAATACCTCCCGGATCGACGGTTTTTGTTCGGTCTGTTGTCTGTTCTCTTCTCCCATGCCTTTTTCCTAAAAGTGAAAATAGATAAACGGGTTATAGGCGCTGTTTGCGATAAACGACAGGGACAACACCAGCGCTGCCGACACAAAGACAGCGTACGCGACATTCCAGAGTTTCTTTTTTTCAAAGCGTTTTTCCAGCCACGGCAGGATCGGCAGGCACGCCGCCACCGCCAGTACCAGCCAGAATCCCTGCTGCTGCAGATACGCCAGCGTACAGGAATCCGCGATCCCCGTACTCCCGATCCCGAACATCGCGCCGATATAGATGAAGGCTGCGCGCATTCCGGTCGAGCGGAAGATCACAACGGTCAGCATGAAATAGACCATGGCGTAAATATGGCCCCACCAGCATTTCTTCTGATTCAGCCCCGTCTTTTTCTCAAACATCAATATCACGAACTGGCAGAGTCCCCACGCGATATAGGTCCAGTTTGCACCGTGCCAGATGCCGGTCAGCAGCCAGACGATAAAGATGTTCCGGATCCAGCGCGCCTTGGAGCCGCGGTTTCCCCCGAGAGGGATATACACATAATCACGAAACCAGGTCTGCAGGGAGATGTGCCAGCGTCTCCAGAAATCGGTCATATTGCAGGCGATATACGGATAGTTGAAATTCTCGTTAAAATGAAAGCCGAACATCCGGCCGAGGCCGATCGCCATATCGGAATATCCCGCGAAATCAAAATACAGCTGCAGCATGTAGGCAATGCCCCCGAGCCACGCCGTAGCAGCGGAGGAATGAAAGCTTCCGCCCGCAACGAGCGCAAATACGCCGTCCGCGATGATCGCCATCTGGTTGGCCAGCAGGACTTTTTTTGCCAGACCGATACAGAAGCGGGTTGCGCCTTTACAGAAATCCGTGAGATTTTCCCGTCTGCTGCGCATTGCCGCTGCCACGTCCTCGTAGCGGACGATCGGCCCGGCGATCAGCTGGGGAAAGAGGGCGACATAGAGCATGACATATACCGGATCTTTTTCCGCCGGATACTTTTTCCGGTAGACATCGACGAGGTAGCTCAGCGCCTGGAAAGTGAAGAACGAGATCCCGATCGGAAGCACGATGTTCGGATAGGGGATGGACACCGGAAGGATACGGTTGACCTGAAGCAGGAGAAACAGCGTATATTTATACCAGAGGAGCGCGGACAGATTGACCGCGACCGATACGACAAAAAGGATCTTCCGTGCCCGCGCGGAAAGCCCGGCACGGTCAAGCAGAAGGGCTACACCCCAGTCAAACAGGGAAAGCCCCGCGAGCAGGACGACCATGAGTTCCTCGCCCCAGGCATAGAAAAACAGGCTGGCGATCAGAAGAAACAGATTCCGGATCTTCAGGAAACGTTTCGGGATCAGAAAATAGAATACGAGTACAAGAGGAAGGAATATGTAAAGAAAATCTTCGCTCGGAAACAGCATACCGTTACTATCCTCTTGTGTTCAGCAGGTCCGACAGCCGGGCAAACTGCTCCAGTGTCAGGCGCTCGCCGCGGATCATTTTATCCAGAGACATCTGCTCCAGTGCTTCTTCTACCTGTGCTCTCGTCAGATGAAGGTCTGCCGCATTGGAAAGCGCATTGGGCAGGGTCTTGCGCCGCTGTCCGAATGCCGCACGGATGACCGCAAACATCTTCGCGGGGTCTTCGACCGCAACCGGCGGTTTCTCATAGGGACGCAGGGTCAGGACCGTACTCTCCACGGTCGGCCTCGGCATAAAACAGGAAGGCGGCACGGTACAGACCTTTTCCGGTACCGAATGATACTGTACGGAAAGGGTCAGGGCTCCGTAGTCCTTGGTCCCGGCTTCCGCACGCATCCTCTCCGCCACTTCCCGCTGGATCATGATCGTGATACTTTCGATGGGTGCTTCTCCCTCCAACAGCGCCATCAGGATCGGCGTTGTGATATAATAGGGGAGATTTGCAACTACCTTGATGGGTCTTCCGCCGTTTCGTTCCGCTACCAGCTCCCGGATATCCAAGCGGAGAATGTCTTCGTTGATCACCGTGACATTCTCATATCCGGACAGGGTCTCCTCCAGGATCGGAAGGAGTTTTTCATCGATCTCCACCGCGATCACGGAACCGGCGCGTTCTGCCAGAAACTGCGTCATCGTACCGATGCCCGGCCCGATCTCCAGCACCGTATCCTCTTTCGTCAGTTCCGCCGCGTCAACGATCTTTTCCACCATGGACGCGTCCACGAGAAAATTCTGACCGTAACGCTTGCGAAAAACAAACCGGTATTTACCGATCAGTTCCGCCGTTTTTGAGGGGGATGCAAGATATGCCATGTCTACTCCAGATACATCGTATACTGATCATCCTCCGTCGTGAGGACGACATTCGTCGCACTGATATCCCAGATCGAGATCGCGGGAAACTCCATCCGCGTATCATCGGTGGCAACCGTCGTCACGGAGAGTTTCAAATGCTCTGCCGTACGCAGTTCGGAGAGTTCTTCGATCAGATAGTGTACCCCGGCACCGTCCTTCAGTACATTTCCCTGCAGCAGTTCCACATTCTGCAGTGCGCCCTCGCTGAAAGTGATATAGATCTCCGCCAGATCCTTTCCCGTCAGATTCGCAAAGGAAAGCGTCTGCTCTTTGGTCAGATAGTCCGAGATATATGCATCCGCCTGTGCCTGCGGATCATCGACCGCCGCATCTGCAGAAGGTTCGGCAGGAGTGTCAGCAGAAGTATCTGTGACGGCATTGTCGCCGGTACCGGAGATGTCCCCTCCGATCTGCACTTCCGCGACATCACCGGATACCGTTTCCTCCGGGGCGCCCGTTTTTCCGCAGCCGGCAAGGACCAGGCAGATTGTCATCAGGATCGGTAATCTCTTTTTCATCGGATCGTCACCTTCGGCGTTTCCACATTTCCGGATGCGGAAACGATGAATCCCAATTCGATACTTCCTCCCGCATTGATCGTTTTATTGTAGTCTACCGGCGTGATCTCGATCGTTTTTCCGCTGACCGAATAGGTCCCGCTCCAGGACTGGTCCAGCGTGATCGAGGTCCCGAACTCTGCGGAGATCTTCCAGTTGCTGACCGGTGCATTTCCGGTATTTTTGATCGTGACCGTAAACTGGTAGCAGTTCGCATTACCGCTGTTCCAGGTACCGCTGTTCGTCACGGTCACCTGGGTATTGTCGGACGAGGCTGTCACCGCATCCGCAGCTGCCGGCGCATTGTTGTTTCCGCCGTTATTTCCGTTATTGTTGCCGCCGTTGCCGTTATTTCCGCTCTGCTCGGGGGTGACTACAGTCCCCGGCGTGACACCGTTTCCGAGGATATTCACATACCACTGCCCCTCCGCGGAAAGGTCACTCATACTCCATCCGGAGATTTTGCTGCAACTGCTGGAGATCAGCGCAGAAGACTCGTTTTTATTGGAAAGGTTCCAGATACAATAGCTGACGCCCGATGCATCCATCGTCGCGATCCACTTTTCCGCTTCCGCAAAATCGTTCCCGCCGTTACCGCTCGCATCGCAGGTGCCAAACTCCGTGCAGAAGATCGGAATGCCGGCAGAGATCGCCGAACGCATCTTCTGCCGCAGGCTGTCCTTGTGTGTCGCGGCATAGAAATGGATCGTGTACATGATATTGCTGTAGCCTTTGATCGGATCCGCCGCCGCCTGGTCCACATCCTGCGACCAGGTCGGGGTCCCGACAATGATGATCGCATCTTTGTTGTTTTCCTTGATGACCGGGATCACCGCCTCAGCATAGCTTTTGATCGTCGACCAGGAAGTACCGCCGTTCGGCTCATTGCAGATCTCGTAGAGGACATTGTCATAGTTCGCGTATTTTGCCGACATCTCCCGGAAAAACGCGATCGCTTCGGTCTTATGCTGGTTCGGATCGTTATCGCTTAAGATGTGCCAGTCAATGATGACATACATCCCGAGATCCGTCGCATAACTGACGCCGTTGGTTACCAGCGTCTTCAGCTGATCCTGGCTTCCTCCGCTGCAGTAGCCGCCCTCACCCGTGTACATCGCGAGGCGGATGCAGTTGACACCCCACTCGTCCCGCAGGGTCTGGAAAGATGCTTTATTGACATATTCGGGAAACCAGCCGATGCCGTGGGTCGAAACGCCGTGGATCTGATATGCGGCTCCGTTTTTATCAACCAGCTGCGTACCTTTGACGGACAACTCTCCGTGGTTTGCCACCGGCGTCCCGCTTTCCGCATGTGCTGCCGGTGCCGCCGCCACCGTATTCACCGTCGAAGTGCCCGACGCCGGTGTCGTTGCCGCCGTCGTCGATGTCTCTGCGGAAGCCGTTTCCGTTCCTTCATTTTCTCCGGCCGATCCCGTGATCTGGGCGGAAAGATTTCCCGCCGTGCCGGATTGTTCCTCAGCCGCGCTCGCGTACAGCGGTTCCTTTTCTTCCTGTGCCCCGGTTTCGACTGCTTCTTCGGTGATCTCTTCCGAAGAAACAACAGCTGCCGTATTTTCCGACACCACCGCCGGCTGGCCGGTCAGTGCCCGGTCTGAAAGACCCGCGGGCTCGTTTTTATGACCCAGGACTGCTGCAGCGCAGACGCCCGAGCCGACGACTAAGGTGGATACAAAAGAGATGATTCCGATCTTCAGCTTATTCATAAGACGCCCCGTTTACGCGGTTTTTACATTTCCCCGCTTGGAATACAACAGTTTCAAAAGGATCGGCACCGAAATGCTCGAAATAATGATCAGCAGGATCACTGCCGTAAAATAGGAAGAATCGATCACGCCGAGATTCAATCCTTTATTGGTAATGATCAGTGCGACCTCACCGCGCGTCATCATTCCCACGCCGATCTTTAAGCAGTCGATCCAGTGAAACTTTACACACTTTGCCGTCAGGCCGCAGCCGACGACCTTCGTCAGCATCCCCACGATCACGAAAGCAACGGAGAAAAACAGCATGCTGCTGTCGATCCTGGAAAAGTCCGTCTTCAGCCCGATGCTGACGAAAAACACCGGCGCAAAGATCATATAGCTGTTGATGCTGACCTTCCGGTCAATATAGCCCGCATCATGGATATTGCAGAGGATGATCCCCGCAATATATGCTCCCGTGATGTCCGCGATCCCGAAATACCGTTCCGCCACATACGCCATGATAAAACAGATGCCGAGACCGATGATCGGGATCCGCCGTGTATGCGGATAACGCGCATCGATCTTTTTGACGAGGCGGTATACGATATAGCCCACGACCAGACTCAGGACCAGGAATAATACCGTCTTGATCACCGTCGTCATCGGCGAGCTGGCGGGATCTTTCAATCCCAGTACAAAGGTCAGTACGATAATGCCGATCACATCGTCGATGATCGCGGCACTTAAGATCGTCTGACCGACATGATCACTCAGATAGCCCATCTCGCGGAGCGTTTCCACCGTGATCCCCACGGAGGTCGCCGTCATGATGCAGCCGATGAAAAGCCCCTCAAAAAACTCGTCCGTACCGGGTGCCGCGAAGCCGTGCACAGCCATATACAAAAGCGCACCGCCCGCCAGAGGGGTCGCCACGCCCACGCAGGCGATCAGAAGCGCGACCGGACCGGATTTTTTCAGTTCTTTTAAATTCGTCTCCAGACCGGCGGAAAACATGATCAGGATGACACCGATCTCCGCCATCTGATTGATGAACTCCGAAGGCTGTACAAACTTTAAGAGGCACGGTCCGATCAGCAGTCCCGCGATGATCTCACCGACCACCATAGGTGCTTTGCACTTCTTTGCCACAAGACCCATGAATTTCGCCGCGAGAATAATAACTGCCAGGTCCCGCAGTATCATATAGGTTTCCATAGTATACCTCCCTCGTCCGCGATCCGGACGAATAATCTTTCCTATTGAAACAAATCCCCACGACTTCTCGCGGGGATTCGTCAAAACTTATTTTATCTCATTTCAGCGGATCAGTCCAGCGTAATCTTGTTCCAGCTGTCCGCGGGGATGATGCCGATGTAGGTCTTACCGGTATTCAGCAGGACCTGTACTCCGCTCTGCTTGTAGGTGTATACCGTCGGATACTCCTCACCGGTCTTCACCCACTGGATCTCGACCATCTTGCCGTCCTGGATGAGATATCCGTCTTCCGGAGTGCTCTGCAGTACGTTGTAGATCAGGTAGCCTTCGGAATCGAGCTGGGTGAAGGTACATTTCTGAAGGATGACGTTTTCAAAGGTAAGCGGTGCATCGTTATTTCCCGCATCCAGGTGCTGCTTGCCGTACTCATAGTAGTCATAGGTACCGGTAGACTCGTTGTACTTCAGCTGCGAGTTGTTGTGGGTGAACGCTCCGCCCAGATCGATATTCGTTACGTTCTTCGCCGTACCGACGACGCTGCCCTGGCTTCCCAGATCGATCGGATCATCGGAGAAGTTGAAGTGAACTCCGCGGTAGAAGCTGTTATAATCAGTAGAATATCCTGCCTGGTCGATACGGTCGCCGAGGCCCGGGAAGCTTGCCTGCTTGTCCGGATTGTAGTACTCCTCGTAGGTCACGTACTCGGTAAACTCGGAAGCCTTTCCGTTGGAGAAACGTGCAAAGCCGCCGCTTAAGTTGTTGGTGTAGTTTTTCGCCACATAGTCATTGATATAGAAAGGACCGCCGTCGTGGATCAGGATCGCATTATACTCTGCCGCGACCATGAAGTTCGTCGGACGTGCGCTACGGATGCTTCCGAACTGCTCGATCTGCGCCCAGTCCTTAACGATCGGCATGAGACGGGTCACGCGACCGTTTGCCGTGCTGTTCATCATCTCATATACGATATCCGCCTGGGTCAGACCGAAGTGAGGAAGTGCCGTCGACTCGTTATCCACCATGACCGCGATCGGACGCTGGTCTTTCAGCTCCTCGTCGATCCACTCGTTCGTCAGCTCGCTGCGGTACTTTCCTTCGGGATCTCCCTCCGGCTCTTCCGTATCAGCTTCGCCGCCGTCATTGCCGCTGTCGGAGACATTCAGCTCCATCGTATCTCCGGCCCCCGCATTCAGGTCGATCTCGGTATTCTCTTCCGGTGTCTCCGGCTGCTTTCCGCAGGCAGAGATCATAAGCGCTCCGCTTAAAAGTCCTCCCAGGATCAGTTTCTTCATTTTCATAATTTAAGTTCCTCCTAAGTAAGATAAAAGAATCTCAACATTATCCCAATGCCGCATTATAACATTTTATCGCATTATTGCAATTATAAATGTACAAAAACAACAAAAAAGAAACGCGGTAGTACACCGCGTTCCATCTTACCACAACATCTTGTATTTGTGAAGTGGTTTACGATAATTATTTTTTGTTTTCTCTCATTCTTTCTGTCCGTTCAGGATCCTGTCGTTTTTTCGTCATTCGCCAGAAGGCTTGCTTCAAACTGTGCCGCCTTCCGCCTCGAAAGATAGACCTCTTCGTCGTTGTCCATCAGGATCATGTCCGCGCCGTGGTCCTTCACATGAGCAAGATTGATGAGATACCCCCTGTGACAGCGGAAAAAGCTGTCTCCCAGCTGCTCCTCCAGGTCACGCATCGCCGCTTCGTATACGATCGTCTCATCTGTTGTATGCAGGATGATCTTTTTCAGGTCATTCTCCGCATAAACGATCTCATTTACCGGTATCTGCCGCCGCATACTGCGTGTCAGTATCCGCAAAAACTGCTCTTTCGCACACTCCGTCGTATTCATCAGCGTCACCCCCTGATCTGTATTGGAAAAACAAGGCTCCTGCCCTAATGGATATTTCGGCGGGGTGAAGCAGAGACTTTAGGTATAGTTTCTAAATCATCTACATCAAGTAGTTTTCTTCATTTTCTATATTAAAGATTTACAGACACACATACTCGGAACATCACAAACAATGTATGCCCGTTATGAACGCGGAGCTAACGAGTTACCGATCCGCCATCTCCTGAAACTCTGCGACCTGTATAACGTTTCCGCTGATTACCTGCTTGGCCGCAGTGATGAGTTAATACATCTTTCTAACGATAAACACCCTTAATCGTATCCGAATTAAATACCATTGTTCTTATTTATCGCCATAGTGTCCCTTGCAGCTCGCGATCACGATCGCACCGTCTTTCTCCCGATACACGATACGGTTTGCATCGTCAATCCTCCGACTCCACCATCCGGCGAGATTTTCTGACAATGGTTCCGGTTTTCCGATCCCATCATATGTGTTTCTCTGAATATCTTTGATCAATGTATTGATCCGTCTGAGCGTTTTCTTGTCCTGCGTTTGCCAGTGCAGATACTCCTCCCAGGCTCTCTCATCCCAAAGTATCTTCATCCGTTAATCCTCGATCAGTTCGTGCTCTGCTAACCTTGCTTTTCCCTGATCGATCTCGGATGTAACCTTTTCCAGATATTCCATATTCTCTTTTGAATAAAACGGATCAACAGAAACCTCAAACGGTATTCTTTTCTCCCGTCTCATTTTTTTTGCAAATATCGTAAAAGCTGTTGTCATGGAAAGACCCAGCTCTTTGCAGACAGCTTCCATTCCGCTTTTATCTTCCGAATCCATACGAAAATTCACTAAAACCTGTGCCATAAGTCCGTCCTCCTTACAATGACATCATAGCATACATTTCGCTTTATGTAAAGATTTTGTCTTTATTATGTCTTTATGATTTTTTAGTGCTTCTGATCAGATCTTTGATGACTTCCCCGGCAATGATGAGGCCGGCGACGGAGGGGACAAAAGAAACTGAGCCCGGAACGGCTTTGACAAAAGAGGATCCCTCTGCGGTATTCTCCGCAGGCTGCCCGTCCGGGAGATCCGGGACGGCAGGTGACACCGGGGCTTCCGTGGAATAGACAACCTTCAGCCGGTCGATCCCGCGTTTTTTGCATTCGCGGCGCATCACGCGGGCCAGCGGACAGACGCTGGTCTCATAAAGATCCGCCACGCGAAAGCAGGTCGGATCCGTCTTGTTGCCCGCCCCCATGGAGCAGATAACCGGTACCCCGCAGGCACGGGCCTCCTCGATCAGGGCGAGCTTCCCCGTGACCGTATCGATCGCATCTACGACATAATCATAGTCACGAAAATCAAAGCTGTCTTTTGTCTCGGGGAGATAAAAGACACTGTATGCGCGGACTTCGCAGTCCGGGTTGATATCCCGCACGCGTTCCGCGGCCACTTCCACTTTATATTTTCCGACGGTACTGTGCAGGGCGATGATCTGCCGGTTGAGATTGCTGATGCTGACCGTATCATGATCGATAAGATCCAGGGCGCCGACTCCGGAGCGGGCGAGGCCTTCCACGACATAGCCGCCGACTCCCCCTACCCCGAAAACAGCGACGCGGCTGTCCTTTAATCGCTTAAGGGCATCCGCGCCGAAAATGAGTTCCGTTCTTGAAAAAGCATTTTCCATGTTTACAGAGGGAAACTGCCGTTCCTCGTCTTATTGAAAACGTAGTATACCGTGCGCTCCTGCGGTTTTACATAGAGCTCCAGGGACGTGAGATTGGAGCGTCCGCGGCGGAGCTTCTTGACCCAGATCGAGATCGCCCGTTCGATGAGCTCTTCCCGGTCATAGGATTTTCCCTGATATTCAATGTACATTTCCGCGGTTCCTGCAGATACGGTCGCTGCAGCCTTTGCTGCCGGCGCCTTTTCCTGCTTCACCGTCTTTTGGGTATCGGCTTTTACCGCAACCTGCTTTGCCGCTGTCTTTGCTGCAGTCTTTACCTGAGCCTTAACTACCGGCTTAGCCGTCTCTTTCTTTCCCGTGATTTTTGCCGCTGCGGGCTTTGCTGCCTTCGGTTCTTTCACGGCTGCCTTTGTGGCCGCTTTTTTCTCCTTCACCGGAGCTGCGGCTGCCTTTCCGGCCGCTTTCTTCGGTTCTGCCTTTTTCGGCTCTGCTTTCTTCGCTTCTGCTTTCGTCTGTTTTACTTCTTTGACGGGCTTTGCTGCAGCCTTTTCTTTCTTTCCGGACGCTGCCGCTTTTTCCGCTTTCGGCTCTTTTACTGCCGCTGCTGCCTTAGCTGCCTTTGATTTCTCTTCACTGTCCTTTTTGGACTTCTCCTTCGCGGAGCTCTTTCCCGATACATCCGCAGAGATCCGGCTGACCAGCTGCTCTTTGAGCATCACGCGGGTTTCTTCTTTGGTCAGCTCCGTAAGGGAACGGATCGGCTCCGGCTGGCGATAAACCGGACGGGTATGCTGTACGGTCGGGGTAGAAAGCTCCATGCTTTCCTCTTCCTCCGGTGCAGCCTCCAGAAAAGCCGCTGCCAGCGGTTTAAATATGCCTTTTTTTGTACTCTTCTTTGAAGCCATGGTACTCCCCTCCCTATAATACAACATTTTACATCGTATCATAGGTATCCTGCTTTGTCAAATTGTCCGAAAAAATTGAAAAACTTGCGCGGATGCATTAGAATATGATCGAAACCGACGTAGATCCTCAACAAAGAAAGAACCCATTATAATATGAAAACTCTCAAACACCGGATCCGACCGATCATTGCAGCCGCTCTGCTGCCGGTCTTTCTGCTGCTTAGCGCCTGCGGGGCGGAGCGCGAGGCGGACAACGAACCGGAGCTCCTCCTGGGATTCAGTCAGATCGGATCGGAGAGCGCCTGGCGGATCGGTAACACGAAAAACATCGAGGAGCAGGCGCTTCAATATAATGTCGGTCTGATGCTGGAGGATGCCAATCAGAAGCAGGAAAACCAGATCGCGGCGATCCGGCGTTTTATTGCCTATAAAGTAGATGTGATCGCCTTTTCTCCCATCGTCGAGGACGGCTGGGACAATGTGCTGCTGGAAGCAAAAGAGGCCGGCATCCCCGTGATCCTGGTCGACCGGGATATCCGGACCGAGCAGGAAGGGCTGACCGCCTGTGTGATCGGAGCTGATTTTTACCGCGAGGGCGTCATGGCCGGGGAATACCTGATCCGTAAAGCAAACCGGCTGGGACTCACGGAGCTGAATATCGTAGAAATCACCGGGACGGAGAATTCCACTCCGATGCTGCAGCGCCAGGCGGGCTTTATGGATACGATCGCGGGAGATCCCCGCATGCATATCCTCGAAAGCATCGACGGCGATTTCCTGAAAAGCCGCGGCGCGGAGTGTATGCGGACGCTGCTCGCCTCCTACGGGGACCGGATCGACGTGGTTTTTTCCCATAACGACGAAATGACGCTCGGCGCTTTGCCGGAGATTGAAAATGCAGGCTATACGCCGGGGCTGGATATGATCATCATCTCCATCGACGGCGGCCAGGAGGCGATCGATGTCTTAAAAGAAGGCCGGATCAACTGCGTCGTGGAATGCACTCCCAAACTCGGGAGGGAACTGATGGAAGCGGCACTGGCCCTGAAAAACGGGGAGTCCGTTGATCCCGTGATCCACCCGGAGGAGCAGTTTTTCTCCGATGAGCAGGACGTAGAAACTATTCCGCCCAGAGGATATTGAATCGGAAGATGGACAGGATCAAAAAAGAAAAAAGCATACTCGGGCGTATCAATGATCTGAGCCACCACCTGGTCCTGATGCTCGTCTTCCCGATCATCATCAGCCTGCTTCTTATGCTTTTCTACGCGATGAAATATCACAGCGCGATCACCCGGATGGAGACCATCACCAGGCTTAAGACCGTCGTCGCCGAAGAGATCCCGGAAAGCGCATGGAATATCGTCAGCGGCCAGAAAAGCGTCCGGGAAAGCGGGATCTATGAAAAGCTCCATGACGTGAATACAACGATCGACAGTATCAGCGAAAAGACCGGATCGGAAAACCGTCTCTCCCTGATCGTCGCCGGAAGGACCATGCAGACGCTGGAACAGTATGTGGACCAGATCCGCGATAATGTCAGCGATCAGGCACCGGTTGTGGAGAACGAAGCCGTACTCGCCGAAGTAAGAGACGTGGCAAACCTTGTAGACAGTATGCTGGGAGAGTATATCGCCGGTGAGATCACTTCGACCGCACACATGAGTCTGGATCTGATGTTTGTTATCGTGCTGACGGCAGTCGCCGAGATCCTGATCGTCATCGGCGCCGTATGGTTCCGAAATCGCAGTGTGCGATCCACCGCGCTTTTTGTAAAGCGCCCCATCGAGCGGCTGGAAGAGGTCGCGGAGAAACTGGCGGAAGGAACGCTGGATGCCAGACTTAGGGATACCGATGTCACAGAGCTTCGAAACCTCACACTCCAGGTCAATACCATGGCAGACCGCCTGGAAGAGATGATGGAAAAGAGCAACCAGGATGCGAAGAAACTGCGCAAAGCGGAGCTTCGCACGCTGCAGGCCCAGATCAATCCGCACTTCCTCTATAATACGCTGGACGCCATCGTCTGGAAAGCGGAAGCCGGGGATAAGGATGAAGTCATACAGCTGACGAGCGCCCTGAGCGATTTCTTCCGCATCAGCCTTTCCTCCGGTGCGGACTGGATCCCGTTAAGCCAGGAGAAAAAGCACATCGAAGGATATCTTAAGATCCAGCAGACACGCTATCGTGACATCATGCGCTATGAGATCGATATCCCCGATGAGATCGGTGACCGCTATATCTTAAAGCTTTTACTGCAGCCGCTGGTGGAAAACGCTCTGTACCACGGCCTGAAGATCAAGCGCGGCGGCGGTGTGATCCGCGTCTCGGCAAGAGAGCTTCCGAACGGGGAGCTGGAGCTTTGCGTACACGACAGCGGAGCAGGGATGTCGAACGAGCAGCTGCAGAAACTGACCGAACGGATGAGAAAAGGACAGCCGTCCCACAGCGCCGGAGGCGGCGGTTTCGGACTGGTAAACGTACATATGCGGATCCGTCTGTATTATAACCGGCAGGAGGGTCTTCAGATAACAAGCGATAAAAACGGGACAACGGTACTTTTCCGTGTACCCGGCAGGACACGTGAGGAGATCGATGAACATGAAAGTATTTCTGGCTGATGACGAGATCGTGGTACGGGAAGGGATACGCGAATCCTTTCCGTGGGACGAGACACCCTATACTCTCGTAGGAGAAGCTCCGGACGGCGAGATGGCGCTTCCCATGATCCGGGATACCAACCCCGACATCGTGATCACGGATATCCGTATGCCTTTTATGGACGGGCTCGAGCTCTGCCGTACCCTTTGCACGCAGATGCCCTGGATCGGGATCATCGTCTTAAGCGGCTATGATGAATTCGAATATGCCAGACAGTGCATCCAGCTGGGCGTACGGGAGTATCTCCTGAAGCCGATCAACGCGGCAAACTTAAGGGAAGCGCTGGACAAAGTAAGCCGCCAGCTCCAGGAAGAACGCAAAACCCTGGAACATGCCGCAAGCCTGCGCGCCCGTATGGAAGGCGGCGGAAAGATCCTGAAGGAAAAACTGATCGGTTCCCTGTTTACCGATGAGTTTGCCGAAGAGGATGCCGAAAACGTCTTAAAAGAACTGGCCGCCATGGGATGCCCCGTACCTGCACCGTTCTACGCTGTCGTAGATGCGGCGTTCACGCCTACGGGTACCGGTCAGGAAGCAGCTTCCGTCCTGGCCGAAACCAGCGGCGGGATCGTACATACTTCACCGAGCCGGACCGGGACGCGGCTCTTTGTCCTGGGTAATTCCGCAGAAGATGCCGAAGAAATGGCCTACAGTTTTTCCTCTTCCCTCGTGCGCGAACTGGAACGCTGCGGATGCAGCCAGATCCGCGTAGCGATCGGCGATATCGTGGACAAACCGGAAGAGATCCTGCACAGTTTCAAGACGGCCAGACACATCCGTCACCTTCTCGTTCAACGCACGGAAGAACAGCCGATCATTCTCGGCACAAGAGAAATGGGCGGAGTGGAAGATGTCACACAGGTTTCTTCCATCATTAATGAAGCAAAGCTGTATATGTCCCAGAATTTCTCCAATCCGAACCTGATGCTGCAGGATGTGGCTGCTGCCGTAAATATGAGCAAAAGCCGCTTTTCTACGGTATTCTCCCAGCAAAACGGCCAGACCTTTACCGAGTATCTGATCTATCTGCGCCTCGGGAAAGCCAAGGAAATGCTCCGGGAGACCAATATCAAGAGTTCCCAGATCGCCCGGGAGTCCGGTTATAACGATTCCCATTATTTCAGTTATATCTTTAAGAAAAATACGGGACTCACCCCCTCCGAATACCGGGCAAAGTATCAAAATCAACCGGAATAAAATCATTTTTAACCTTTTTTCCGGATCCTTACCAAATCCGATATCATTTTGTACCGTGTCAGTATGAAGCTTGATTTACGGATCTTTTCTTCTGCCTTATAATCATGTCAGACGATAAGTCATCGTCTGTACAAAAGAAAGAAGGAGAAAAAATCATGAAAAGGTTAAAAGCATTGTTACTGACCGGCGTACTCGCAATGAGTTTTGCACTCGGCGGATGCGGCGGCGACACGGGAGCAGCTCCGGCAGCTCCGAGCACGGGTGACGCAGGTACCGCGACCACCTCGGACAGCGGAAGCGACGCAGGCAGCGGCGATACGGCTGCAGCAGCTCCGGCTACGACCGATGGCGGCCTCATCAAGGTCGGTGTTGTCAACAACCCGCCTTCCGAGTCCGGTTATCGTGAGGCAAACGTTAAGGACATGGAAGCAGTCTTCTCCGAGGCAAACGGTTATGATCTGAAGACCTCCTACAGCCTTAAGAACGACGATCAGCTTCAGGCAGCTCAGGGCTTCATCACCGAGGGTGTTGATTACCTCCTCATCTCCGCAGCTGAGACGACCGGCTGGGACGAAGTACTTAAGAGCGCACAGGAAGCAGGTATCAAGGTTTATCTCTTCGACCGTATGATCGATGTAGATGAGAGCCTCTACGAGGCAGCTGTTGTATCCGACATGGCAAAGGAAGGCGAGACCGCAGTTAACTGGCTCCTTTCCCAGAACCTTCCGGAGTACAATGTCATCCACATCCAGGGTGCTATGGGTTCCGACGCTCAGATCGGACGTACCGGAGCTCTTGACGCTCAGTTCGCTGCAGGCACGATGAACAAAGTCGTACAGCAGACCGCTACCTGGGACGAGGCAGAAGCTAAGAACATCGTTGAATCCGTTATCAACAGCGGCGAATCCTTCAACGTTATCTACGCTGAGAACGACGGTATGGCGAAGGGCGCAGTTGCTGCACTCGACGAGCACGGCATCACCCACGGTGTAAACGGCGACGTTATCGTCATGGGCTTTGACTGCAACAAGTGGGCACTCAGAGAACTCCTTGCAGGTCAGTGGAACTACGACGGACAGTGCAGTCCTTTCCAGGCACAGATCATCAGCGATCTGATCCAGGGCAAGACGACCGCAGACTCCAAGATCATCATCAACGAGGAGAAGGGCTTCGATGCTACGACGCTTACGCAGGCTGACATCGACACCTACGGATTAGGCGAATAATCCTGAAATAATGCAAACTGGGGTGCAGCTGATCTGAATTACAAAAACAGTTTCAGCTGCACCTTTTTTCAAGAAATATCCCAGTACTTCGTGAAAGATGAAAAACCCAAAGACAGGAGGGGAATGACATGCAGGATGATGTAATACTGCAAATGAAAAAAATCGAAAAGATCTTTCCCGGTGTCCGCGCTCTCGGCGGAGTTGACTTTCAGTTAAGAAAGGGTGAGATCCATGCGCTCATGGGCGAGAACGGAGCCGGCAAATCGACTCTGATCAAAGTCCTGACCGGCGTGTACCAGATGGATGACGGCGAGATCGTCGTTGATGGGGAAAAAGTCTCCATCCGTTCTCCTCAGGATGCACAGAACAAAGGTATCAGCACCGTTTATCAGGAGATCACTCTCTGTCCCAATCTGACCGTTGCAGAGAACATGTATATCGGCAGAGGATCGGGATTATTCGTAAAAAAGAAAGACTATGAAAAGAAAGCGGACGAGATCCTTACCCGCCTCGGTATCCCGGCCAGAAGCCGTCAGATCCTGGGAAGCTGCTCTCTGGCAGTCCAGCAGATGGTAGCGATCGCGCGCGCTGTAGATATGAAGTGTAAGGTTTTGATCCTGGACGAGCCCACCTCGTCTCTGGATGATAAAGAGGTCAATCTTCTGTTTGACCTGATGCGCAACCTGAAGAGTCAGGGCGTAGGCATCATTTTCGTCACTCACTTCCTGGAGCAGGTATACGAAGTATGTGACCGTATCACGGTACTCCGCAACGGCGAGCTGGTGGGTGAATACCTGACGGAAGATCTTCCGCAGGTAGAACTGGTAGCAAAGATGATGGGTAAAGAGCTCGACGAGCTGAATTCCCTGGGAGAAAGCGAAGAAAAGAAGTCGGAGCATCAGGAAGTCTTTTATGAAGCAAAAGATCTTTCCAGCAGCGACGCACTGCCCTTTGACTTTAACATACACAAAGGTGAAGTCAACGGCTTCACCGGACTGCTCGGCTCCGGACGAAGCGAGAGTGTAAGAGCGATCTTCGGCGCAGACAAGATCGGCGGCGGCGATGTAAAGATCAAGGGCCAGTCCGTAAAGATCACCCGCCCGATCGACGCGATGAAGCACGGGATCGGATATCTCGCGGAAGACAGAAAGCGCGACGGTATCATCTCCGAGCTGAGTGTACGGGAAAACATCATTCTCGCCCTTCAGGTCATGAACGGCTTTTTCAAGCCGATCAGCAGAGGTGAGTCCGAGGCGTTTGCGGATGAGTATATCAAAGCGCTGAACATCAAAACAGCCAGCCGCGAAACCCCGATCGGGTCCTTAAGCGGCGGAAACCAGCAGAAGGTGATCCTGGCCAGATGGCTGCTCACGCATCCGGATTACCTGATCCTCGATGAGCCGACCCGCGGTATCGATGTCGGAACCAAGCTTGAGATCCAGAAGCTGGTGCTGAAACTTGCAGAGGAAGGCGTCAGCGTGACCTTTATCTCCTCCGAGGTCGAGGAGATGCTCCGTACCTGCAGCCGCCTGATCGTCATGCGCGATCGTCATATCGTCGGCGAGCTGAAAGGAAAAGACCTGAACCAGAAAAAAGTAATGGAGACCATCGCAGGAGGTGATACCGGAAATGAAGAATAAGTTTCTGAATAAAAGCAAAGGCGGATTCGGGCAGCTTACCATCCCCCTGATCGCCATCTGCATCCTGTTTCTCTTTAACCTAATCCGTGATCCGAGCTTCTTTTCCATTGAGATCACGTACAACAATGACGGAAATGCCGTACTTGCCGGAAACCTGATCAGCGTGATCAACGGTGCCAGCGAACTGGCTGTCCTCGCCATCGGAATGACGCTGGTAACGGCAGCCTGCGGCGGACAGGATATCAGCGTAGGCGCGGCAGCGGCCATCGCCGGAAGCGCTTTCGTGAAAGTCCTGAAATCCGGTCCTTCCATCACCGGAGGAACCGTATTTCTTGCCTTCATTTGTGCCTGTGTCGTGGCGATGCTCTTTGCAGCCTTTAACGGCACACTGGTCGCGGTATTTAAGATACAACCGATGATAGCGACCCTGATATTGTACACCTGCGGACGTTCCATCGCTTACTGGATCAACGGCGGTGCGACTCCTACCGTGGACAGTGCTATCATCCGGGCGATCGGACGCTTTATCCCGGGCATCCCGATCCCTACCCCCGTACTGATCGTTATCGCTGTATCATTACTATTCTCGCTGGTCTTCCACTTTACCTCGCTGGAACTCTTCACGCAGTCGGTAGGTATCAACGGAAACGCGGCACGATTAAACGGTATCAATTCCACCTTCATCAAGCTCCTGTCCTTCATCATCCTGGGCTTCTGCGTCGCAGTGGCAGGGTGCATCGGCGTGAGCCGTCTGGAGCTGATCAACCATGAGACACTCCTGCTGGATGTGGAAATGGATGCGATCCTTGCAGTCGCAATCGGCGGTAACAACCTTGGCGGCGGCAAGTTCAAGATCATCGGAAGCATCATCGGAGCCTACGTGATCCAGAGCCTTACCACGACGCTGTATGCGATGAAGGTATCCTCTACCGACGTAAAAGCTTACAAAGCGATCGTGATCGTCCTGCTCGTTGTGATCGGTTCGCCCGTGATCAAAGCGAAGTTCGGAAAACTGATGGCGCAGATCCGGAATAATAAGCAGAAAGCAACGATGAAAGGAGCAGCGTAAAGATGAATAAGAAAACGGGCGTTCGCAGAGAACCTCTTACCGATACACAACTTTTGATGATGATCACAATCATCATCTTCCTGGCGATGTATATCCTCGCCATGATCCTCTTAGGCGGCGGCTTCCTTCATGCACAGCAGATCTTTGATATGCTCAACGACAACGCCAGCCTGATCATCGTCTCCTGCGGCCTGACCGTCGTAATGATCGGCGGCGGTATCGATATCAGCGTCGGTGCCGTGACCTCCCTGGTCGTCATGAGCTGCGTACTTTTCTTAAACCGTCCCGGCGGAACGATCTTCGGCTCGATCCTGCTGGCACTCGGGATCGGCCTGGCCTTCGGTCTGGTACAGGGTTTCCTCATCAGTTATCTGGAAATCCAGCCCTTTATCGTAACACTTGCCGGCATGTTCTTCGCAAGAGGTATGACGACCATCCTTTCCGTCAATCCGCAAAAGGTAGAACACGAAGGATTTAAGGCACTTCGGGAAACGAAGATCGAGATCCCGCTTCTCGGCTATACCGCAAAAAACGGAAACTTCGTTCCGGCGCGTATGGAGCTCGGCGTCGTAGTCGCTCTGGTCTGTCTTGTGGTAGTTTTCCTGCTCCTTCGCTTCTTCCGTCTCGGACGCGGCTTCTACGCGATGGGCGGAAACCAGCAGAGCGCACTGATGCTCGGCATCAACGTAAAGAGAACGCGTTTCTTAAGCTATGTGATCTGCGGGCTCTTAAGCGGTATCTCCGGATATGTCTTCATGATGCATACCGGTGCAGGAAATGCGACCAACGCAGCCGGCATGGAAATGAACGCCATCGCTTCCTCCATCATCGGCGGTACGCTGCTTACCGGTGGTGTGGGTAATGTGATCGGAACCTTCTTCGGTACCCTGACGCTGACCACCATCAAAAAGATCGTTGTCTCCAGCGGTCTGAACGACCCGTGGTGGCAGAGCATCACGACCGGCGGAATGCTTTGCTTCTTCATCCTGCTGCAGAGTATCGTACTGGGAAGAAGAACGAAGAAGAAATCGGAATAAACCCAAGAAACCGAAAATACCGGGACTTCTCACGAAGCTCCCGGTATTTTTTTCTCTCGATCGATCATTATTTTTGCCACGGTATTTGCTATTCGTGTAAACTTCTGCTGCAGATACCATGTCATCCGGTATTAAAGTTTACTCTTATTAATCTTCTCCGGTCTCTTCGATTGCTTTCGCATTCTCTTTTTGGATCTCGGGATCATAGGAAAGCATCGGCTCAACCTTCTCGCCTTTTAATCTTCTCTGTACATAATTTCTCGTCAGCTTCATTACCAGCGGACTGAGAGCCACGACGCCGATCAGGTTCGGGATCATCATAAGTCCGTTGAAGGTATCGGAAATATCCCAGGCGAGCGACGAGGTCAGCAGTGCACCGGAAATGATCATCAGAACGAAGATCACTTTATAGATCGTAGTAATGACGGGTGCGTGTTTTCCCGCCAGATACTCTACTGCCTTCGTCCCGTAATGGGACCATCCGAGCACCGTCGTAAAGGCAAAGAGCAGTACTGCAATAGCTATGAAATAGCGGCCGTATTCATAATTGCCCACCTTAAAGATCGTATTGAATGCTTCCGCAACCAGCGTTGCATCACCTCCCGTTACCGGCACACCGTTCTCCAGATCGATCACACCGGAAGTAAGGATCGTAAGTGCCGTCATCGTGCAGATGATGATCGTATCGGCAAATACTTCGAAGATACCCCAGAGTCCCTGTTTGACCGGCTCTTTTACATTGGAATTGGAATGCACCATAACGGAAGAACCGAGTCCCGCTTCATTCGAGAAGACACCTCTTTTGCATCCCTGCGTGATGATCGTCTTGAACGCCACACCGGTCGCACCGCCCCAGGCCGCTTCCTTTGTAAACGCCATACCGAAGATATGTCCGAACGCCGCGCCGATCCCTTTTGCATTCGAGATGATGATGATCAGGGATCCGATCACATACATCACGACCATGAACGGGATGATCTTCTCCGCGACGATCGCGATCCTCTGCAGTCCGCCGATGACCACGACGCCGACGAGGATCATCAGTGCGATACCTACGATCAGCATATAAAGCGTTACATCCGTACCGCTTGCCGTATAGAGTACTTTCGAAGACAGGAATTTGATATCAAACGCCGAGGTGAAGTTCGTCACGATCTTGTTGATCTGACCCATATTACCGATACCGAACGATGCCAGTGTGGCACAGATCGCAAAGAGGACTGCCAGCACACGGCCGACGACCTTCATTCCTTTATAACCGCCGAGACCGTCCTGAAGATAATACATCGCACCTCCGGACCACTCTCCGCTGTGATTCTTTCTTCTGAAATAAATACCGAGGATATTCTCCGAGTAGTTCGTCATCATTCCGAAGAATGCGGCGATCCACATCCAGAAAACCGCACCGGGACCACCGGTGATGATCGCAGCAGATACACCGGCGATATTACCGACACCGACCGTAGCTGCGAGCGCCGTACAAAGCGCTTGTAACTGTGAGATCGACGCCTTCTCTCCCGTGTGTTTTGTGACTTTTTTGTCAAAAAGCGACCCGACGGTCTTCTTCATCCAGTGCCCGATATGCGTTACCTGGAAAAAGCCGGTCAGCACCGTCAACAGAACACCCGTGGCGATCAGCAGCCATACACCTACCTTCGTCCAGACAAACCCGTTGACCGCATCATTGATCTCCGTCAGTTTTTCTAAGAAACTCATACTTCATCCTCCCCTCGCGGTTCCGTCCGGAAAGCAGATCCTTTCACCGGACAGATATTCTGTACTGATTCCGTTGTTCGGATATGAAAAGATGTGCGGCAACACGCCTGCGCGGCCCGTCCCACACACCTGAGTTTAACTTATATCATATTTTCTTAAAAATTGCAAATATTATCTTTTTTCTGCTGCAGTTTCTTGCGGAGTTCCCGTGCCGATCTGGCGTTTTCCCTTTCTCCCGTAAAGATGATCATTCCGCTGACCCCCATGATGAAAGTCATGATGCAGGCGATCACAGCCCACGTTAAGATATTCGCGTCCATTTTCTTTTTCCTCCCGTTTTCATACCCTTCTATCCTATATTTTTTTGAGAAAGAGTCAATCTTTCTGTGCCGAGTCGCAGGAATCTGGGACGAAATGCAGAAATCTTGTGATCTGGGCGGATCTTATGCTATAATGCCTGTTCGGAAGGGAGCAGACGAACGGGATCCATGAATATCGCTATCGCAGACGACGATCAGAAAGAGATCGACACACTTGTCGGGATATTGAAAGAATATGCCGCTCTGGAACAGCTGGAGTTTTCTTTTCATATCTTCCACAGCGCCGAAGAGCTGCTGGATGCTTATCACCCCTTTGCATACACCGCGATCTTTATGGACATCTATATGTCTGGGATGAGCGGTATCGAAGCGGCCCGGCAGATCCTCTCCAGGGAACATCGCGCGATCCTCATCTTCCTGACCTCCAGCAGCGAGCACATGTCGGAGGCACTTTCCATGCACGCCTATGACTATGTCGACAAGCCTGCCTCGCGGGACCGGATCTTCCGAGTTATGAACGATGTGCTCCTGCGGCAGACGGAAGATTATTCCGCGCCGAAACTCACCTTCCCTTTTGAAAAACGTGAGATCAGCATCCTTTACTCCGATATCGTCTTTATCCGTACGGGGAAACACAACTATCTGGAAATTTCCGATACGATGCAGAAAACCTATTCCGCAAGACTGACGTTTTCGGAGGTTTCCCAAAAACTGAAGGAAGACCCCCGCTTCCTGCTGATCCATCGCGGCATCCTTGTCAATATGGATCATATCCGCAGGATCGAGGGAGAGATCTGTTACCTGAAAACGGACACCCGGCTGCAGATCAATCTCCGAAACGCAAAAGACATCGAATCCACGTGGCAGAATTACATGCTGGACAGCATACGTTCCGAACGCCGGGCCAGGAGGATGCGCAAATGAACCTGCACGACTTCCTGATCTCATTTCTCGGATGGTTTGTGGTCTTTCCTGCCGCGCTGCTCTGCTTTGCACCCATGAAAAACCAGCTTCGCAGCAAGCGCAAGCATGTTCCGCTGTTTCTGGCGATCCTGCTTCTTCTGCTCATCACTGCGATCTCTGTTTCGGAAGCTCTGTTTTCTTTCCATTACAACACCATGCTTCCGGTTTTAGCATTGGTCACTTTTGTCGCGTACCAGAAAACCCTGCGGGTTCCGGTTTATAAAAGCCTTTTCGTGTTTGTCCTCGTCTTTTCCTTTATGAGTTTTCTCGGTAATATCGCAAACGGTTTTGACGCACGGATCCACCCTACTTCCACGATCGATGACTTCAGCCTCGAAGCATCGGTATTTGAAGCCGTTCTCGGAACCGTTGCTTCTGCCCTGTTTTTTTATCCTTTATGGAAATACGGCAGCCGTCTCATTGACCGTTTTGATATGAAGAGGGTTTACTACGTTGCGATCCCCGTCTGGGGCATCTTTCTTTCCTTTAATCTTCTGATCACACCGCGCAAATATGAGACCCT
>Ga0247610_10001870_pt1 | contig 25280 bp, 21 predicted proteins | sample 174DNAGHGhighgp2_FD_193483 | JGI IMG/M metagenome (GOLD analysis project Ga0247610, IMG submission 193483) | Sheep rumen microbial communities from Palmerston North, Manawatu-Wanganui, New Zealand - 1742 DNA GHGhigh gp2 | ecosystem: Host-associated > Mammals > Digestive system > Stomach > Rumen...
CAAGGTTCATATCCATCGGCTCGAGTATCACATGGCAGGGCGGACCGATGGATATGAACCTTGACGTTACTGCCAAGTACCACGTTGTGGCGTCGCTCAAGGATCTGTTCGGCAGTGACCTGAGTTCGCTGCAGACCAACCGAACCTCCGTGCCGGTGAACTGTATCATCTATGTGCGCGACAATATCCGCAATCCTATCCTGTCGTTCGGCATCGAGCTGCCGCAGTCCGACGAGTCGGTGCAGTCGCAGGTGCGCTCGTTCATCAACAGCGACGATATGCTGATGCGCGAGGTGCTGTACCTGCTGGTGTTCAACCGGTTCTTTACGCCCGAGTACCTGCGCAGCACGAACACCACGGGCTTGAACGAGACCTACTCGCTGCTGTCGTCCACCGTGACGGGACAGATCAACTCATGGCTGAGCAAACTGACGAACATCGTAACTTTCGGTATCAATTTCCGAACCGATGGCGAGGGTGCCGATGCGCAGCAGGAGTATGAGGCACAGATCTCTATCCAGCCTATCGACGGACTGCTGATCAACGGCAACGTGGGCTACCGCTACAACGACCTGAACAACCGTCCCGTGTTCGGCGATCTGGATATCGAATATATCATTACCCCGGACGGCATGTTGCGCGTAAAGGGTTACACCCATACGGTGGACAAATATTCGCTCCGCCAGGCGAACATGGTGGAGGGTATAGGTATAGTGCTCAAGCACGACTTCAACTGGGGTGATGCTTTCCGCAATGCCGAACGCAAGAAGAAACAAAATCAAAAGACCGCTGACGCTGAAAGATAAAAGACCGCTGACGCTGACAGAAGATAGACCGCTGCGCTGAGAGAAGACAGACCGCTGCGCTGAGAGACCGCAGCCGATGGCTGCTGACAGACGCATCTGTTAGTGAGCGCAGCGAACGGTCTGTATTCTGTCAGTGAGCGCAGCGAACGGTCTTTTGACTTTCGACTTTCGACTTTCGACTATCGACTATTGACTATCGACTAACTATGTTCAAACTCGAATCCGCATATCAGCCTACCGGCGACCAGCCGCAAGCCATCGACGCACTCGTTGATGGTATCCGCTCCGGTGCCCGGGCAGAGACCCTGCTGGGTGTAACCGGCAGCGGCAAGACGTTCACCATCGCCAATGTTATTGCGCGGCTCAACCGCCCGACGCTTATCCTGTCGCACAACAAGACCTTGGCGGCACAGTTGTACTCGGAGATGAAAGCGTTCTTCCCGCACAACGCAGTGGAGTATTTCGTCAGTTACTACGATTACTACCAGCCCGAGGCATATATCCCTTCCACCGACACGTATATCGAGAAGGACCTGAGTATCAACGAGGAGATCGACCGTCTGCGTCTGTCTGCCACCGCAGCGTTGCTCTCCGGCAGAAAGGATGTGATTGTCGTTTCGTCCGTCAGTTGCCTGTACGGCATAGGCAGTCCGCAGGACTTCTCGATCAACTGCATCTCTATCCGCCGCGACCAGACCATTCAGATGGATGAGTTCCTGAAGGCACTCGTTGCGGCACAGTACGTGCGCAACGATCTGGAGCTGACGCGTGGCAGGTTCCGCGTCAAGGGCGACACGGTGGATATAGCCCTCGCTTATGCCGACTATATCGTGCGCGTGGAGTTCTTCGGCAATACGATTGACAGTATCTGTTCGCTCGAGCCCGTGAGTATGAACGTGCTGGAGGAGTTTGAGTTCATCAATATCTATCCTGCTACTATCTTCTGCACTTCGCGCGAGAGTATCGAGCGTGCCATAGGCGAGATCAAGCGCGATCTGGACGAGCAGATCACATTCTTCCACAACGCGGGTATGGAGCTGGAGGCGAAGCGTATCGACGAGCGCGTACACTATGATATAGAGATGATTCAGGAGCTCGGCTACTGCTCGGGGGTGGAGAACTACAGCCGGTACTTCGACGGTCGCGAACCCGGCACGCCGCCGTACTGCCTGCTCGATTATTTTCCTGACGATATGCTGGTCGTCGTTGACGAGAGCCACGTCACTATCCCGCAGATTCATGCGATGTACGGCGGCGACAAGGCGCGCAAGGATAACCTGGTGCAGTACGGTTTTCGTCTGCCCGCAGCCCGCGACAACCGTCCGCTCACCTTCGAGGAGTGGGAGCAGAAAGTAGGCTTGTCTGTCAGCGATAGCGGTCTGTCAGCGAAGCGGTCTAACGTCCAACAGCGGCGCGGTCAAACGATCTTCCTCTCCGCCACACCTGCCGAATACGAACTGGAGCAGTCCGAAGGCATTGTGGTCGAGCAACTCATCCGTCCTACCGGTCTGCTCGATCCCGAGATTGATGTCCGTCCGTCGGAGCACCAGGTCGATGACTTGCTGGAGGAGATCCGTCAGCGTGTGGAGCGTGAGGAACGTGTGCTCGTCACTACTCTTACCAAGCGTATGGCGGAGGAGCTGGACGACTACCTTCGTCAGTACAATATCCGCTCGGCATATATCCACTCCGATGTCGATACCATCGAGCGCATCAAGATCATGGAAGACCTGCGCCGCGGTATCTACGATGTGCTGGTGGGTGTCAACTTGCTGCGCGAGGGATTAGACTTGCCCGAGGTGTCGCTGGTGGCTATCCTCGATGCCGACAAGGAAGGTTTCCTGCGCGACCATCGTTCGCTCACCCAGACCGCAGGACGTGCTGCGCGACACGTCAACGGCAAGGTGATCATGTACGCCGACCGCATCACGCGGTCGATGCAGCAAACTATCGACGAGACCAACCGCCGCCGCTCCATACAGATAGCCTACAACACCGAGCACGGCATAACGCCTACCGCTATCCGCAAGGATATCAACACCGGTGCACTGGCTTCGCTATATAAGGATGCCGAGAAGGAGCGCGAACAGGTACAGCAGCGTATTCGCGAGAGCTGGAAGAACGCACCGTGGCAGCAGATGGACAGCAAGCAACTGCAGCGTGCTGCCGATCAGAAACGCAAGCAGATGCTCGCCGCAGCCAAGGATCTGAACTTCGACCTCGCCGCCACCCTGCGTGACGAGCTGCTGGAGATGGAGAACCGCCTGCAGATTCTCGCGGAGTGAGGGAAAACGGTAATCGCGTGTGAAGGCTGTGTGAAGTAGTTTTTGCGCTGTATATCCTATGGCAAACAGATTGAAATTATTGCTATCTTGTATACCTGTCAAGTGGAGTTCTTTTCAGGCTCTGCTGTGCGTGGTAGTATGTCTGTTCTGTTCTTGCACAGCCGAGCCGCTTTGTGAAGCTCGGAAAACGCTTGCTGTCGCGGACAGCCTGCGTGTGAACGAAGGCAGGCTGTATGATGACAGCCTCGCTCTCGCCGAGGCATATACGCTGCTCGGGCATTGGCGACTCATCTATCCTGACGATTACGCACGCGCGTGTTATTATTATGGTAGGATGTTACGCCATAGGGGTGATCAAGTTGCAGCGATGCGTGCATTCATCAATGGCACGCATGCACCGTATGTGCAGCGCGTCGTGCCCCTGCCGTGGTTCACCGACTACCATATCCTTGGACGGATATATACGAACATGGGCACGATGTGTTATCTCGTCGACGAGTTTGAACTGTCATACGAAATGTATGAGCAGTCTGCCAAATCTTTCTATAAAGCTGACGATACGACTGCCTATTACTATGCGCTCAATGCAATGGCACTGGAGCTTGCGGAGCAGGACATGCATGACGAAACTCTTGCGTTGTTGGATAGCATTGAGCATAATTGCACAAACGATGGTGTGCTAACCAAACTATGGGAGACGAAAGCTATTATGTATTACAACATAGGGAAATACGACTCTGCTATCATTTCCGTAAAGCAATTGCAAATCAAAGGGAATCATGACGCTACCGGATATGTCAAGGAGGCGCAGTCATTTGATTGTATGGGACTGAAAGATTCCGCATTATATTACGCAAAACATGTAATGTCGCATCCTTACGCTTCTAACCAAGACAAATATCATGTGCTTTACATACTGATAAATTATGATAACACGATAAGCAAACAAGAAGTGCAGGTCTTATCATCCGAACGGGCCGATTTGAATAATGAACTTATCGAACCTCTGCTCCAGCAACTACACGTTGCTGTGGAATTACTCCGGCAAGATATCGGAGATGCACCCTCATTACAGAAAATCATCGTGATCCTCCTCATTCTATCTCTTGCCGGGGTAAGTATTGTCACTATATTGGTTATACTTAGGAAAAACATTATACGTTTACTGACCGGACATCACCGGCTTAAGAAAGAAAATGAAGAAATACGTCAAAGTAGTGAAAACATAAAGCAACAGAATTCGGCATGGCAGCAACAGATTATTCAAGATATTGAAAATACATGCGAAATCATTCGTAAGTACGATGATTGGGATAAACAACTTCATTGGAAGGATTATAATGAGTTATGTGAATTCATCAATCAGCATTTTTATTTGTTAGCGGATAAACTCAAGCAGAATTATCATTTGGACGAAAAAGAATTGCGGTTGAGCATTTTGGTACTACTGGATATGTTCAATAACGATACTATAGCAAAGATTCTTCATTATGGAAAGGGCATTCGTACTTACAAGTCAAGACTTAATGCGAAACTTGGAAATATTGGCAATGATTTGCGTACAAAACTGATTCAAATAGCCGTTTTTCCCTTCAAATCTTTCCCGTAACAGCAAATTGTGTGCATGCGAAATTGACAATTGATAGAATTTCAACCATTTGTCAAGACGCAATTGTGTGCGCAAAAATTTGCATATATGCGCAAAAAGTTGTAATTTTGCACTCGAAATCTGAACTGGTTTCGGGTGCTTTTTCTATGCAAACAAAGACAATAAATCACTAATTTATTTAATCAATAATTCCAATGAAAACAAAAAACATCTTATGGCTTTTCGTAAGCCTGTTTCTTTTAGCCGTTCCGGCAGTGCAAACCTCGGCTTCAGACAATGAGGTAGTAATTGAACTGATGGAAGTATCTGGCTTTCTTCCTGGAGAAAATCCTTTGGATGGCTCAGATCAAGGAGGTGGAGGCAACACACCAACTCAACCTAATGAATTTCGCGCCACTATTACTGGTCGCACACTTGAAATCACATCTGGTACGCACGATGCGCGCGTGATAGTAAGGAACAGCAGCAATATGCAGGTTCTTGACCGTCAGTTCGTCGGTGGCACCATTGAGCAACTGCCCGTAGCAGGCAATTACAGCCTTGAGATCCAAAGCGGCTCACTCACGCTGGTCGGAGTATTTGAGGCAGAGTAGTTGTATTTGGAATATAGGTCATTTCGCTGGCATGTTACTGCCTGCATTTTGTACCATTGACCGTTTATTTACACTTTTGAATATAAAAAATAACAAAAAAAATGTAACCCATGAAAAAATGTATTATTCTTTGTGTAGCAATGCTGCTGTGTCAATTGATAAATGCTCAATTGACCGTTCAGTCCAATGGCAACGTGTCCATGGCAAAAGGAGTAGCTATCGGTGATGCTGTGCCGGATGATTCCGTAGGCGTTATTATCAATCATCTATCCTCTTCAGCTACAGGTAGGGATTTCGGCGTCTATTCGGTAAATCTATTTCCTCCTATGCCAATAGCTCAATCCGGTTGTCATGTTGGAGTCTTGGGGAAAACGGCCAGTACGTCTCTACCTTCTCCTGGTTGGCGTGGCGAAACAGATTCCATAACTAAGTCGCAAAATGTTATTTCATATCCTTTCAAAGCAGGTGTGGTCGGGTTGTCGTCAGCCGGATGTGCTATATATGGTAGTACAAGTGCAACTATCCCCAACACGTGGACATATGGAAATTTTGCCGGTTTTTTCAACGGCAATGCAAGAGTGACTGGCACCATGTATGCGAGTTCTTTTAACACAACGAGTGATAGTCGGCTTAAAGAAAATATAACGGGTATTGATTATTCTGTAGTTAACGCCATATTGTCCTTGCATCCGGTTTCTTACCGCTTCATTGCGAGCCCTATGATTTATCTGGACGGTAACGAAAAGAATCGTACACATTATGGTTTGGTAGCGCAAGAAGTGAGAGATATACTCCCTAACATAGTGAGTGAAGATTCCGAAGGCTATTTGTCAATAAATTATATCGAACTTATTCCACTTCTAATCCAAACCATCAAACAGCAGCAAACTCAAATTGAAGAATTGCAAAGCAAGTTATATGAATTAACTAATAATACCAAGCGCAATCTTCCCGCCAAACAAACAGATAGACCTCAATTAAAACAGAACACTCCCAACCCGTTCACTCAAAGCACAAAGATCGGATATTATCTGCCTATTGATACTCGGGAAGCGGCAATCCATGTGTATGACATGAGTGGCGCAGAAATTGTGGCATTTCCGATAGATACATTCGGGCAAGGTGAACTGACCATCAACGGCGGCACATTCCGCGCAGGGATGTATCTCTACTCACTCATTGCTGACGGGCAGTTGATTGATACAAAGCAGATGATATTAACGAAATAAAATGACTGCCATGAAACGATTCGGAATAGTTGGTATTTTTCTATTTGTATCCCTTATTTTGCATGCTAATGATCATCCGATGTTAGCTATAAATAAGCAGTGGAACTATATGCAAGTGCATATATCATATATTGAGAACCCTCCTGTAGAAGAATACAAATATTCTTTTTCAACTACTATCTCAGATACGATTACTATCAACGGAAAGATATACTACGTAATAGATGACCTGCGTACATCCAATGCAGGACAAGTCTATCTGCGTGAAGACATGGCTACACAGAGAGTTTGGATTCTCAATGATAATGCAGCCGAAGAGCAATTGTTGTTCGACTTCAATGTAGCTGTAGGGGATACTTTGCGTAACATTACGTACTTCACTTATGAGAACCCCATGTTGGACTTGCGTCATGCAGAATATGTAGTCACAAATGTAGGTTTTTTAGAAGGAAGGAAAACAATCACTCTACATGCATTTGTTCCTTATAACAAGGATTTCAATCCTGAGGCCGTTTGCTATGAACAATATTTCACATGGATTGAAGGAGTCGGAGAACAACAGTGGGGACTGTCAGCCACGCATTTTGAGGATGGAAGTACAGGTGGAATGTATATGGATAATACCTCATTGCTCTGCGTACAGCAGGAAGGAGAATTACTCTATGCTTCTGACAGGGGCAAAGAATATGGCTGCGAGATTGAAACATCATTGCATGATGCTTATTCTGATGAAATAGCATGCTCTTATGTTAACGGGCAATATGCAGTCTGTATTCCCGGGAAGGAGAAAATGTTGTCAATGCTATTGTTTGACAGTCAGGGAAAACAATATCTGCCTGCTAATTACACAAAGAGTTTGCTTCCGACAGGTCTATTCCCCAATGTATATTTACTAATTGTTAAAACAGATCAAAGATGTTACAGAACAAAAATAATAATCCGATAACACATGTTTTTCATGTTGTTGCGATGATTTGCCTATCCGCTTGTTTGCAACCTATTCAGGCGGAGTCAATACATATTGGTGGGAAGTTTTCTGCCAATGAGATAATTCCGCTTGACCATTTAAGAAATAACCCGGCATATCTTTCGGTATATGGCAAGTGCCTATTTGATTCGGGAAATAAAGGATTAGCCCGAATTATACTTGTTGATGAAGAAGGTGGCGAATTTCTCGTAGGAGAATGGGATAAAAGATTTTGCACAGATTCTCTGTTTTCCGACATGTGTATTGAAACTGCTAATTTGCAACAGAAGAGGATCTTGTATATTAAAGTAATTGCACATGATGCCATATTGCATATTGATTCACTCGAATGGCTCTCGGATTCTCTGTCAGCAACAAGCCGTGCCCTTGCTCACAGTAATTGTGTGACACCTGAGTTAAGAGCAACTCAATGGAACAAGTATAATGCAGCTTACGGCATGCATTGGGTGGCTGGTCGAATAGACGGGATGGACTATTCGTATGACAACATAAAAAGTGTTTTTTATTGCGACAATGATGATTATTATTCCAATGGTATGGAGTATTACGCAGGCGGCCTTTTTGAATTAGATAGTCCTAATGGTGATGAGCAAACGGAAGAAAAAGACGAACAATCAAGAGATAACAGCACTTTTGTCAGTCATTTTGATTGGAGGAATCGGCATGGGAAGAACTGGATTACTTCAGTTAAGAATCAAATATTACCTGAAGAACAAAGCATATATGGAAATGGTGGTTGTTGGGCATTTGGTCCAATTGCGGCAACTGAAGCCATTACGAATCTATACTTCAATCAATTGCTTAATATAGATTTATCAGAGCAGGAAGTAGGTGTTTGTACGGGAAGCGACAATTCTCTCGCTGCTGGCGGTTCTGTTTGTGCTTCTCATGGTGGAGGATATTCGCATCAGGCTTTAACTTACATTAAAAATTCTGGCGTGTGTGATGAAAACTGCTTCCCATTTGTTAATAATTGCACCATCCCTTGTTCTTATAAATGTACTCAACCGACCGAGCAACTTCATATTGCGAACTACACCTCCTTATCTCACAAAATATCAACATTCAAAGAATCACTTATACATTCAGGACCTATCGTATCTGGTCTTAGCCATGTGGCTATTTGGAGTAATAATAATGGTGTTGACACTTCCAGATGCGGGCATTGTATGTGTATGGTTGGCTATGGTACCATAGCCGCTGGAGATGCTTTGAGTTTTTTAGCAGACACTACATATAACACTTGTGCCATTGACACTGTAATTCCTATCGGTGATCCGTTGATTGGTAAAACATATTGGATATTCAAAAACAGTTATGGTGAAACATGGGGGCATAATGGATATATGTATGCTGTTTTCCCGGAAAACTCTTCAGGCTATCTTAGAAATGTAAGTTCTTCCTATAAGATTTTTTCACCAATAACCAGCATTAATTATAGTGACTATGACATCGCAATCACTGATTCTGACAACGATGGATACTATTTCTGGGGACTTGGACCAAAACCTGCGAATTGCCCAATATGCTGTCCTGATATTCCGGATGGAGATGACTCTGACCCGACAAAAGCCGAGATGGATACTTATGGTAATTTTGCAACTTATTCATTTCCATATTCTACTTTGACAGTAAGCAGTAATACTACATGGAATACTAATCGAACACAATGCGGGAATATCATCGTAACAAACAATGCCACACTTACAATAACCGCAGAACTGACAATGAATCCCGCTGCTAAGATTATTGTGCAAGATGGCGGAACTGTAATCGTTGATGCAGGCAGCGTTGTAAACGCAACAGTAGATGTTCAATCATCATCCAAGATTATACTGCGCAACAATGGTACATTGTATTTAAAACGATGGGGAGATCTCAATGTGCATCTTGGAGCGGAAGCGGATATCACATATGGACGTGTCCTGCTTCAGTAGAAATACCCTTGTAAGCTAAATTTATCAAACAATAAAATATCTTAAAACTTCAAATTATGAAAAAGAGCAACATCGCATTAATTACCGCGCTGTATGATATAAAGGATGCTAATCTGTATCGGGAAATATATTTCCCCGTCATCAAGTATGCCATTACGAGGATATTTATTGAGTCTTCTGAAAACAGGAAATACGGTGACGTCACAGAGTTACAGAAGAGTATTGAGAAATGGTTTGGAATAACCATTCCGTTGATTGTGTTGAAGAAAAGCCTTGTTGCTCTCAGTCGGACGAACGACGATGTAATCATTAATCTCTACGACAAGCAGAACTATTTTTCGATTGATCGAGTTTGGAATGCAGATGTAAAGAATGACATCGACAGTAAAGCAGAGAACGTCAAATCACTCTTTTCACGACTTACCATCGCGTTTAATCAATATCTGGGGCACAACCATCTTACTTCAACCAAGTCCTTCTCAGATTTGTTGATTGAGTATTCTAACGAAAGTATTTCGTTATTCGAAAAAACAGAAACTTCTGAAATCGCAGGAGAGGAGTTCTCTAATATGGCACTGTTTCTCCAATGGATACAACAGAACGACGGGGATCTGTTTGGGCTTGTCGAACAAATCCTATGGTCATCTATTATCGCGGGATTCCTCGCCCGAAAAGATGTTGACTTCGAAACCAAAGTCGAAAAAAATGTCTCATACTATTTGGATTCCGCATTGGTATTTGCTCTCCTTGACTTAAGTTCAGTCGAAAGTCATGATTCGGTTCATGACATGCTGCGCATCGTCAAGGAAGCAGGATGCACGATAAAAGTTCATCCGATGACTATTCTTGAAATCAAAAACGTGCTTACCGCGGTCGAGAAAGAGCAAGGACCGCGAACGGATTCGGAAATGGCGAGTGCGTATGTGCGGCGGCAACTGAAGCTATCAGATATACTGCATCTGCGAACTCATTTACCGCAGATCCTGGAAGATGACTACCAAGTGATCGTTTCACCATCCGTAAGCGATAACGAGATTGAGGGCTATATAAGCAAGTATCGCAATAACTTCAAGGTTAAAGACCTATATCTGCAACGGGATTCTTCATCTGACGATGTGTTCCGAGAGATACATGATGTCTTTATGGCAGATTTCGTAAGTAATAAAAACAGCAATTACGGTCTTGCTGAAAAATATGATTCATATTTTGTAACCACCAACAGCGATCTGGCAGATTTCTGTCGTCCGGAAGTCAAAGCTACATCTGTCATCACTCCCGGGCAGGTGGTGATGAACCTATGGTTGCATAGCACTCAGAGTAGTAGCCTGAAAGTTTCGGCACTGACGGAAATGATCTCACGGAGTATAGCACTTAACCAAATGGCCGTCAAGCGCAAGCTGAAGACGTTCTATTCTCATTATTCGTCATGCCTGACTGATGATAATGACTGGGAGGCAATGTATCAGTCCCTCGTCTATCGCTCAAACAAGGTCCTCAGCGGGCTGGAGACACTTGCAGATAAGGAACGCGAGGGCATCGCTACCGAAGAAGCACTTCAGTTTGCTAAGCAAGTGATTGACATCGCACGCGCTGAACAGAAAAGGCGGACAGATGCCGAGAAGAGAGAGTCTGAACGCAACAAAGAACTGCTCGCCGAGATCAAGAAAGTAACCGGCCAGTTAGAGAACAGCCAGAACATACAAGCCATTTCCAAGGAGCAGTTGGCAGCTCTAAAGAAACTTGAAAAACAAAATCAGGAATTCCGAAAAGAATTAGCACGAAGAGACAAGGAGGCAGAATTCCAAGCGCGACTTAATGAAGTACAAGACCGTCTACGGGAATTGGACCAACAGGCGCAAGATTCGGTGTCATATTGTAAGTACTGGCTCTTTATATTTATTGAAGTCGTTTGCTCCTTGTTTATTCTATCTGCTATTGCACTAACAGTCTTCCATTGCGTGCATCCGCACTATGACTTCGGGGCGTATGGACATGTGCTAAGCGGAGTTTCAATAATCTCGCTTGTAATATTGCTTCTTCGTATCAAGGACATGTACATCTTCTCTCCCATTATTTCCAAGCACAAGATCGAGAAGGAACAACTGAACGATTGGATAGAGCATAATGGAGAATATATTAAACTACTGAAAAGAAAAAATGAGCTTGAGAAGAATCTGGATGCAGTACGAATCATCTAATAGCTGCCCACATCAACTCAAGTTATTCCATTGGAACATAATTATATAAAACAAAACATTAGTGGACACTAATGGTTTGAAGTAGAATAAAAAATGTTTAATACTCAAAGAATGAATGTATGAAAAATATATTATTAGCAATTTTTATGTTGCTTATGTTATCATGTATTTGCTTGTCTTCATGTAATGATATTCAAGAAAAAAGCATACCGGCACCTCATCGAACTGAAGGGCATACTTCAATTGCTGGCGAAGAAGATATTATCTTATTTTATGAGCAAAATGAATATCCCTATAAGGAAGAGCAACCATATACTTTTATAATAAACAAATATCTTGACTTGGCAAATAACTACTTTGGAGAAGTTACACCCCCATATTACATTATAAATCCTGTAACATATAGTAAAGAGCTGACTTTTCTCTATCATTACGAAGCGTTAAATGACTCATGTGAAATGGTAGATATCGGTGCTACCCCAATTGATAGTTATTTTGATTATCTGTATGAGATGATGTGTGATGAAATGAACCAGATGCCAGTAATACAGCGATATATAGAAATTGCCGATTCTCTTGCAGAAGCAGATAATGGTGAACCATGGGAGATAGAAGAGGATGAGCCAACTATTACCATCGGTGGGGAAGTATATAGTAAATTATTTTTGTTATACGTTTATGAAAATAATTTAGTTCTGCCTTATGAAATTGAGGATGAATACATAGATGAAAATGAAACCTTTGAACCCACCCCATTGGAAGAATTGGAGGCTGATATCGAATTTGATGATACTATTATGCATATAAGTCCGCAGAGAGCTCTAAAGAACCAATGGGTTGCTTTATGGCCAAGAAAGATTCGTTATAGAAATTATAAGGGGAAATGTCCCGATATGTCTCTTATGCAATCGTGTATGCAGCAATGGAGTCTTGCAGACAACAATTATATTTATTTTTCACAAATAGCTGATAATGGGTGGAATAGGTTTACATGGGGAATAGGTTGCAATTATCATTTGTGCTTATCTGTGGAAACAGATGCAAATTGTGCGGGTAGTGCTTCGGTTGGTTGTGTTCCGTGGGCTGTTATCAAAATGAATCATTCTGCATACGAAAGAAGTTACTTGCATGAGTTAGGACATGTTTTATGTTTAGAGCATGAAATTAAACGCGCAGATAGAGATTTATACATCAATGTTCATTATGACAGAATTAAAAAAGGTTACAAATCTAATTTTTGGAAGTCAAGCACCTTTAGCGCACTACCTCTTGGCTATTTCGATTTTGAATCTATTATGATGTATGGACCGTATGCATTTAGTATGCCTGGATATGGACAAACAATAGAGCGTATTGATGGCAATCCGTATTATGAATTAGGAAATACATTAAGCGAAGATGACAAAAGATGTATAAAAATCATTTATCATCCATAGAAATCTGCAAAGTGTAAAGATTATTGCCACTAGTAATTTTATGAATATGAACAAACTTTCTATAATTATGACACTACTCTTTGTGTCTGTTGTATTTTCGGGATGTCTGGTCAAGGACAGAGTGTTTGATTACTATTATATAAGCGTGTCAAATGAGACTGACATTCAACTTGTAGTAGGAGTACATGCACGGCAGAAATTTGCACAAAATCAGTTATACGATACAATTGTGAATATGGCTCCACAGAGTATGTCCACATTATATACTGTAAGTGATTCTCAATTTGACATATACAAAATTGGAGTCTATACAAAAGATGGAATACTGATTAGGGATTTTGTAGGAGATGAACTAATATGGGCAAACAAAGATATAGATCAATCCGAACCCGAAAAGGATTATTGGTGCTATGTGCACAATAAGATATTCGTTATAAAACCAGAAATTCTTGGAAAACCGTAACGTCAATTTAATTTCAAGTTTGTATCTGAAAGAAACGTCTAAATGGTCGCACACTTGAAATTACTTCAGGCACGCATGATGCGCGCGTGATAGTAAGGAACAGCTGCAATATGCAGGTTCTTGATCGTCAGTTCGTTGCCTAATGGGCGATATTCGTTGATTGTATTTACTGATGAAAACACATATATAAGAAGTTTCATGAAACGTTAAATATGTTTGGTATGAAAAAGTTTATATGTCTTTCCTTCTTGTTGCTATTTTACATGTTTGCATGGTCGGAAGAGGATTGCACAAGTTATCGTATGGTTGCTTATATATGGCATATAGATGAAGTCCTTCGGTACACTTTGACAACTAAAACTTCCTATGATGAACTGTCTTCGGATAGTTGCTGGATACAAAGGACTATTAATGATTCCACAATTGTCTATTATGCTTCACATGCCCAACCCGGAGATGATATAGACATTTCATTTTTATCCAAAGGAACATACAAACTAAGGGTGAAAATTGGAGACTGTGTGTTGCAGGATACTTTTGGAATTCGCAGGGGAGCAACCACCCAAATAGATGAAGCAGCGCAAAGCATGGATGAGAATGAGAAATTGTTTCGTGCAGGTCAACTGCTCATCCGCCGTGGTGACAAGACATACGATGCCCAAGGCAGGGAGATAAAGTAACAACAAGCGATTAATTTCTCATCACACCGCCGCCGCTTCATTCGAGGCGGCGGTATATACTAAAAACCGAAGTACCATAAAATCATGTTAATTTTATAGGCACGATTTTTGTTGTGTCTAATTAAAAATTCTATAATTAAAATTCTATTTAATATGAAAACTCGTAATTTCCTTTTGTCTCTTTCTTTCCTTTTCATTATCTATATAGTTCCAGCAAAAGCTATTGGAAATGAAGAACATGCATATCAGCCTTTTGTGGAAAATAGTAAACAATGGTTGGTGGTATGTGCGACATCCCAGATTTATTGGATGAAACGGTATTATATAACAGAAGATACGACAGTGAACAATCGCACCTGTAAAAAACTTTATTGTCAAACAATAGATTACACGGAAGGAACTGACATAACTGAACTGTATTCAATAATATACGAAGAAAATAGAAAGGTGTATTACTATCCCAAAGAAACAAATCCCGAAACAAAGCCTATAATGCTATACGATTTTTCAGCAAGTTCAGGCGATGTTGTCTTATTAGGAGGGCAAAGTGGTAATCCTAATGATGAAGTATATTATCAAATATGTAAAACTATTTCTTTGGAAAATAATAATGTAACATTTCAAGGTCAATTAGCTGTATTATATAATGGTGAGGCCGTTAATATCGATGATCCATCTGCTCCTTTATTTCAATGGTATGAAAGCTTCGGTTCCATCTTTAATCCGTTTGAAAAGATAATGCACAATGACTATATGAGTGGTCCAGTCTATTGGTTATACGAGTGCACTATTAAAGGAAAAGTTGTTTACTCAAATACACGCGGGTTAATTTTTTCTGACATAAGCAGTGTCACACGTGATAAATCCCGTGACACATATTATACGATTGATGGTGTCAAATTAGCAGCTCCACCATCCCATGGTGTCTATTTAAAAAACAAAACTAAAATTGCAGTGATTCCGTAATGCTGACTAAACTGTTTCTTCACAGGGCACGTATATCCCTCCGTGCCCAGACAGCTGACGGCAATGTTCATCAGGCGAGGTTCATCAAGCAGTTGTATAACGTCCATAATCCTTAGTGCGATTAATTTCTCATCACACCGCCGTATTACAGAGGGCACAAATCATCCCGGATTGCAGTAAAAATGCGCCTCAACGTGTGGTCAGAGAGCATGATAATGAAAAATTTCCACAGGGTAAATTGCTTAAGTTGCTAACAATGTGCATTTTATGCAAAATCAAAAATCCACAAAAATATTTGCATATTTCAAAAGAAAGCAGTACCTTTGCACTCGAAATCGGAACAACTATATTCATGCATTCAGCTGGAAGAAAGAATAATAGAATTAGGAAATAACCAAATAAAATAAGGAGGACATACGATGAGAAATCTACATGCATTTTATCTTCTGATGCTGCCAGTACTATTCATGATGAATAGTTGCACTCAGAGGCAGCTGGCCATGACCGCGCCGGAGCCGGGCGTGACGATTGTAAAAATCAAAGATCCTGTTTGCCTTAAAAATGTCATTGTATGGAGCAATGATGATATGGAAAAAATGGTTTTAATGAGGGGTAACAGGTGTGAACATACCTTTTGGACATCATGGCCATCCCCTGATTTGGATGGTTCTATACTCGGATCTACGGATGAAGTTAATTTCCCGGAAAGGTATCGTGACCCGTTTTGGGAATTGTCGGATGGATGGTATTTGATTGATTGGGCATGGTGTAATCTGAAAAGTGATGCATATCCATATCTCGGTTATACGATTCTGACAGATGTTACATTTGAAAACCTATATGAGTATGGGACTTGCAAATTTGACAAATCCGTGCCCCATGTATCAAAACCTAAGGATGAACTATATGAAACCAAGACAATACATGTTGGAGACTTGATGGCGTATCTTCATCCGGACGGGAAATACAAATCTTACGAAATGCATTATTACGACAGTATTCTTCAAAAAGATACGGTATATATTGCATCGAACCAGTATTTCTTTCATTGTTGGTTGGGAGGTTACCTACCTGTTGCGTCCAATGCTAACACTTGTCTTTGCGGTTTGGCAGACCAAGTGGATGCTTATTGGGCAGAATTGCAAAACCAGTTGACCATACTTATCAAAAACGGTGATTTAGAAAACCTGACACATTTTGACACAAAAACTTTATACATAGACTAATGAAAAAGTAGATACTATTATTGCTGATATTCTGCACTGCGGCTATGTTTGGGCAAGACGTGTCTAAATCACAGGCTATTGACATCGCCACTCGATATTACGAGCGAGTAAAAAATTACAATGTCAATGTGCAGATAAGCAGAATAATTGCTAACAACAAGCGATTAATTTCTCATCACACCGCCGCCGCATACTTCCATGCGGCGGTATTTTTTATCCATGCATTAGTCATATATCCGCATCACTGCTTATTCGTAATTTCTTCAATCGTTATCCGCATGGTTTTTTGTGAGCGAATGTAATGAGCGCTTTTTTTGTAAGCGTCAGCGTTTTTTTGTAAGGCGGGCGTCCGATATCGGACGCAGGTATAATAGGGCGCAGATGCTTGGGAGCGTGCTCTCAGTAGCACCGGTGAGCGGTTATACATAGGCTGTTTAACAGCCAAGCCGCTGCTTTTTTGATTATAAATATTTTTGATAATTGTTGATAATTGTTGACTAAATAAGATCTAACAAAATCGAGCTGTGTTCGATCTTTATAAACCTCCGTTTACGAGGCAATATCGCGTGTGAAGGCTGTGTGAAGTAGTGCGGTATGAAATTTGCGCTCAGGGAACATTTCATTAGTCTGAAATTTGCGCTCAGGGAACATTTGTGCTTTACAAAATTTGCGCTCGAGGAACATTTTTGCAAAAATATTTGCATAATTCATTTATTTTTAGTATCTTTGCAGCGAATTTAATAATCGCAAAAAATGGCAGAGCATATTTTCAGGCGTAAGGCATATCAAAAAATGCTGCAATGGAAGCAAGAATCACAAGGTGAGACAGCCTTGCTGATTGAGGGCGCACGACGTGTAGGCAAATCCACCCTGGTGAGACTTTTCGCCAAAAACGAGTACAGATCCTGTGCGATATTCGACTTCTCCAAGGCCTCTAAAGAAGAACGGGCATTGTTTGACGACCTGTCAGATATGGATTTCTTCTTTAACAGCCTTCGGCTGCTGAAAGGAATCACCCTGTACGAACGGAACACGGTGATTGTGTTCGACGAAGTACAGAAATATCCCATAGCCCGCCAAGCGATAAAAGCATTGGTTGAAGACGGACGTTACGACTACATCGAGACCGGCTCGCTGATAAGCATCCGCAAGAATGTGGAGAAAATCATCATTCCTTCCGAAGAGGAAGTGCTCGACATGCATCCGATGGACTACGAGGAGTTCCTGTGGGCAATGGGCGATGAAGGCAGTATGGATATACTGCGCGAGGCCTTTCAAAATAAGAGTGGCTTTGGCGATGCTGTCAACCGCAAACTGATGCGCGATTTCCGATTGTATATGCTTGTAGGCGGAATGCCGCAAGCTGTGAGCAAATATATTGACACCAAGGATCTTGCGGCGGTTGACAAAGTCAAGCGAGCCATCATTCGCTTGTACCGCAATGATTTCCAAAAGATTGATCGAACCGGCAAAGCGATGGCTCTGTTCATGGCTATCCCTGCCCAGCTTGCCAATAACGCCAATCGCTATCAGCCATCTACGGTTATTGACAAGACGCGCGCAGGGCAGTTGGAGGAACTCATCTTCCTGATGGAAGACAGCAAAACCGTGAATGTCAGTTATCATGCCAATGATCCTAACGTGGGGTTTGGTTTGTCAGCTAACCGCTCGGCTTTTAAGATGTTTCTGGCAGACACAGGATTGTTCGTGACCTTGGCGTTCTGGGATAAAGACTTCACCGAAAATGTCATTTATCAGAAACTTCTGAATGACACCCTGTCGGTGAACTTGGGGTATGTGTATGAGAATATGGTTGCGCAGATGTTGCGGGCAAACGGAAACAGGCTGTTCTATTATACCTTCCCCGATGGTAACAAGCATACGTATGAGGTCGATTTTCTGCTTTCGGAAGGCTCGAAGATCATACCTGTAGAAGTGAAATCAGAAGGCTACAACAAGCATGCATCGATTGATGAGTTCTGCAAGAAGTACTCCGCACGTGTCGATAGCCGCTACTTGATTTACACCAAAGACCTGCGCAAAGACGAACAGGCAACTCTCGTTCCTATATACATGACCGGGTTGTTATAACGGCTGCCTGTCTCTTAACGTTCGATGCAATCGAACCATTTTATCGGTAATAAATTGCCCACACTACTGATTTCGGTTTATTCTCTAACAATTAATTGCTGACAATTGTGGATAATTTTGGACGCCCGAAATCTCATCCTGCTGAGATTTGCGCAAGCAATTATTTGCAAATCCGGAAATTTTGCAGTATCTTTGCAGCGCTTTTCTACCACCCCCGCACCTCATCTGCCACTACCGCATAACCCGAGACGGGCGTGAGACGAGGGCAAGACGAGGGCAAGAGCGAATTGAAAGCAGGTTAACCCGAGACTTCTTTTGCCAAAATTCGTAAATCTTGGTGGATACAACGTAACTCAACGACAAGTGTGAAGCCGATTTAAGTGACGAGTGTAATTGCAGATCAAGATTACATTTTTGGCATATTCACCACAATTGCACCTCAGCAGGCAAAAAATATTTGCATAATTCACGAAAAACGTGTATCTTTGTGCCAATTTGTTGGAAAAACGGACAAAACATCCAATATGTGTGTTGGAAAAACAGACAAAATGCCAATTAATTGTATTGGAAAAACGGACAATGATATGCTAAACAGACACATTGACAGCGTGATTGCGCATCATTTTGCGACAACGAACAAAGCTCTGCTGCTTACTGGTGCACGTCAAAGTGGCAAGACCTATGCTATCCGCAGATTTACACAGCAAGCGGGATGGCAGTTGGTGGAATTGAATTTACTCTTGCAACCGGAGACCAAGCGGATCTTCGCAGGTGCAGCAAACGTACAGGACTTGCTCCTGCGCATCTCTGCACTTGCCAATCAGCCATTACAAACCGGAAAGACACTGATCTTCTTCGATGAGGTGCAGGAGTATGCTGATGTCCTGACATGGGTGAAAGCTCTGGTAGATGAGGGGCGGTTCAAGTATGCGTTGAGCGGCTCGCTACTAGGGTTGGAACTGAAGAATGTTCGCTCGGTGCCTGTAGGGTACATGTCCGAATTCAGGATGTATCCGTTGGATTATGAAGAGTTCATCCGAAACATCGGTGTAGCCGATGAAGTGATTGCATCGGTGCGTGAGGCTTGGGAACAACGCAGACCGGTAGATGCATATGTTCATGAGAAACTGATGCGTCTGTATAACTTGTACTTGATAGTGGGCGGTATGCCGGCTGTTGTGCAAACGTATGCGGACACGAATGACCTGCAGCGCGTGCTGCTGGAGCAACAAGCCATATTGGGGCTGTACAAGACTGACATTGCACGATATGATCCTGTGGACAAATTGTACATTAACGACATCTTTGATCTCATACCCTCTGAACTGAATGCCAAGAATAAACGGTTCATACTGAAGAACTTGAACGAGCATATCAAGTTCTCACGGCACGAAAATAGCTTTGTGTGGCTGCGCGATGCGGATATGGCTTTACCTACATATAATGTGGACGAACCGCGCGTACCGCTGAAGCTCAACGAACTGCGCAATTTGTTCAAATTGTTCCAGAACGATGTAGGATTGCTGGCATCGCAGTATGTTGGTGGTATTCAACTGAAACTCCTGCAGGGGGATGTCAATATCAACAATGGGGCAATCTATGAGAATGCTGTGGCACAAGAATTGCACGCACACGGCTGGGCGTTGCGATACTTCAATAGTAAGAAACAGGGCGAGGTGGATTTTCTGTTGGAGCAGGACGATGAGATCATTCCTTTGGAGGTAAAATCCGGCAAAGACTATCAGCGACATTCGGCACTCAGTAATGTGCTCGCTAACAAAGAATATCATATCAACCGCGCCATTGTGCTAAGCAACAACAATCTTTCGGTAAAGGGTAACATTGTGTATGCGCCTGTTTATATGACGATGTTTATGCATCATCAGGCGCAGATTGCACCTATCATATTTAAGCCGGAACTGCCTTGAGGAGGATGCTGATAGCCTTGACTACCAACGAACAAACATCTGATTATAAACATCGCGCATTATGCTTAAAGCCCGACATAAAGATCTTCATCCGCTGCTGAAGGCTGCGGAGTGGCTGCTGATCATGGTAGTCAGTACGGCAGTAGTGTTCGTACTGTGGCAGGTGCTGCCTGTCAATCATGCTTCGACAGGAGCACTGCTGCTGTTTCAGGCGCTGCAGGCTATAGGACTGTTCATCGTTCCACCGTTTGTGGTAGCATACCTGTGGAGCGATCAACCGCTGGAGTGGCTGCGTATAGTCGATAGCCGAAAGTCGAAGACACCCCACTGCGCGCATTGCTTGTGGGGACCCCGTACAGTCGAAAGTCGAAAGACCGCTCGACAGGTGATGCTGAGTGTAGGTATAATGTTCACTGCCTTGCCGCTGATCAACCTGCTGGTGAGTTGGAACGAGCAGATCCGTCTGCCGGAGAGTCTGAGCGGACTGGAGCAACTGATGCAACAAATGGAAGCACAAGCCGACCAGCTGCTGCAGAACTTCCTCACCTATCAGAATGGCGCATGGTGGGTGCTGCTGCTGAATCTGCTTGTGCTCGCCGTGCTGCCGGCCATAGGTGAGGAACTGACGTTCCGAGGAGTGCTGCAGCAACTGCTAGTCAGTAGAAAGTCGATAGTCGATAGTCGAGAGCATGTGGCTGTCTGGGTGACGGCTTTCATCTTCTCGTTCATACATTTTCAGTTCTACGGCTTCATACCGCGGCTGCTGTTAGGCGCGTTGTTAGGCTACGCGCTGCTGTGGAGCGGAAATATCCGCTACAGCATGATCATGCACGGCACGAACAATGCCCTGTCGGTGCTGCTGTTCTATCTCGGCACGTATGTGTGGGATATGTCGCAGGAGCAGATCGACGCACTCGGCACCGAGCACACCTGGTGGCTCACGCTCGTTTGCACACCGCTGATGCTGGCGCAGGTGTATGCCTTCCGGAAAGGTGCCTAAAAAAGCAGACACCTATACTTTACTTTTTAGCACCGAGGTTATCGATTGCAAAGTATAGCGGAGTGGTCACACCGTACGTGTTCTTCTTCGAACTGGTCAAAGCAAACTTCAGTGCATCGACCTTACCCAGCGAGCTGAGGTCAACGTACGTCCAATCCTTGATATACTCCGTACCTTTGGCAAGCTCCACACGTACCTGGCTGTTAGCATCTACGCCGTTCAGTGAGCCGGTGATAGTCAGTGTGAAGTAGTCGTCAGCGCCAAATGGTGCGCCATTGTCATCCGACATGCCGTCACCATTAACGATGGCATCTACCACCCACGGCGTGTTGCATACGTACATACCCGGTACAACAAATGCTTTCTTCAGAAGAACGCTGTCCAGGCCGACATACGAACCTGTCCACACAACAAAGTTCTTGCCTGCAAAAGCACCGCCCTTGGCAGACATATCGTTCTGATAGTCACCTTTGTACTCGTTGCTCGTCTGGTTGCTGACAACATTGCCGTAATAGTATGTTCCCCAGTCTGAAGCACTTACCTCCTGTTGGAACACAAAGTCACCGCTCTCAAACGTGCCGCTCTGGCTGAGGTGAAGCACGCTCTCGGATGCAAGAGTAATGTTCTCAAAGTCGGCTACCTGAAGACTCACCTCCGGCTCTGTAGGTTTGCAAGCCGACAGCGCCAAAGCTGCTACGGCTACAATCAAAAATGATTTTTTCATCTTTTAGTTGGTTTTTAGTTAATAAATATTGGTTATTTTAATCCCTAATGGGTTATATTCGTTTTCGTTGCGAATAATGGTCAGTTTCCCATGGCGTATCACCTTTGACGCCTTGCTTGCTTTCCCGCCTAACCTATTGTTATCTACGCCGGTTGTTTCTGCATCGGGGTGCAGGTCGCGTGCGCCCTTAATCTCGGTGGACGTCTCGCCAATCGAGCCCAACCATTGGTGTAGGGCGGTATATACCTTGACGAAATCAATCTGCGTGAGTCCTGCCGGTGTGCCATCGGCGCGTACTGCCCAATCGATGTTCAGTTGCGCCTCGGCAGCACTGTTCGGGTGGTTGTCGGCATAGCCGTAGGCGTACGGGTAGAGTACGTACTGGTTGTTCTTCCACTCGTAGTTGTCCGGCAGACGTGCACCGGTAAACGTCAGGTTGTCGGCATCAATCCACTCGGGGAAATAAGGCTGCTTGTGAAAACTGTTCTTCTCCACATATCCGCTTGCACCCCGGTTGTCCGTCCAGCGAATGTACGTTGTGTCTGTGCGGTACTTCTTATCCATGTCCGGCGTGGCTACATGACTGTCGTCTGGACGCTCGTAGGTGACGCTGTAGCCGTGAACGGTCAGCGGGTTGGTATATTCCGAACCGGCAAGTTCGTACCAATCGTCATCAGGTTTGCCGTTGCCGTTGGCATCGGTGCTCACCATCACTATGCCGGGTTCGCAACTGCCCCCACCGGCTGCACCGGTTTGCTTGTTGGCATAGAAGGCGTTACCCTCAATGATCAGGTCGTATGCTCCGGGCATGTTCACTACGGGGTGGTCAAAACCGAACACCACATATCCTCCCCAGCTGCCCAAGGTGATCATACCTCCGGCATTGTCGGCAATCTGTTCTTCCACCTTGCGGCACATGGCGTCCATGTCGTCGCCCTGCTCATACTCCGGCAGTGTGTTCACAAACTGCCCGGGTGCAGGCATATACTCATACACACGCGTCAGGTACGGGCTATTCTGCGCCACCAGCGGCAATGCAACCACCACACTTATCATTGCTATGTAAAATATCTTTTTCATCACGTTTAACTATTAACTTTCAACTATAAGACTTCTCTCAACTCTCAACTTTCAACTCTCAACTATTTATATACAAACGCAATCTGCGAAGGTATATCCCCCGTTTGCACCGCCCACTTATGCGTGCCGTTGGGTGCATAGCAGTGCAACATACCGGGATTGACGTAATTCTTTGCATCCGACACGTAGATATCCCTTGTCAGCGGATGTACCTTGACGCAGTATGGTTTTTGTATTTGTGTCTCTGTCCCGTCGGTGATAAAGTTCGTGCTCACCACCTTGTGCGTGCGCACATTGATGATGGTGTAGGTGATCACATCCTCGTAGTTGATGTAGTCCCACGCTGTGGCGCAGGCGTAGAGCGAGTCGCCGGCTATATCCATCGCCGACACGGCAATGCTGATCGAGTCTGTTACCTGGTCGGTAGTCGGGTCGATGCAGTAGAGTTTGGCAGGTGTGCCGTAGTAGTCGCCTCGCGAACTGACCCACAACTGTCCCTGCCGGTCGGTGCGTACCCGCCAGAGGTTCTTTGCCACATCAATGCGTTGCGTCTCGGTGAACGTAGCAAGATCAATCACCGATACCGTACTGTCGTAGTCCGGTTGCATGTATCCGCCGGAGTTGGCTACGTACAGTTTGCCGTTAGCCACAGCCAGTTCGTCCGGCTGGTAGCCTACCAGACAGGTGCTGTCAATCTGCAAGGTGGCTGTGTCGAACCGTGCCACGTAGCCTATCTGCGCATGACTCGCGTCCAGCGACACCGGACCGGCGTACGAGGTGACGTATGCATACTTGCCGTCGAAGGTTATGTACCGGCAGTTGGGTATATCTACCTGCCCGATACGTTTGCACGTTCGCGCGTCGAGTACCTCCACCTTGTTCGAGCAGTTGATCACGGCGTACAGACGATTGCCGTAAATCTTCAGGTCATTGCCCACATCGCCCAGCTCCTTCGGCACGTCGGGATTAGCCTCGCCGTAGATGTTCCGGCGGTAGGTGGCGGTGGTGTAGTCGTAGTAGTCGAGCGTCGATTTGTTGCTGCCCATGTTCCCCTCGTTGAGCAGGTAGAAGCCTACGATTACCGGCTGCCGTATGCTTGCAGAGTCGGTAGGTGGAACAACGATGAGGGTATCGCCTATGTGCTCCTCTTCCACAGGAATGACAGGCTCATCGTGGCGGCAGGCGGTAAATAAGACCGCAGCGCTCAAAGTCAAAAGACCCCAGACGCTCAAACAGTAATGACTAATTAGGCTTTCGACTTTCGACTGTACGGGGTCCCCACAAGCAATGCGCGCAGTGGGGTGTCTTCGACTTTCGACTTTTCTGTATTGCTTCATATCAATTATAGCTAAATGGTTATTCGTATGATACCTTTGCCGTTGATACCCGGCATAGGGTAGTTGAGTATAACTTCGTATTGCTGGTTAAGCATATTGTTGATCTCGATGGCAAAATGTAGTCGTGGCCTGCATCTTGTATGATTACTCCCCTCCTTATGAGGGAGGGGCCGGGGGCGGGTCTCCAGATCATAACTGATGCTCATATCATGTGTGTACCACGGCTGCTCGTGGTTGGCGGGGATGTTCGCACTATTATGATAGCGCTCGCCCACATAGATGAACGCGTAGTTTACACTCAGTCCGTTCCATTGCAGGTTTACCGTCGCGCTGCCGCTGTGCCACGGGATATAGGCTATCTGTCCGCCGTAGGTCAGCTCGCCCGGGTCGGTAAAGTCCTGTGCCTTCTGGTAGGTGTACGCTGCGGCTATAGTCAGCAGCACCTCGTTTGTCAGGTCGAACGTGCCGGAGGCATTCACGTCGCAGCCGCGTATCTCCACATACCCGAGGTTCATCATCTGCCAGCGGTACTGACCGTTACCCTTGGGGATAGCTACGATCTTGTTCTTCACCTGGTTGAAGTACCCGTCAGCCTTGATGCTGAGCATTCGGCACACGCCTTCCTGCCAACGTTTGTCGTACTGCACACCACCGTCGTACTGGGTCGTATATTCAGGCAGAAGAGAGATGTTACCCACATCTGT